>Ga0209656_10000448_pt1 | contig 27177 bp, 23 predicted proteins | sample BogFormECP12_OM2_FD_188239 | JGI IMG/M metagenome (GOLD analysis project Ga0209656, IMG submission 188239) | Bog forest soil microbial communities from Calvert Island, British Columbia, Canada - ECP12_OM2 (SPAdes) (version 2) | ecosystem: Environmental > Aquatic > Freshwater > Wetlands > Bog ...
GCGCGGACAGCCCGTCAAGATCAAGGTTGACACCTATGGCGGACGCAAGTGGAACGGCCACATCACCAGCATAGGCGGCGCCACCGGAGCCAAGTACAGCTTGTTACCACCGGAAAATGCCACCGGCAACTATGTGAAAGTTGTGCAACGCATTCCTGTGCGTATCGACTTCGATGGCAACGACAAGCCCGACTTCAACAAAGATGGGCTACTGCGTCCCGGGATGTCAGTCGATCCGGACGTAAAGGTGCGCTAATTAGCACGCCTTGTTACCCTTACCCCAAGGTCAATTTGTCGGTAATTTTTCCCTTTTTCTGATAGATTTAAGTGGAATTTCTTTGGTCTTAATGTCCATATTCGGTCCTCAAAGGCGACGCGAACGGGCGCTATGAATTTTAATACCCTTCCTAGTCTCGTAGCTCTGGCGATCTTGGTAGTGGTGTTTCGGGCCATCCTGCGTCAGAGCACCAACGAACGCTTGCACCTTTGGCTCATCGGCTGGGTTCTTATCCTCTTGCATTTCGTGGCCCAGTTCGTGGACGTGGGGCAAGGTCTCTGGGACCGCGTTGCAACGGCAATTAGCTTCAATGCCCTGGAGTTGGCTAGCATCGCCTTTTTGATCTCGGTTTCCCAAGCGGCAACCACTCGTGGCCGTCAACTTCTGCTTGCCGCAGCGATCGCCATTCCAGCCGTGATCTACACCGACGCTGCTATTTGGGATGTCAGCAGCCATGCCTTCTATTACTCGATAATTGGGCTTGGGTTTGCCGGGGCTTTACTCGTGATATGGGATTTCCACCGAAAGATCACCCGCTACCTTGTTGGGCTGTCGATTGCCTGTCTAGGCATTTCCTTCGCATTAGCTTGGACCGTAGCGCGCGGCAATCTCGGACTTGGCATCATCTTTCTCCTTGCGGCACTCAATTTCATCGTCGCGGTTTTGTTCTGGAGGCACTTTCATCGCGCAACAGTTGGGGTCCTCACCACGGTCTCGGGGTTTACAGTCTGGGGCGCTGTGTTCCCGACGGGGATGTTGTTGAATACCTTTGCGCCCTCGATCCATGTTGAGTCTGAAGTTTGGAACATCCCCAAGTACTTTGTGGCCGTCGGCATGATTCTGATACTTCTGGAAGACCAGATGCGAAAGAGTGAATACCTCGCCTACCATGATGAACTGACCGGTCTGCCGAATCGGCGGCTGCTGGAGGACCGGCTGGAGCAAGCCCTGTCTCGTGCAAATCGAAAGGAAAACAAGGTAGCTGTGCTGCTTCTCGACCTGGATCACTTCAAAGAAGTAAACGATACCTTCGGGCATCGCATCGGAGACCTGGCACTGCAACAAGTGGTAATGCGACTGAGCAGCCGCATGCGGGCTTCCGATACTCTGGCCCGATCGGGAGGCGACGAGTTCACTATAGTCAGCGACGTCGTCGATGCGGAAGGGGCGCGGATTCTAGTTTCCAATCTTGAGATGGCGTTCACCATCCCGTTCAAGCTGGAAGGAAAATTAATTCACACCGGCCTCAGCATTGGACTGGCATTGTACCCAGACGACGGCATTACTCCGGACCAGCTTTATGCCGCCGCTGACCAGGCGATGTACAGCTCCAAGCGGGCCAGCCGCGCCACTGGAGGGCTAAATCCCTTGTCGCAATTCCGCATGTAGGAACCTGGTTTGGCGACAACTCTCCTGCTATGCGAGACTGAGCAAGCAACCACTTCCTCGCCGGGATGGCGAAACTGGCAGACGCAGCGGACTTAAAATCCGCAGACCCGAAAGGGTTGTGGGGGTTCAAGTCCCCCTCCCGGCACCACCTAAACACGTGCAAATACTACGCTGGCTGGCGCTTAGTTGACCGTACCGGGATACCGCGGGTTGACCCGCAAATGTCTCATCGTGCCCAAATTGTGTACTACTTTGGGCTTCTGCTGCCTGTCAAACACGCTGCGCTTCCGCCGATCTTCATAATCACCCTCTGCAACTCCGGCTCTCCGCAAATTGCGTGCGGCTGTTTCACGCTTAAAGTGCTAGTGTGCCATTTTGGTAAACAATCCTATTTAAGCCGTACGTCCCCTATCGAAGAGGTTGACACTAAGAGTATTGACACTTTGCCTCTCCGAGATTACAAACAAACTGTCTGGTAGTTGGGAAGCGCGGTGAAAATCCGCCACTGCCCCGCAACTGTGAGCGCGGAGGTCCGACCAGCAAGCCACTGGAGCGAAAGTTCTGGGAAGGCGGTTCAGGACCGGTGAGGCGCAAGTCAGGATTCCGGCCAGACACTTACCTGTTGTCCGATCTGGCCTCGATGGGAGGGTCAGTCGGTGCCTTGAAGACCTGCTTGCCGGGTCATCGGGAAGCATTGCGGCACGAAATTTCCCGTCCGATACGTAACTTATGCCCGGGAGCAGTATGTCTGAGCGGTCGGCACGAAGAGTCGTTCTCGTGCTCGGTGGCGTTCGCAGCGGGAAGAGCCGCTACGCGCAGGAACTGGCCACGCGTGGTAAGCGGGTCGCATTTATCGCAACCGCCGAAGCCTGTGATGGTGATATGTGCCAGCGTATTGCGCGCCATCGCTCCGAGCGTCCCGGTCACTGGACCACGTTCGAGGCGCCGCTCGCCCTCGAAGATACCCTGCGGGAGTTCGGCAACCAGTTCGACATCATTCTGATCGATTGCCTGACGGTCTGGACTGCCAACATCATGCAAGCAGAGGACTCCGACGAAGAGCGGGTTCTGGCGCGCGCGGATCGACTGGCCAATGTTCTAGGCAACGTTTCCGCATCCGTCATTCTGGTTTCGAACGAAGTCGGAAGCGGCATTCATCCCAACACCGTGATGGGTCGCAGCTATCGTGATCTGCTGGGATTTGTAAATCAGCGCATCGCCGGGGCCGCCGACGAAGTAATTCTGCTTGTGGCCGGATGTCCACTCTTCGTCAAGCAAGCCGTGGGAGCGCCGGCATGAAGGGCTTCGCCATCGCAGGAACGGCCAGTGGTGTGGGAAAAACGACGATCACTGCAGCCTCACTGACGGCGCTTCGCACCCGCGGCCTAACGGTTCAGCCCTTCAAGTGTGGTCCCAATTACATCGATCCGGCCCATCACGCCGGCATTGCTGGACGTCCTTCTTACAATCTCGACACCTGGATGTTGCCAATCGAGACAAACCGGTCGATCTTTCGGGCGGCTTGTTGCGATGTTGATGTCGCCGTTGTCGAAGGCGTGATGGGATTGTTCGACGGCGTCAGCGGCAGCTCCGACACGGAGAACCAGCCGTTCTTCCGGTCGTTGCGCGAGTTTGTCGCGAGCGGCCGGCCGGTTTACGCCGAGTACGGCGGGCTGATGTATCTCGCTGCAGAGCTGACCACGCTGGACGGCGGCCGGCACAAGATGGCGTCCATTCTGTCGCTTGCCATCGAGATGCTCACTCACCTCGAGAGCTTTGGCTACACCGAAGTCGAGCTAGGCGAGGATTGCCTGATCGGGCGGCGCGGCACTCGCCTGCGCGGGCACTGCTTCCACTACTCGCGTGTGACTCGCGCCGGAAATCTGGGGCGCTGCTATCGCGCGCGGCAGGTGCTCACCGGAACCAAGAATCAGGAAGGCTATTGCATCGGTAATGTTCTAGCCGGCTATATCCAGAGCTGCCGGCAAGCGAGGGCGGTGGCGCTATGACAAAGCTCTGCTGCAGGGGGCTGCTTCTGCTGCTTCTGACTTCGTATGCCTGGGCTGCTCGGATGGAACACGATGAAACCGGCCGTTCCGTCATGGTGCCCGATCACGTGCATCGTGTCGTGTCGCTGTCGCCCAGCCTGACCAACACGATTTACGCGCTCGGCGCAACCGACGATCTGGTCGGCATCACCGATTACACGGTTTACCCGCCCGAGGCGGCGCGCCAGAAGCCGAGCGTTGGAGCGATTGTGAATCCCTCGCTCGAGCGTATTGTCGCGCTCCGTCCTGACCTGGTGTTGGCGCTGCCGGAGTTTAATGGCGCGGAAACTATCGCGGGACTCGAGCGGCTTGGTATTCCGGTGTTCCTTTTCAGCACGGGGGACCTCTCCGACATCTATCGCAGCGTAGAGAGCGTGGGCCGCCTCATGGCACGCGAGCGCGAAGCGCTGGCGTTAGTCGCCCAGCTGCGCGCCCGGGAAGCCAAGGTGCGCGCGCAAGCCGACGGCAAGAACAGGCCGTCGGTCGTGCTGGTTCTCTCGATCGATCCGCTCATCACCGCCGGCAAGAATGCGTTTATCACGCAGATGATTACGGCGGCCGGGGCACGATCGGTAACCGAAGACGTCAAGCAGGACTGGCTGCAGATGAACGTGGAGGCCATTCTGCCGCGCAAGCCGGATTACATCTTGCTGATGAAGGACGGCCCGGTCAACCTGAAGGACATGCAACAAAGCCCCGGTTGGAAATCGCTGGAGGCAGTCGAACGCGGACGGGTGATCATCCTTGACGGCCGTATCCAGATTCCCGCACCGGTAGCGTTCAACGGATTAGAGGAACTCGCTCGCCAAATTCAGACCTTGCAGTCTCATTGAGATCGCATGGAAAACGACAACCAAATCACGGGATGTTCGGGAAGCGCGGTGAAACTCCGCCACTGCCCCGCAACTGTTATGGACGAATCATTGACGGTCGAAAACCACTGCGCCCAGCGGGAAGGTGGCCGTCGAGTCCTGAGTCAGGAGACCGGTCCTGTGAGCACCCCAACAGACTTCCGAGGGGGAGTTTATGCACCCGATTCTCACCGCTGTTTTTTTGCTCCTGCTGTCTATTCCGGCCTGGCCGGATGAGCCGGGCATTACCGGCACCGTCAGCGACACGCTCGGCGCCGTCATTCCCGGAGCAACCGTAGCCCTCGTCCACAGCGGCAAAGATATTGCCGCCACCAGCAGCGATGGCGCGGGAAAATTTCACTTCAGCATCGATCATGCTGGCCGCTATTCGATCCGTGCCGACGCCAAAACATTTGCCACCTCCAGCAGTGCAGACGTTTTCGCTGAGCCCGGACACAACGTCGACATCAGCTTGCCGCTGTCGCCTTCCGCGGTGTCGCAGAACGTGGTGGTCACCGCGACCGGCATCGCGACGCCGGAGGCGCAGATGGGGACCTCGGTCAGCGTCATCGACAGCGCCACTCTCTCAACCCGGATCAACCTGGACCAAACGCTGCGCGATGAAACCGGTGGTCAGGTCGTGCAGACCGGGCAGATGGGCGGCCTGGCGTCGCTCTACGTGCGAGGTGGACCGAGCGACGCGAACAAGGTCTTGCTGGATGGAATTCCCATCAACGACATCGGCGGGAATGTCGATTTCTCCTATCTCCAGGCCGATGGCTTCGGGCGGGTGGAATTTCAGCGCGGCCCCAATAGCGCTCTCTACGGCTCCGACGCGCTGGCCAGCGTGGTCAGCATCACTACCGCGCGGGGCGATACGCGCCTACCGCTGTTCAGCTTTGGCGCCGACGGCGGCACGTTCGGCAGCTATCACGAGTATGGTAGCGTCAGCGGATATTGGAAGCGCTTCGACTACTTCACCGGCTACTCGGGATATGGCACCCAGAACGACGTTCCCAACAGCCAATATCATCGCGATGTCTATCTTGGCAACTTCGGATTTCAGATCGATCCCAACACCACGCTGCGCGCCACCGTGCGGCGGCTTTCGGCGGGATTCAACACCGCGAATGCGGTCGCTGCCTACGGCATTCCCGACGCCGCCTCCACCGACGAAAGCGACACCGACTTCGGCGTAACCCTCGAGCATCGCGGTGCCAGCGATCGTTGGCACACGCTGCTGCAATATGGCGGCCTGCGCCTGCGCCAGCAATATAACGATTGGGCTCCCACCGGCATTCCCTATGATCCTTATGATCTGGGCTATCCCTCCTATTACCTCGGCCAGCCAGTCGCCCAGCACGGCGCGAACGGTTACGTCATCACGCCGTCTGCCGTCGCCGCAATTGAGCCGACGCTACCCCATCCCGGCCAGGCAATTTACCAATATGCCGGCGATTATCCGGAACGGTCGTCGTATCTCACCGACACGAACACGCTATACGCGCAGACCGATTACCGCTTCAACGAGAAGCTGACCGCGCTTTTCGCGTTCCGTTACAGCAACGAGACCGGCTTCACCTACAACGGCTTTACCGGCATGGAGTCTACCGATCGCAACAACTTCAGCTACATGATAGAAATTCAGGGCGGCTTCTGGAATCGTTTGTTTTACACCCTGGGCGGAGGCATCGAGGACAATGCCGTCTTCGGAGTGAAGGGCACGCCGCGCGTGTCTCTGGCTTATTACCTGAAGCGCCCTGACAGCAGCAGCCTCTTCAGCGGCACGCGCCTGACCTTCAACTTCGCCAAAGGGGTCAAAGAACCCAGCATTTATTACCAGAACAATTCGCTTTATGGCCTGTTGAGCAATACGTCCATCGTTCCCAATGGCCCACAACTCATCGCGCAGTACCATATACAGCCCTTCCTGGCGGAAGACTCGCGCACCTACGACGGGGGAGTGCAACAGCAGTTGTTCGGCGGCAAAGCCGAGCTGTCGGTGATTTACTTCCACAACGAGTTCACCAACCAGGCCGAATACGTCGACCCACAGTATCTCGTGCAGTTGGGTGTACCGGCTGAGGTTGCGCAGGCGCTCGGCATTTTTGGGGCCGCTGTGAACACGCTGAACTATCGTACGCAGGGCGCCGAAGTCAGCTTTCAGTACCGAATCAACCGCGCCGTCAGTTTGCGCGGCGGCTGGACCTATACCGACGCCGTTGTGCAGCAATCCTTCTCCAGCAGCGCGCTACAGCCGGCGATCAACCCCTTATTCCCCAATATTCTTATCGGAGCCTATTCACCGCTGGTGGGCGCGCGTCCTTTTCGCATCGCGCCCAACACGGGTTATGCGGGCATCGATTGGAAGCACCGCCGCTGGTTTGTCTCGGCGATGGGAACCTTCGTCTCGCGCCGTGACGACAGCACCTTCCTGAGCGATACCGAGTTTGGCAGCACCTTGCTGCTCCCCAATCGGAATCTCGACCCCGGATATCAAAGAGTGGATTTGTACGGCAGCTACCAGATGACCAAACACGTGACGGCGTATGCTTCGATGCAAGACCTGCTGAACCAGAAATATCAGGAAGTCTACGGATTTCCCGCGCTGCCGTTCAACATTCGCGGGGGAATAAAGCTCACCATCGGAGGCGAATCATGGAAGCTGAATTGAAAACGCCGGCAAAGCAGAGTAGGGCCGTCGAGCAGGCGATCGCCTCGATTCGCGGCGTCGATGAGCGGTATCAGCGAAAAGCGCAGCAGCATCTGGATTCGCTGACCAAGCCATTGGGCAGCCTCGGTCGACTGGAAGCTGTGGCTGCGCAGTATGTCGCCTGGCGCGAAGAAGAAGTTCCCAGAATTGCCGGGAAGGCGGTCTATGTCTTCGCCGGCGATCACGGCATCACCGACGAAGGGGTCAGCGCCTACCCACGCGAAGTGACGCCGCAGATGGTCTACAACTTCCTAAACGGCGGCGCAGCAATCAACGTTCTGGCGCGGCAAACCGAGTCCCACATTGCGGTAGTCGATGTGGGAGTCGATGCGGATTTTGCCGGCATCGCGGGCCTCCGGCATTCGAAGGTCCGGCGCGGGACGCGCAATTTCGCTTGTCAGGCCGCGATGACTTCCGGCGAGCTGTGCGCCGCTCTCCAGGTGGGGATGGACTTGGCCAACCAAGCTGCCGCAGAAGGCCGAACCTTGATTGCTCTGGGTGAAATGGGAATCGGAAACACCAGCGCAGCGACTGCGATTACAGCCGCGCTGACCGGCAGGCCGGTATGGGACCTGACCGGCCGGGGGACTGGTTTGGACGCGCCACGCTGCGCTCGCAAAGCGCAGATTATCGACAATGCCCTGCGCTTGCACTTCGGGGACTTCGTGGCCTCCAGACCCGATCCGCTGGAGATCATGCGTTGTGTCGGCGGCCTGGAGATAGCGGCCATTACCGGCGCGGTTCTGGGCGCAACCGCGAAGCGCATCGCGGTGGTGATCGACGGATTCATCTGCAGCGCCGGCGCCGCCGTAGCTTGCGCGCTTGCGCCCGATGCCCGCTTCGGCATCATTGCCAGTCACCTGTCGCAGGAGCCTGGACATCGCGTGCTGCTGGAGACAATGGGCGTGAAACCTGTGCTGCAACTGGACATGCGGTTGGGCGAAGGCACAGGCGCGGTGCTGACCTTTCCGCTGATTGAATCGGCGGTGCGGATCTACAACGAGATGGCAACCTTCGCCTCGGCCGGTGTCAGCGAGGCCCGTCAAGCATGAGGACTCTGAGGGAATTCGCGGCGGCGGTGCAGTTCATGACGCGCATTCCCGTGCCTGCGTTTCGCTACGAACCTGGGCTGGTGTTGGACGGCGCGAAGTTTTATCCGCTGGTTGGCGCGATGGTCGCGTCAGGAGCAATCGTTGTCGAGCGGCTGCTGCGCTCGCATCTGCCGGCAGCCTTAACTGCGCTCGCGGTGCTGATTTACCTGGTCGCTATTACCGGCGGCTTTCATGAAGACGGACTCGCCGATACGGTCGATGCTCTCGGCGGCGGCTGGAGCCGTGAGCGCAAGCTCGAAATCATGCACGACAGCCGCATTGGCAGCTTCGGCACGCTGGCGGTTTGCCTATCGCTACTGGCGCGCTGGGGATTGCTCACGGCGATGCCGGTCGCGCGATGGCCGTGGTATTTGTTGGCAGCCCAAGTGTTGTGCCGCTGGACGACACTGCCACTGGGGACATTCATGAGTTCGGCTCGCAAGGATGGCTTGGGAGCGCGCCTGGCGAACAAGATTCCGCTGAGTTCGACGGTAGTCGGTTCCCTGCTCGCGTTGGTAATTGCAGCTTGGGCGCTGCGCATGCAGGCGCTAACTCCGATCGTAGCTGTCAGCCTCATCACCTTGCTGAGCGGTTTGTACTATCGCAAGCAGATCGGCGGAATTACCGGCGACTGTTTCGGCGCCACTAACCAGCTGGCGGAGATCGCAGTTTACGTGTGCGGAGTATGGCGATGAGCGCTATCGGCAACGCTTCCGGCTCGCGCTGCACGCTGCTTCTGGTGCGCCATGCGCATACCGAGATGGCTGGACGTTTCTGCGGGCTGAGTGATCCACCGCTGAGCCGGGAGGGATTGGCGCAGCTGGCCGAGCTGAACCAAAGGCTGAAGGCTTATCCAATCACCCACATTTTCAGCAGCGATTTGCGGCGCGCCCGGCAAACCGCGGAGTCGATTGCTCGCCGCCGCAAGCTGCACGTTGAGTATCTCAAAGTTTTCCATGAGCTCGCCTTCGGGAGCTGGGAAGGACTGGAGTGGGACGAGATAATGGCACGCGATCCCGCATATGCGCAGCACTGGCTTGACAACTATCCATCCGTTCCGGCTCCCGGAGGTGAGTATTTTGAAGATTTCTTTCAGCGCGTGCAGTACGCCATGACGGCAATTGCCGGACAAGCGCCGGGTGGTTGTGCCGTGGTGGTCACGCATGCGGGGGTTATTCGCACATTTCTCGGCAGTCTCGCGCGTGTGCAGGGCACTGTCTGGGATGTCACAAATTGCGACTACGCTTCCTGCCGCGAGGTCTGGCACGAAGCAGGACAATGGCATCTGCCAGCCGCAAGGGTGGCTGGCGATGCCGGGTCGAGCTCACTGCAGTTACCAGTTGAGCATCGGAGAGGGTTTCGGTGATGGACCGATGACAAACCGCAGTCCGCTCGGAAAGCCGGAAGCCGAATCCCTACCTCCGGCAGCGGCATGGCCAACCGGGCGACCTTCTGCAGTGCCACATCGATCTATGCCGGCAAGTAAGGTGGGCCCAACGCAACTGGAGAGCCGCATTTCTAGCCGCACGCTCAACATCGTATTGCTGGTTGCATTGCTGCTGGCGATCCTGTTCGCTACCGCACTGGGAGCGGTGCGGCTGCCCGTGTCGGAAGTGTTGCGTACCTTGCTCCGCCCCACGCGGGCGGGCGATGCCAGAGAGATTATCTTCGGATTGCGTCTTCCGCGCGTAGTCGCGGCGGCACTTGTGGGCGCGGCGTTGTCGGCGACCGGCGTGCTCTTTCAAGGTTTGTTCCGCAATCCGCTCGCCGATCCCTTCGTCCTGGGCACCTCGGGCGGCGCAGCGCTGGGCGGGGCGGTAGGAATCTTCCTCATTCCGACGCTGTCCTTCGCCGGCTTCGGCGCGACCGCTGTGCTGGCGTTCTGCGGCTCGGTGCTGACCATGATCCTGGTGTGGTATCTGGCGCGGGCCGGCGGCCGCTTCGCGATGGAAACTTTGCTGCTCGCCGGCTTCGCCATCGGCACCATGCTGAATGCCGCAACCGTTGTCTTCGAACTGCACGAGGAGGCCTCCAACTCGGGACTGCGTGTGCTGGCGGCGTGGCTGCACGGACAGCTCGGAATACCAACCTGGAGCCAGATCGCACTGCTCGCTCCGCTGGTCGGCATTGCGATCCTGCTAGCGCTGCCTTTAGCCGGCAGGCTAAATACGTTGGCTCTGGGCGAGGAGTACGCCGCACAACTCGGCATCAGCGTTGGCCGCGTACGCATGGCGACGGTCGTTCTCGGCTCGCTGCTGACAGCAGCGGCGGTTTCGCTCGGCGGTCTCATTGGATTCGTGGGCCTGCTGGTGCCGCACTTCCTTCGCATCCTGATCGGCCCGAATCACGTCCGCCTGCTGCCCGCCGCCGCGTTGGGCGGTGCAACCTTCCTCATTCTCGCCGACACCTTTGCTCGCACCGCGTTCGCGCCCGCGGAAATTCCGGTTGGCGTATTCACGGCATTTCTGGGTGGGCCGGCCTTCCTGTACCTGTTAAACCATCGCTCGCGGGAGTCTCGGCAATGACCTCTACTATTCTTGAATTCCGCAACGTCTCTTTTTCGCGCGGTCCGCGCCTGCTGCTGGATCGAATGTCGTTCGGCATTGAGAAGCAGGACATGATTGCGCTGGTGGGACCGAACGGCGTCGGCAAAACCACCTTGCTGAAACTGGCCTCCCGATTGCTTCCCCCGGCGTCAGGCGAGATTTTGCTGGATGACAGACCGCTCGCCTCGTGGCCGCGGAAACAGCTTCCCCGCGCGGTGGCTCTGATCCCGCAGGAGTTGGAGATTCCCTTCAACTTCCCGGTTGAAGAGATCGTGGCGCAAGGCCGCGTGCCCTATCAACCGCTGTTTGGCACCAGCACGCCGCTTGATCGTGAGGCGGTGGCGGACGCAATGCAGGCGGTGGACATCGTCGGACTGCGTCACCGCGTCTATTCCGAACTTTCGGGCGGCGAGCGCCAAAGGGTGAAAATTGCGATCGGCTTGGCGCAACAGCCAAAACTCATGCTGCTCGACGAGCCGACACAGCACCTCGACATCGGCCGGCAGATCGAATTGATTGCCCTGCTGCGCCAGCTCAATGAGAGCGGCATCACCATTCTCGCCGCCGTGCATGACTTGAATCTGGTCGCCGAAAACTTCTCATCCGTCATCATGCTCACGCCGGAACCGTCGTGGATAGCCGGCCCGGCCGCCGAGCTGATGCGGCCCGAACTGCTGGCTCGCGCCTTCTCCGTCGGGCCTTCCGCCTTGGGCCGTTACTTCGTGGCGCCGGCTTCCGGCGGTGTGGTTCAGGCCTGGTAAGGAATTGTTTTGATTTCTCGTCGCAGCTTCGTGGTGAGGTTCGCAGGCGCCGCGCTTTTGGGATTCGCACTTTTCAGCACCGCGCAGAACCCCAGCAGCTCGTTGCGCGGAACCATCTCCGATATCTCCGGAGCGGTGATTCAGAACGCACGTATTTCACTGCTCAATCACGAAAACGGCCTCAACCAAACCCGCACAGTCGATTCCAGCGGCGCCTACCAATTCCAGCAGCTTCCTCCCGGCATCTACACCGTCTCCGCCGAAGCCGCTGGATTTGCGGCGCAATCGCGATCCATCCCGCTGCTCATCGATCAACCTGCAACCCTCAATTTTTCTCTAGCGGTGGCATCCGCCGCAACCACCATCAATGTCAGCGGGCAGGCCCCGCCGCTGAACGCCACCGATGCCACCATGGGAAACGCCTTCGACAGCGCGACCATTGAAGCTCTGCCGGTGGAAGGAGACATCCCAGATCTGCTGAGCCTGCAGCCGGGAGTGTTGTATCTCGGCCTGCACAACGATCAGACGCACGACAGCCGCAGCGGCAGCTCGGCCGGAGCGCGCTCCGATCAGAACAACTCTACCCTCGACGGTCTCGACAACAACGACCAGGCGCGGGGCTATGCCTTCACCGGGGTGCTGCGATCGACGCTCGATTCGGTCGAAGAGTTTCGCGTCACCACATCGGGCTACAACGCTGACGCCGGACGCTCGTCGGGTGCGCAGATCACTGTCCTCACCAAGAGCGGTACCAATGAGTTTCACGGCAGCGTCTACGTCCGCACTCGCGACCTGATCAATCCTGCGAATGACTGGTTTAATAAGCAGGCGGAATTGGCTGAGGGAGTGCCGAACATTCCCGGCACGCTGGACCGCAATGTCTATGGCGCTTCGCTCGGTGGGCCGATCAAGAAAAACAAGCTGTTCTTCTTCACCACCTATGAGGGCGAGAAGATCGACGAAAACAAGCAGATGACAATGGTCGTGCCTACGGCGTCGCTGCGCGCCGGCGAGATTAAATATCCCAGCACGCAAAATGGCGTAACCCAGATCGTCACGCTAACGCCCGCTCAGATCGCCAGCATGGACCCGAATTGCGCCATGAATGGCACCTGCCCTTGGGGGCCAGGCGTCGATCCCTATTCGCTGGCGGTGTTCAAGCAGTATCCACTGCCCAATGGCTACGTCGCCGGCGACGGGCTGAACACGGCTTCCTACACCTGGTCGGCGCCCAATCCGGCAACGCTGAATACGTTCATCGCCAAGCTCGACTATATGGTCTCCAGTCGCAACTCACTTTTCCTGCGCGGCAACCTGCAGCATGACAGCTCGCTGGGCGTGCCGCAGTTTCCCGGCCAGCCTGCCAGCTCCGCCAACCACGATAACAGCAAGGGATTGGCTGTGGGGTTGAATTCCACGCTGTCTTCGAACCTGGCCAACAGCCTGCGCTACGGCTACGTTCGCCAGAGCTACTCGACGAAGGGCATTGGAGAGGGCGCTTATGCAAATTTTTATGGCATGAGCACCATCGGAGCTGAAACTCGCAACACGTCGGTGAACGTTCCGGTGCAGAACCTGGTTGACGATCTGACCTGGACGCACTCGCGCCACACCATCAGCTTTGGCGGCCAGTACCGGCTCATTCACAATCAGAGTCTGAGCGACGGGTTGTCGTATGGTTCGGCCGTCACGAACTCCTATGCGCTGGTGAACGGCGGCATCGTCGGTACCGGCCAAAGCTTCGATCCGACCGCCTTTGGCTTGCCTTCGGTCGATCCGAACTTCGCCGGCTCGTATAACTACTCGATGACGAACCTGGCAGGTCTGCTCGACTACGTGACCACGCCGGCGAACTATCAGGTCTCGACCAACGGGAAGACGGGAAGCTTGCTGTCTCCCGGAACTCAGCTGTATCGCGATTTCAAGAACAACGAATTCGAATGTTACGGCCAGGATTCCTGGCGCATCCGTCCCAACCTGACCATCACCTTCGGTCTGCACCACACCTTGCTCCAAACGCCCTACGAGGTCAACGGGCAGCAGGTAGCACCCACAAACAATCTCTACGGGTGGTTTGAGACTCGCGGCCAGCAGGCTGCGCTGGGCAACAGCGTCCAGCCGTATATCTCCTTTGCGCCCTCAGGACAGGCCCGCGGGGCGCAACCCTACTGGGCAATGCAGAAGAACAATCTCGGTCCGCGGCTGGCTTTCGCTTACTCCCCCAATGTGGGACAAGGTTTCTGGCGCAAGCTCTTGGGCAGCGGCGGCAATAGCGTGCTGCGCGCCGGCTACGGTATCTATTACGACCACTTCGGCGAAAGCGTCGTTAACTCGTTCAGTGAATTCGGTTCGTTCGGCCTGTCACAAAGCATCACCAACCCCACCAATGTCCTCACGCCCGATACTTCGCCACGCTTCACCGGCATAAAGAACATCCCAAACCTCACCGGCACGCCGCAACAGCTCATCAGCTACCCCGCGCTCGCACCCACTGATCCGCTAACAAATGGATTTGCCATCGCGCAGGGCATCGACGGCAACATGAAGACGCCGTATGCCCATGTCGTGAACGTCTCGTGGCAGCGCCAGCTCCCCGGTGGCTTCGTGCTGGAGGCGGCGTATCTGGGCCGCTTCAGCCGGCACACGTTACAGCAGATTGATTTGGCGCAGCCGCTTAACCTGATCGATCGGAAATCAGGTATGAACTACTTCACCGCCGCCTCGGAGCTGTCTAAGTACGGCTATACCGGTGCAACCACTGTGCCGGCGATCCCCTACTTCGAGAACATGTTTCCCGGCGCGGCGCAGAACGGTCAGAGTGCGACGCAAACCATTTACAACGACGTCTGGAAGTACACTTTGGGCAATGAGACGGCTGCCCTCTATGATCTCGACATCCTGTGCTATCCGGGATGCAACGGCCAGACGGGCCGCTTCTGGCCAACCCAGTTCGCCAGCCTTTACACCTGGGCGTCCATTGGCGAGGCCAATTACAACGCCGGACAACTGGTGCTTCGCCATGCCATGCGCCACGGCTTCCAGATGGAATTCAGCTATACCCATTCGAAATCGATGGACATGGGCTCGGACGACGAGCGCACGATGTTTTCGCAAAGCACCGGAAGCAGCATTGGGAGCAGCTTCAGCGCGATCCTGAATGCCTGGAATCGGGCGCTGAGTTATGGCCCCTCCGACTACGATATTCGCCATTTGATCACGGCGAACTGGGTTGCCGAGCTGCCCTTCGGGCGCGGCAAGTTGCTTGGCTCGCGCGCCAGTCCGCGGCTCGATCACATCATCGGCGGCTGGCAGCTCGCGGGCCTCGCCCGCTGGGCCAGCGGCCTTCCCTTCAGCGTCATCAGCGGAGCGGGCTGGAGCACCAACTGGCTGGAAAAAGGCAACATGATCCAGATCGGCCCAATTCAGACCGGCACATACCTCCTGCCGAACGGCGCCCCGGATGCTTTCCCCAATCCGGCGCTGGCTCTGGCGAATTTACGGAATCCTTTGCCCGGCGAAGCCGGCCAGCGCAATAATTTTCGTGGCGACGGCTACTTCGGTATCGACGCGCGGCTGGCCAAGAATTGGAGGCTCAGCGAACGTGTGGGAATGCAGTTTGCCTGGGACGTCTTCAACGTAACCAACTCCGTGCGCTTCGATGTGAACCCTCTGACCTCGCTGCAAAACCTGACTACCAGCGGCTCTTTCGGGGTTTATGGCGCTGCCCTCACGACTCCGCGTGTACAGCAGTTGTCGTTGCGGTTGTCGTTCTGACCGGCGTCCTCGCCGCTGCGTACATTTGGGCTTCGCATTTTGCGCTTGACAACCCTCACAAACTTTGTCCATGTTGAACTTGACTGCCAGCCACCAGCGCAAAGGAACCCGCCGAATTCCCTTTTCGGGAAAGCTGTCGCCCGCCGCTATACCAGCATTGGCGCAAATCCGGCCGATCCGCTGGCGGGTGACGACTCGGATGTGCGGCGCGCTTCGGTCCTGGTTACCGTAACCGGCATATTGGTCACGAGTGTGGCTGTAGTCGCCCTTGCCGCAATACACTAGTCGCAACGCTCAAGGGCGTAGTCCGCCGGGCGTTTCGGCTTAACCGCCGCGTGTAAGAAGGAATTAACCTATGAGCAGCATTGCCACCAAGAAAGGCGACAGCGGACAGACCAGTCTCACCGGAGGTCTGCGCGTTTCCAAATCCTCAATCCGTGTCGAAGCCTATGGTACGGTCGACGAACTGAACTCAGCGATGGGGTTTGCCCGTTCCATCTGCGAAGATGCGGACCTGCGCGAGCGCACCAAGGCAATCCAACGCGAATTATTTAAGGTCGGCTCGGCGCTGGCGACGCCGCCGGAGGGCCGCAAGGGAGAGCCTCCGCTCAATCCTGCCATGATTGAGGCGCTGACTGATCAGGTACACGAACTCGAAGCCATCGAGGGAATGCTTTCCGACTGGTCGGTCCCAGGCGAGCATACAGGGGCGGCTGCCTACGACGTCGCAAGAACGGTGTGCCGGCGCGCGGAACGTTGCGTCGTGCGCTTGATCGATTCAGGCGAGGAAGTCGCGCCTGATGTCCTGCCGTATCTCAACCGACTCTCGGACCTGCTTTGGCTCTTCGGGCGCAAACTGGAGCTGCAAGCCGGAGTCAACGGTTCGCTCCGCACGGCCAACGCCACAACTGGACCACGTTGGTCGCGGGCCTGGTAACTCGGCACTGTTGCGCGTGGTTGCTAATGGAGACCAGCTCCCCGGAATGAGATGATCCCATGCCTGTGCGCGCCTTGATGATCGGTGGAACTGCCTCCCACATAGGTAAGAGCTGGATGGCCACGGCGATTTGCCGTTCGCTCCCCAGATCTTGAGGGCAGATGCGCAGTAAGCGAACGCTCGCGGCGCTGGCAACGAATGGCTAGAGCAGTTCCGCAAATGCTGTGTCCGCGCTCGGGTAGAGCGGCGCTTTAGCGCCGCGTCCGCCAGCCAGAATAGAAAACCGCTTTCGCCGCTGAGGTCACGGACCTCAGCGGCGAAAGCGAAACAAAGGGAACCCGGAAACGCGGGCCTGAAGGCCCGCTCTACCCGAGCGTGCCGGATCCACCAACTGTGGAACTGCTCTAGTGGTTAGCGGTCAGTGCATAGCCAGATTCAATTTCCAAGCTCATCGAGAGCCACACCAAGTCGCGCCAAGCCTTCACGGGTCATCTCGGGGTCGCCTCCGATGCCCATGCGAAAATGTTGCGCCATGTCGAAGTACCGGCCGGGAACCACACTGGTTTCGTACTTCTCCGTCAACAGGCGGTACAGATCATTTACGCGCCCGCGCGACAACTTAGGAAAAATGATGGTGCCGAAGTCCGGACGGTTATACTCGAGGTCGCTGCGGGATGCCAGAAACGCATCCAGTGTCCGCCGGTTTATTTCCAGAAGTTGCTCGGCGCGGGCAGCCACACGGTCGAGATTATCCAGCGCTATCACGCTCAACCTCTCGGCGGGATGGGCGGCGTTCACACCGTAGAGGTCGTTGATGTGCCACATGCGTTGCGCCAGCTCGGGAGCAGCCAGGACCCAGCCGCATCGCAGACCGCTCAATCCGTACGCTTTGGTCAAACTGCTGGTCACCAGAAAATGCTCCCCCAGATGCAATGCCGGACGCGGCCGCCGATCGAACAAGGTCTCTAGGTACACCTCATCGACCAGCACGAGCGCATTGGCACCTTTCGCGAGGTCTCCCAGCGCGCCAATCGTCTCCACATCCGCAAGGGTGCCGCTTGGATTATGTAAGTTGGTGATGACGATCAGCTTGGTACGGGATGTGAGCTGACGTTCGACCTCTTCGAGATCGATCCGGAATCCATCCTCCGCCCGGCGCTCAAAGTAGCGCACGCTCGCCCCCAGATAGTCGAGAACGCTTACCAGCAGTTCGTACGTCGGATGCTCGACCAGTACCTCGTCTCCCGGCTCGACGGTCGCCGCCAGGGCAAGATGATTAGCCATCGACGTCCCCGCCGCAGCAACGACACATTCCGGCGGCACACCGTTCAACTTAGCCAGACGCTCCATTAGCGGCGCGTAACCATAGGCGTCGGTTCCGTTGATCTCCAGTTCTTCGAGCCGCACCGGGAGTTCCGTCAGGGGATAGCTCATAACACCGCTAGCTGCCAGGTCGTACTTTACGTTTGCTCTCAGCTTGGCAAACCGCATGTATGGCGAACCGCTCCTGGTGCGCGATGGCATCACTGTTTCTCCGTTTGCATTTTCTGTCTCCAAGCCCAGAATAGATAGGCTGGCACACCCAACACCAGGATCGCCATTCCGAGCAGACTGTTCATCGGATATTTGTAAATCGTATTGACTACAACCAGCCAGCAGGCCACCACGAATAAGCCGGTCGTGAACGGGTGCCAAGGGACGCGATAGCCTTCGGTAATGACCGGCCCTTCCCTTCTGCGAAATACAAACAGCGTTGCACCGGTCAGCCCGAAGAAGAGGAAGTCCATCGACACCACATAGTTCAGGATCTGCTCGTAGCGGCCGGAAAGCGCGACCACCAGGGTCCACACGCTTTGCAGGATGATGGCCACCAGGGGCACGTGTGTGTGCTCGGTCACCCTCGCTACGCTTTGGAAAAACAGCTTATCGCGCGCCATCGCGAAGTAAACGCGAGGCTGAGTGAGAATGGATTGACTCAAGAAGCCCAGAGTCGAAACCGCAATGCCTAACGCGATCAGCCGCGCGCCGGCGTCACCCAGCGCGATGCGCATGACAGAAGTCGCAGGGACTTTTGTCGCTGCCAGTCCTTCCGGACCAAGCGCCCTAACGCAGACGAGGTTCACACCTAGGTAGAGCACGATCACTCCGGCCACGCCACTCACCAAGGCGCGCGACAAATTCCGCTTTGGGTCTTTTACTTCGGCGGCGATGAAGTTTGCCGTCTGCCAGCCACCGAACGCAAATAGCACCGGAATCATGGCCGCACCAATCGCGGTCACGAGGTCGAGCGAAGGTTGCCGATCCAGCACCGGATGAAACAGCGGATGAGGCGCTCGTACCAGAAACAGACCTGCTGCAATCAGCATCGCTATGGCCGTGATTTTCATCACCATCAGGACGCTTTGGACCCGGCTACCCAGCCTCACACCCAGGCCGTTGATCAACGTCAGTACCGCCAGCGTAACCACCACAATCGTCCGCTCGGTGAACTGCCATCCGGTCAATTCCAAGAGATATCTCGCGAAAGTCACCGTAACGGCGGCCATGCCTCCGGCTCCAATCACCAGCAGCAATACCCATCCGTACAGAAATCCAACCATCGGATGAAAAGCTTCGCGCAGATAGGCATACTGGCCTCCCACGCGAGGCATGCGTGCCGCCAATTCCGCGTAGATGAAAGCGCCAAGCATGGCAACCACACCGCCCGCCACCCACACGCCGAGGATCAAAAAGGGAGTGTGTACCTGTTGCGCAACGACGTAGGGATTGATGAAGATGCCTGCGCCGACAATGCCGCCCATAACGATCATGGTGGCGTCGAACCGGCCCACCTGCCGCAATAGTCCCGGAGAAGCCGCGGGCGTTGGGTCGCCGGTAACAGGTCGCTTCAAATTTCTAATCGCGGATTTGGAATTAAGATTGTCATCCCTGCGCCTCAGCCCTGGTTGCTGTAAACCGCTTACGTCACGAGCGGCCAACGCTGACTGTAACATGCACTGCAACTTGCGTTTTCGCCATGTTTTTGTCCATGATTTTCTTATTATGACAACATAGTTTCTCTATGTGAATCTTCTCAACAGCGTTCAAATCCAAGCTAAGTGGTTCCGGCACATCGTGCTGGAACGGGGCAATCCAAGCTCGCTTTCGACCCGTACAGTAGGCGAGCGAGTGGAAAACCAAACTCAAAACGCTTGAAGGGATGACGAGGAGATATGAAGAAGAACATTCTAGTTGCACTGTTTGCAATGGTTGCAGCTCTGACCGCAGTAGCTACTTCCGACCCCATGGTCGGCGGAGCCGCAATGTACCCCACCAAGAACATCGTGGAGAATGCTGTTAACTCCAAGGACCACACCACTTTGGTAGCAGCAGTGAAGGCCGCTGGTCTAGTGGAAACACTGGAAAGCCCCGGACCTTTCACCGTATTTGCCCCAACCAACGAAGCCTTCGCCAAGTTGCCGGCAGGAACTGTGGACACCTTGCTGAAGCCGGAGAACAAAGATCAACTGACCAAGGTGCTTACCTATCACGTGGTCGCGGGAAAGGTTTCCGCCTCCGATCTGATGAAGCAGATCAAGGAAGGCGGAGGCAAGGCCACGCTGAAGACCGTCAATGGCGAGACCCTGACGGCTTCCATGCAGGGCAAGCACATCGTCCTGACCGACGAGAAGGGTGATGTTTCGACCGTGACCATCGCCAATGTGTTCCAGTCCAATGGCGTCATTCACGTTGTCGATACCGTCCTGCTGCCGTAGATCAAGAAAAGCAACAAACTCAACGGAGCACCGTGACTGGTGCTCCGTTTCTTCTTTGAGCAACGAAACAAAGTTATCCACAGACCACCACGTCGCTTGTCACCTCCGGAATGGAGTTTTGGCTACTCTGTCTCCAGCTATCCATATCATTATAAAGGAGATATTGGAGATTCACTGGTGTAAGTTCCTTTCTGGGAACGAAGCGCGGCGAGAGCGGATTTTTCGCTTGAACCCAGGCAAAAATCGGGGTATCCTAACTGGTTTCATTACACCTCGGATCGCTCTCCCTGATGTGTGGCCCTGGAAAAAGGCCTGGCACCGCGCCCTGAATCGTTGGAGAAGCACAGTGAATCCAATCAGATAGGCGTGGATACAAGGCATCACTGGACTCGGTACGTCATCCAGGTTACTGAAAAATTACAAAGATAGGACGAAATTGAACTATGGCAAAGCGACGCGGCAATCCTAACTGGGGCAAGCCCGAACCCATCGGCCCGGTGGTTCCGACCATTACTGAGTTCGAGCAGGTAGTCAAGGAATTCAAGCTCCAGCCCGACCAGTACATTCGTTCCACCCGTTTGCGTGAGTGGGCGCGGAAGAACAAGAACTCGAAGTACATCCCTGAAGCTCTTTTGGAAGCGTGGGGATTCGAGATCGAATCGACCTTGTAACTCAAGCCGATCTCGTTGAGGGCCGCCCGTTTTTTGGCGGCCTTTTTTGCGTAGTGTCCTAGTTCGGTTCAAGCGGAGAAAACTGAAAAATGCCTTCAGGAAAAGGACAACCCTCCGTGACGCGAAGAGCGAATGTCCGTTCCCAGCCTCTGATTGCAGTCCGCAACGTAAGGGCAAGCAGTCATTGGTACCAACAATTGCTTGGACTCGACACGCTCCCGGAACACAGCCATCGCGACACGTATGACCGGATGCTTTGCGCCGGCCACTTGATTCTTCAACTTCATGCTTGGGACGAGGACGATCATCCCAACCTTGTCAACGCGGACCGGGCGCCGAACGGACACGGCGTGTTGCTATGGTTCGAAGTGGACGACTTTGATGCAGTCGTCGAACGGGCCCGTGCATTGAGTGCTCAGGTCGTACTAGAGCCCCACCTCAACCCTGCACCGAACCACAGAGAAATGTGGCTTCACGACCCGGACGGTTATATGGTGGTAATCTCGAGCCCAGACGGCGAAACAGGCTCCTGAGCCGTTTTAAAAAGACTTTTTCAAATTAGAACTCTACCCTCTTTGGCTGAACGTAACCCTGTCACGGTCGATGATGACCACTCTGCCGTGACAGTTAATCTCTTGTGAATTTCAACACCGACCAAACCGTTGCCATGCTCGCGGGCACCAGCTTCGCGGCTGGGCTCAACGTCTATGCCACAGTGGGCACCCTTGGCCTGCTATCGCGCGCTGGTGTCATCACTCTGCCGCCAGCCCTGGACCTGTTGCAGTCCTGGTGGATCATCGGCGTCTCCCTGGCCATGTTTGGGCTCGAGTTTGTTGCCGACAAGATACCCGCTTTCGACTTGATCTGGAACGCCCTGCAGACGTTCATCCGCGTTCCGGTCGCGGCCCTGGTCGCCTATGGCGCTACCTCCCATCTTTCCCTTGGCATGCAACTGGCTTCTGCCACATTGGGAGGCCTGATTGCATTCGCGGCCCATGGCGGAAAGACCGCCCTTCGCGCAGCAGTAACTCCATCCCCGGAACCGATCTCAAACATGGCCTTAAGTCTGGGCGAAGATGTCGCCGCCGTGTCGCTCTCCTGGCTTGCCTTCCAGCATCCGTACTTTACGGCCGCACTGGTTGCCGTCTTGCTGCTCCTGATCGTGCTTTTGATGCGCTGGGTGGTGCGGGCACTCCGCAACCTGTTTCGGCGTGCGGGAGAGGCAGCCGGCCGGTAGTTAACAGCCGCATGCGGGACCTCGGCCCCTCCCTGCTAGAATCTTTACGGGCCATCATGTCCACTGATTCGCCGTTCTGTGACGTCGAGACCGCGCTGGAGGAGATCCGCGCGGGCCGCATGATTGTGGTCATCGACGACGAAGACCGCGAGAATGAAGGCGACCTGACTATGGCCGCCGAGAAGATCACACCCGAAGCCATCAATTTCATGGCCAAGTACGGCCGCGGTTTGGTGTGCCTTGCCATGACCGAAGAGCGCCTCGATTATCTGCGTCTCGGGCAGATGTCTCCGGAAAATACCTCCAACTTCGGCACAGCCTTTACGGAATCCATCGACGCGAAGGACGGCGTGACGACGGGTATCTCAGCCTATGATCGCGCCGAAACCATTCGTGCCGCCATCAATCCGTCCACCCGCCCGAACGATCTGGCGCGTCCGGGCCATGTCTTCCCGCTTCGCGCACGCAAAGGCGGAGTCCTAGTTCGCGCCGGACAGACCGAAGCTTCGGTTGATCTCGCGCGGCTTGCCGGATTGGTTCCCGCGGGCGTGATCTGCGAGATCATGAACGACGACGGAACCATGGCTCGCGTGCCGCAGCTTACCGAGTTTTGCCGCCGGCACGACATGAAGATGCTGACCGTCGCCGAACTCATCCGCTATCGCATGGCCCACGAGCGCTATGTGAAGCGGCTGGCCGAATCGGTTGTTCCCACCGCGTATGGTGACTTTCGCATGATCGCCTACGAGTCGGAGATCACCGGCGACTCGCACATTGCCATGGTTAAAGGCGACGTCGAAACCGCCGGCGACGAACCGGTCCTGGTGCGGATGCATTCACATTGCCTGGTCGGCGATATCTTCGGCGCGAGCTGGTGCGGCTGCCGCGAAGCGATCGAAGGCGCAATGCGGCGCATCGCCGAGGAAGGTCGGGGCGCGCTCATCTATCTGCATTCGACTTCAAAGGGATATTCGGTTGAGCGGCTTGGCGAGCGCATGACCATCCAATTCCATCACGAGCAGCGCCTTCCGACGCTGCCGGAGAGCCAGCGCCGCACCCAGCGCGAGATTGGCATTGGCGCGCAGATCCTCTCCGATCTCAAACTCAAGCACATTCGCCTGCTGACCAATCGCCCGCGTAAGGTCGCAGGCCTCGAAGGCTTTGGCATCGAGATCGTGGAGCAAGTACCTGTCTCGGTCGCAGGACAAGCCTGGGTTCGCTGATCAGTTTGTCATCACGAGCGTAGCGAGGGATCTGCTTTCCGGCGATTACGGGAAAAGCAGATTCCTCGCGCCCGAACCAGGCGCTCGTAATGACAATTCATAACTAAACGTCCTCGGCATCGGAGCGGTCCGGATGCTCCGTCCAGGTCTCGTCGCTGGTTGCCTTGGACCGCCTTGGCTTCAAGCTCGCCGCCGCGTTGCAGGCGACTTGAGCTGCTTCGCGGGCCACTTCCAGCGAGTTGTACTCGTACTGCGCATCAGCGTGGATCCCTTTACCGACGACGGTTTCGGTCTTATTTCCATTTGGCTCAACTAAGAGGACTCGCACCACAAAGGACATAACGTCTCCTCAAAAGGTCTAAGCATGTTTGTAACACCTGGCAGGCATTCACGATGTGGCGTACCTCACAGGGGCCTGTGATGTGGGTGGAAGGATGGAATTGGGTCGAAAATCGCGGCGACGCAGAGAACATCTGCGCGTCGGGGCGATGCGCCGTTTTAGGGTAACTCTGATTAAGTTTAGTTCTTTGCAGGGGACGGCCTTCAGGCCGTGCAGGGAACGGCCTTTCAGGCCGTCCGTAAATGCCTGATGTTAGGCCCGGGCTTTAGCCTCTGAGGGGACGCCCACCTGACTTAATCAGACCTTCCTTAGGCCAGTTTCGCTGCCCGCCGAAGGGCTGGCTTCTAGTTCGGCTTGCGCACGACGATCTCGTCGTCGCGGATAAAGAATTGGGCGGAGCACTTCTCAGAGCCGCAAATGACCGGCAGCAAGCCGGCGATCTGCTTGCGCGTGACCAAGCCGAGCTGCCCGCACGACGGGCACGACAGCACAGCCCAGTACGGATCTTCTTTCTCGCCGACATCGCCGGCGTTCTCCAGCACAAAGATGGTTCCGGGTTCCATCTGTTCGGGGATCCACTCGCTCAGGACGCTCAGTTCTCCGATCATGTGCCCTCCTCAGGACTAAGAAGCCCTACGACGTCGTACAGTAAGATGACGAACCGAACTGTTGCGCTTCTTCGCGACTGCGCTCATGGGACGCTTTGCGCCGCGCACCTGACTGCCGGATTGTCCCCCGCGGCGAACCACATCCTTGCCGTCGAGGCGGGGAAGAACCCGCTGGACGGTGTCACTTAGGCACACCGATAACATCGGCTGGCGGGCGTTTTTAAGCAGATCGACCACCGCGCGGGCGGAATCTTCCAGAAAAATGTTCCGGCCATCGGTCAGCAGGTGGTACTCGGAAGCGGCCGTAACCGTTTCCACCAGTCGTTTGCCCAACTCTTTTTGCAAGAAGCGCACGACCGTGCGGATTTTTTGCAACGAGAACCCACGCTGGCGCAGGTCGCAAAGGATGGCCACCTCGGCCAAGTCGTCGCGCGAATAGATCCGCTTGTGCCCATCCCGAGACGGCGCTACGATGCCGCACTCGTCCCACCATTGCAACTGTCGCGCGCTGATACCCGTAAGAGCAATCACTTCGTTCGATGTGAACGTCTGCTGCATGATGGCCAAAACAAATCCCACACAAAATGTTTAGAACATCATAGAGCAGTTTGGTGCTGTGTCAAGATGAATTATCGAGGAAGCCGTTGACTGAGTGATGAACAGGGGAAGAATTTTCACAGCAGTAACAATTCGCGGTTTTTCGGGCGGGTCCGCCGTGTTCCTCTGTCATCCCTAGCCACGGTTGTAATTAGGAGGTGTCACCCTGAGCGACGAGGTCGCCGTTGGCGACCGAGGAGTCGAGGGACCCCTATTACTGGGACACTCTATCCCTTGTCATCACGAGCGGCGCGAGGGATCTGCTTTTGTGTCATTTCGCGAAAGGCAGATCAATTCCCGTAAAGGGAGCTCTTCGACTGCGGTTCGTCCGTGAAGCGGACGAACCTCCGCTCAGGGTGAAAAAATTGGCTCGTAGTATGCTGCAAAACGTCCGCATATCTAAACCCACTGTTTCCCGGGCTTCTCGTTGGCCGTCACAGCCGCTTGTGAGCCTCGCACTTTCTTTCCACCTCAAATGCGATTGAGAATATCAATTAACTGGCAACTGACTACTGGCTACTGACAACTATCTGGAGGTCCCGTGGAACCGTTCCGTTATCACGTCTTTGTTTGCACACAAGAAAAGGCTGAGGGAGTTCCGTGCTGCTCCACCGCAGGATCTTTCCGCGTCCTGGACGCTCTGCACGGAGAACTCGGCGCCAAAGGCCTCGCCGATGACGTTCAGGTCTCGAGCTGCGGCTGTCTCGGGGTTTGCGACAGCGGCCCGGTGATGATCGTTTATCCCGAAGGCGCCTGGTATACCAAGCTGACGCCCAACGATGTGCCCGAGATTGTCGCTTCCCACTTCAAAGACGGTCAAAAGGTCGCGCGACTGGAGCGCAACGACTACGCCGGGATGAAAACGGAGATTCTCGATCATCGCAACAAGTATCTCGCGATGCTGAAAGGTAAAGACGCTGCCGGCGTTTTGCCTGACGACGTGAACGAGTTGATCCGTGGATTCATGCCCAGCCGGGCCGTCCTGACGGCCCTTGAACTCGACGTGTTCACCGCCGTCGGCAAGGGCGCGACAGCCAAACAAATCGCGGCCAGGATCCAAGCGGCGGTGCGCTCCACCGAGACGCTGCTGAACGCTTTGGTGAGCCTCAAGCTGCTCGAAAAGGCCGATGGGGTCTATACCAACGCGCCACTGTCAGCACGATTCTTCGTTGAGGGAACGCCGGACAGTGCTCGTTCCGCTCAACTGCACACCGTCAACATGTGGAAACGCTGGTCCACTTTGACCGACGCCGTACGCGCCGGAACAGCCGTCGCTCCCCGCGGGGAAAACGGCTCGGTGACACCGTTTATCGCTGCCATGGACCACATTGCCCGGGGCCGAGCCCGCGCTGTGGTTCAGGCGGTGGAGGTCAATGGCGGCAAGCGCATGCTCGATCTGGGCGGAGGCTCGGGCGTGTACTCCATCGCGTTTGCCAAGGCCGCACCCGCGCTGCACGCCGAGATCGTTGACCTGCCCGAAGTGGTGCCCATCGCGCAGGAGCACATCCGGAAAGCAGGCTTGACCGATCGCATTACGGCCCGCGCCGGCGACATGCTCACCGTCCCCCTGGCGAGCGAAAGCTACGATCTGGTGCTGCTGTCGGCCATCTGCCACATGTATTCGCCGGAGGAAAACCAGCAACTGTTCGAGCGCGCTTACTCCGCTCTCGCGCCGAAAGGGCGACTCGTAGTGTCAGACTTCATCCTGGAGACCGACAAGACGGCTCCACAATTTGCCGCGCTGTTTGCCTTGAATATGCTGGTCGCCACGCCTGCCGGCGCCAGCTACAGCGAGCCCGAATACGAGGCCTGGCTGAAGCAGGCCGGCTTCGCCGAAACCAGGCGAGTGCGCATTCCAGGCCCCGCGAATTTGATGATCGCAACAAAGTAAGGAGCAGTTTCGATTTCAAGTTTCAAGTTCGGAATTGCGACAGGGCATTCGCAGAGTTCCGCTTGCTCGAAACTTGAAACTGGAAACTCGAAACTGTAAATGAAAGAGCTATCATGGATGCCCGGAGGTATCCATGCCATCGAGCGCCCAACAGCTCACCCGGCGTGAGCTGATCGTAAGGGCCACGGCTGTCACCACCGCGACCCTGCTCACACCCAATCTCCTCCTCGCGAACCCTGAAGCCAAAGAACCTGAGGTTACAGCCACCGAAGACCTGATGCGTGAGCACGGCGTGCTTCGCCGCGCGTTGCTCGTATATTCGGAGAGCATTCCGAAAATCCGCACCCATGCGGCTTCGCTCGATGCCAGCGCGCTGTACCGCACCGGGGTCCTCTTCCGTGACTTCGGGGAGAACTACCACGAGAAGATGCTGGAGGAAGCGCACATCTTCCCCGTAGTGCGAAAGGG
>Ga0209656_10000449_pt1 | contig 27160 bp, 21 predicted proteins | sample BogFormECP12_OM2_FD_188239 | JGI IMG/M metagenome (GOLD analysis project Ga0209656, IMG submission 188239) | Bog forest soil microbial communities from Calvert Island, British Columbia, Canada - ECP12_OM2 (SPAdes) (version 2) | ecosystem: Environmental > Aquatic > Freshwater > Wetlands > Bog ...
CTGCTGCACCGCTGAAAAATCGCCTGTTTATGGACGGACACTAGCTAGTGTCCGTCCATAAACTCTAAGTTTTTGGAATCGCGCGGACAATCGCGATTTTGTGCAGGTAAGGCCCGGCGGTTTCGGGTAGGCTGCGGCTGCAAGCCACTGCATCCAAAGCACAACCCTGACCGCCGGAGCCGACAATGCGACAGGAACGCACCGTCCAGGCCACTATATTCGAGGTTTTTGCGCGGCACGAGATCGGCTGTGCGTTGCAAGCGATCTCGCAATGGCTGGATGGACAGCGCCCGCTGGTGAGCCTGGTGGCGGACGATCTGCGCCGCCAGGGGGTGCGAGAGACCGGACGGCGGGGATTGCCGGCGGAGACGGTTCTGCGCTGTGCGCTGCTCAAGCAACAGCGGCAGCTGAGTTATGAGGAGCTGGCCTTTCATCTCGAAGATTCGGCGTCGTTTCGCGCCTTTGCCCGCTTGCCCCTGGCGTGGTCGCCGAAGAAATCGGTGCTGCATCAGACGATCAGCATGCTTCGCCCGCAGACCTGGGAGGCGGTCAACCAGGCATTGCTGGTCAGCGCCCGACAGGAAAAGCTGGAAAGCGGTGGCACGGTGCGAATCGACAGCACGGTCAGCGCGGCGCTGATGCACCAGCCGAGCGACAGTACGCTGCTATGGGATGCGGTGCGGGTCATGACCCGGCTGCTGCGCCGGGCCGGGCGGTTGCCAGGAGCGCCGGAGGTGCGGTGGCGCGATCGCCGGCGTCTGGCCAAGAAGCGGGCGCGTGCGATCGACTACAGCCGTGGCAAGGCCAAGAAGCGGGCGCTCTATCACGAGCTGATCGCCGCCGCCCAAGCCACTCGGGCCGAGTTGCAAGCGGTCGCCGCAGGGCTGGCCGAGACCGTCGGGATGGCGGCCGAGCGGTGGCGCGCCGGGGTCAATCATTATCTGCCGCTGATCGCGCGCATCATCGCCCAGAGCGAGCGCCGGGTGCTCAAGGGCGAGGCGGTGCCGGCCGGCGAGAAACTGGTCAGCTTGTTCGAGCCGCACGCCGACATCATTGTCAAGGGCGGTCGTCAGGTTCAGTACGGACACAAGCTCAACTTGGCCACCGGCAAGAGCGGCCTGATCCTCGATGTCGTCGTCGAGGCCGGCAACCCCGCCGATGCCGAGCGCTTCTTGCCGATGCTCGATCGACAAATCGCCCGCCGCGGCGCGCCGCCGCGGCAGACCGCCGCCGATGGCGGCTATGCCAGCCGCGACAATCTCAAACAGGCCAAGGCGCGCGGCGTGCAGGATGTCGCCTTCCACAAGAAGTGCGGCATCGCCGTTGCCGACATGGTCAAGAGCCCCTGGGTCTATCGCCGGCTGCGCAACTTCCGCGCCGGGATCGAGGCCGGCATCTCCTGCTTCAAACGCGCCTATGGCGGAGCACGCTGCACCTGGCGCGGGCTCGACCACTTCAAGGCCTACATCTGGTCCGCCGTCGTCGCCCACAACCTGATGCTGTTCGCCCGCCTCAAATCGCCATAGCCCCAGCTCCCGCCGGTTGCCGGGAAGGCGCCGACCTAATTCGGCCTGATCAGCCCTACTCGTAAGGCGATTCCGCCGCTCCCTGCCGCCACTAAAACGCGAAAGCGCGCCGACCCCGCCAACCCCCCCAACCCGACGCCCTGCTGCACCGCTGAAAAATCGCCTGTTTATGGACGGACACTAGTCTAGCTTCGCTCGGCGATATTCTCGCAAAATAAAGTTAAGATGCACCGCGATTGCGACGCTGCAATCGGTTGCAGCAGAGAGGCCTCAGCCATCCCATGCGCGGGCCATCAACTGTCCTCTTAATTGCCTTTGTTGCAAGTCTCATTGCGATCGGGCGGGCGCCGGCGCAAGAGATTGTCAGTCTCGACCAGGTTATGAGGGAGATCGAAGCGCAACGGCGGGTTGATGCCGAGTTTGAGACTGCTCACGCAAGAGTCGAAGAGGAGGCGCGACAAGAGGCCGGTCGCCTGCAACACGACGAGGCGACGCTGGACTCGGCAGAAACTACAGTGGCCGATTTGCGCCAGCTGCGCTCGGAGATCGACGGCCGCAAGATCCGGTTAGACGTGATAGATGCCCGCATCGGGTATGCGAATGCTCAAATGTTGCGCGTGGAGGGCAGCATCAACGCCCTCAGCCAGACAACTGCCACAAAGCCGACGACGATCGAAGAGCTCGTCCAAATCGTCAAGCTGCGGCGCCTCCGGGATCTGCACAAGCAGATGGCGAACTCCGTCGAAGGGCAGAGGCGGGCGCGAATCGCCATTCTCCGCAGGCTGGCCTTTCTCGAGGAGCGCACGGCGTTGGCCCAGGCTCACGTCCGGATGACCTCGTTCGATGATGCAAAGGAGCTGGCCCGGGATCCCCGCGCCGCAGCCCTGCGGGAGATCGCGGCACGGCTTGCTGAAGACAGTGTTCGTTTGGGGAACCAAGCCGCAAGCCTCACCTCATCCGAGCTTCGGGCGCGTCGCAACTTGCTGGAGATGCAGGCCGACCGCACTTTTATGCGCTCCAACCTGCGGACCGGCGACATCGAGCTGATGGCCATCAGGGCGCACCTGGAGTTCCTCCGGACAATTCTTACCGAGCCTTCCGTTCCGGTCCGGCTCCTGGAAGGGGCAACAACCGCCCTCGATGGCCTGAGCCGGCGCGCCAAGCACAGACGCTCTGCGATCGCCGAGGCGCGCCGGCAGCTGGCCGAGCAGGATGCGCTATTGCCGGTCTCCTCCACCGATATCGCCGCCCAGGTGACCAATTTGAGCGCCATCGGTGAGCAGATGGGGACATTGGCCGACGATCAGGAGGCAGAGGTCGGCCGTCTGGAAGCAATGATCGTCGGGCTGCGGAAGGACTTCACTGAGCGGATCAGGGCCGTCGAAGTTCGAGCCCTTTTTTCACGGCATTCGCTTCCTGCTAGTGCGGAAGCGTGGGAGCGAACGCGGAGTGGCCTCGCGCGTCTGCCGGCGAGGATCGGGGAAGGCTTCACACGGGCAGCGGAACAGCTGGTCGAAGCCATCAGGTATTCGACACTCCTGCGTCTGGCTGCCGCCGGCCTCGTCATAGCGGGTCTCGGTCTCGCCGCTGTATGGGGGCGATGGGCGCTCCACCACGACGTCGTCGAGTTCGGCCGCGCGCGCGCCCTGATTCTGCCCGCAGCGGCGCTGCGGGGTACCCTCTTGATCTTGTTTCCGGCCGCCGCTTGGTTCGGTGCGGCCAAAGTTCTGCGCGTGCCGGACGCGTCCGTGTTGCTCGTCCTGGGTGTGCTCGCAGTGTGGCCAATGGTGGCGTTCGTGCTCGATATGGCGCTCCGGCTGCTGCTGCCCGATGCCGCAAGCGCGCAAAGCACAGTGCGCCGCCACTTCTATGGCCAGCTGAGATGGACGATGATATTGGCGGGCGTCGTCGTCGGCCTCGCAACTATTACGCATACGCTCCTGCTCAGCCCGGCCCTCGCAGATCTGGTCGGACGGACCACGATGCTGTGCTTGCTTCTGATGGCCGTGCCGGGACTGCTCCTGCCGCAACTGATCCTCACTGTGTGGAACGAGAGCCGCGGAGAGCCTCCATTGCGTATCCGGATCGCCGCTGGCCTGAGCGTCATGGTGCCGGTGGCGCTGACCTCGGCGGCACTGCTGGGCTTCGCCGGATATTTGGATCTGGCGTGGAGCGTGACCGGACTCCTTGCTTGGATTTTGGCGATTGGCGGCGCCTGGGTTCTGATGTTGCGGCTGCTTCGCGACGGCACCGCGCGTCTACGCGAGCACATCGCCGAGAGGCACCGCGATTGGGGCGATTTTTGGATTGTGGACTTCTTTAGCCCGGCTCGTCGCCTCGTCAAGTTGGGCCTCACCTTTGCCGCCGGGTGGGCCCTCGTCAGCATCTACGGTTGGACGGCGGACACGCCCGGCCTGCGCCAAATACTGGCGTTCTGCCGGACGCCGGTCGTCTCATTGGGTCAGTCTACTCTGACGATCCAGGACATCGCGATCGCTGTCCTGACGGTTGTGATCGCATTCTGGGTGGGCGGATGGAGCCGACACGTGAGCTACAACCTGGCGTTGGCCCGCATCCACGATCTCGGCATTCGACACAGCTTATCGATCTTCGTTCAATACGTCGTAACCGTCCTAGGGCTACTCTTGGCGCTCAAGCTGATCGGGTTCGATCTGACGGCGCTCACCTTCTTCGCCGCCAGCCTCGGCATCGGCATCGGCTTCGGCCTGCAGAACGTCGTCAACAACTTCATCAGCGGCATCCTGCTCCTCGCGGAGCGCCCGCTGCGCGTAGATGATAAGGTCACGATCGGCAGCGCAACGGGCGACGTAACCCACATCGGTATACGCTCGCTCACCGTGCTCACCGCTGAGAAGAAAGAGGTCATTATTCCGAACGCGGCCGTGATCAGCGAGTCCTTCACCAATTGGACGAAGACCGATGACACTCTCCGCGAAGTGGTGATGTTTCGGGTCAGCATCTTTGATAATGCTGAGCATGCGGCAGAACTGATCGCAGCCGTGGCAAATTCGACCGACGGCGTGCTATCGAACCCCCCGCCCAAGGCCACCATATGGGAGATCACCGACATCGGCATCTCCATCCGCCTGCAATACTTTATTCACGCTAAAGGACCCGACTTCGATATAAGGGATAGCGTCCTGCACGATGCGCTCGAAGTCCTAGCGACGGAGGGCTTCACAATCCCCACTGTCAGTATCAACGAAAGACCGTTGCTGCCCTTGCACGGCCGCGAACCGCCGGTCACGCTAACCGGCCAGGATCAGGAGCACGCTCTGCCACTCGCTCAGCGTCGTGGGTGACCGCCCTGGTATCACGATGGATCTTCGAGAGAGCGAGCCATGAAACTCCTGCAGCTGCTTATCGGGCTGGTGTCGGTGATATTGCCGGCGATCGCCTCGGGTGCCACGGTGACGATCGTTTGCGGTTGGGGCAGCTTCGAATCATGTCGCGACGGCGCCCAGGCCTGGGCGCAGGCGAGGGGGCATGATGTCCGCGTCATTCGGTCGACCCCTGAGAACAGCCTCTCGCGACGTCTCTTCCGGGACCTTCTCGCGGCTCAGGCCGATGACGTCGACGTGTTCGAGGTCTACATCGACTGGGCCGGAACGTTGGCCAAAAACCTTGTCGATCTCAGATCGATCCCGGGTATTGCGGACGGGCACTTCGCAGCAGCGCTCGAGGCGTTTACGGTCGATGGCCGACTGGTCGCGGTGCCCTGGTTCTTCGGCGACGGCTGTCTGTTGTTCCGTCGCGACCTCCTCGAAAAATACGAGCTTAGCGTGCCGCAGACCTGGGAGGAGCTGGCGACCTACGCTCGTTACGTGCAGGATGGCGAGCGCGCCGCCGGCCACAGCGAATTCTGGGGCTATGTATTTCAAGGGCGAGCGTCAGATGAGCTGACGTACAACGCGGTCGAGTGGTTCGCCAGCTATCACGCGCCCGGCGTCGTTGCCGCCGACGGCACGGTCGTCGTCGATGACCCGATCAACAAGACCGCATTGACGCAAGCCGCCTCTTGGCTCGGCTCCATCGCGCCGCCCTCCGTGCTGACGATGGCGGGCACGGAAAGTTTTCGCTTTTTCACCGACGGCAACGCTGCGTTTTTACGCTACTATCCGGGCGGGTTGATACGCAGCGAAGACCGAGCGAGCCTCGTCCGCGGTCGGGTTGGAATGGCCGACCTGCCGAAGGGAGGGCCCGAGGGCCGTCACCCGCAAGTGCTTAGCGGCATGGGCTTGGCGGTCTCGCGCTATTCCAACGCCCCCGAGCTCGCCAGCGATCTCGTTGCATGGCTGACCGGCCCAGCAGAGGAGAAGCGTCGCGCTCTCTCTGCCGGGTTCGGCCCGAGCCGCCCGGCGCTTTACGAGGATCCCGACCTGGTGGCGGCATATCCCCACTACCCCGTGCTCCGCATGGCGCTCGATGCTGCGGTACCAGGCCCGGCCCACATAATCGGCACAAAATACGACCAGGCGATCGAAGTATTCGCGGAGGCGGTGCATCGCGCCCTCGCCCACCGCGAGCCGCCCTCTACGGCGCTCGACGAGGCAGCGGCGACGCTTCGGCGCATGAGCTCGAGCTGGCGGGACTGAGCCCGATGATGCGCTTTGCTTGTTCCATCGCGCTCGCGTTTCTGCTGCTCGGTCGTTTGACGAGCGCGTCGGGCCAGGAGCTGGGCCTGGCGGAGTTACGGATCGGGATGGATCCGGGTAATCCTCCCTATACGTATGTCGATGAGGACGGCACTTTCAGCGGCTCCGACGCCGAGATCGCCACTGCTCTTTGCACCGAGCTTCGCGCTCGATGCAAGCTGGTGCCCGTCCCCTTTGCGCAATTGATTGCGGCTCTGCAGGAACGATCGATCGACGCGATTGTCTCGGATATGTCAGTCACCCGCGAGCGCGAGCAGCTGGTGGATTTCACCGATATCTACCGCAATGTCGCAAATCGCTTCGTCGCCCGCCGCCATGCCGGCCTCGATATATCGCCAGAGGGGCTGGCCGGCAAGCAGCTCGGGGTTAAACGGAGCACGGTCCACGACCGTTATGCGACTGACCAATATGGCGCGACCGCAATCATCCGACGTTATTCCAATGTTGCGGAACTCTTCGTCGACCTCGCGCTCGGTCGCAATGATGCGATCCTCGTAGAGGTTGACCCGGCGCGCGTCGGCTTCCTACAAACTCCGTTGGGTGCGGACTGCGAGTTTGTCGGTCCCGAGATTAGCGGCGAGCGATGGTTCGGCACCGGGATCGGGATTGCCGTGCGCAAGGGGGATAACGCGCGTCGTGAGGCGTTGAACCACGCGCTGGCGGCGATCCGGGCCGATGGCAGCTATCAAAGGATAATCACTCGGTATTTCAACTCCGAGTAGGGGTTGTCACGACACCCAGGTCTGGCGCCGCTTCTTGTGCTTTCCGTCGCGGCATGATTTGCGGGCACCGACCTCTGAGTGTCCGACCGAAAATGACGCGGAGTGTTTGGAATGGGTTACTGTCACCCCCGCGAAAGCGGGGGTCCAGGGCAACCGCTTCAGTCCTTGGGTCTCTGGATTCCCGCTTTCGCGGGAATGACGAATGAACTACTGACATTCCGAGATTCATTATCGGTCGGACACTGAGATAGAACTTATTGGTGCCGGAGCTCGGCCGAAGCGTATCGGCTGGGTCTTCGAGTAGGGTCCGGCCATCCTCCGTGGAGCGCGCCCCCGGATCGCCGTGCCGACACCTCCGCACGAATATGAAATCAATACCGCAGGGGCCTGCAATCGCGACCCGCTGGACTTCCCTATCACTGTGGCTCCGCGCTGCGGCGCAACGAGCAGATCGAGAGCCTCTTCACGACTTCACGCCGACGATCTGCCACATTTTGGAGATGCAAAATGAGATCACGTTCTTTGGTGCTGTCGGCTTTCGTCCTACTGTCCGGCATCATCTGGGGTGCCCCGAGAAGCTTGGCCGCCACGGATGATCCGGCGAGATTTGTCAGCGATCTTGCAAGTCGCGCGCTGGCAGCGATGCCAGATGGGGATACGGCGGCGGCCAGGCAGGAGCGGTTCCGCCAGCTGTACCGTCAGTATTTCGACGTGGAAGCCTGCGCCCGTTCCGCTCTCGGGCCATATTGGCTAAAGGCAACGGCAGTGCAGCAACAGGAGTTCGTCGGGCTTTACGAGGATTACCTCGTCATCGGCTATTCCAATGCCCTCCGTGCCCTCGGCGGTCAAAGCTTCGAGGTGCTGGGGAGCCTGTCCGACAAGGATCGGGTCATCGTGTCGAGCCGGATCCAGATCCACGGCGCTGCGCCGATCAGGATCGATTGGCAGCTCAACCCGACCAACCATGGCTACAAGGTGACCGACCTGATCGTCAACGGCATCAGCATGGCCAGCACGCAGCACTCTGACGTGGTGTCAGTCGTCCAGCGTAACAACGGGCAGGTGCCAGCCTTGCTGGTTGCGTTGCGCGAAAAGAATTCGGGCAACGGTATCGTCCGATAATTGGCGGCCGGATATTCAGTTAGGTTGCGGATAGCGGCTCTAATAAAAATACAAATGATAAGCACCCAATCACATGGAAGGTTTTCTCTACCATTGGTGCCTGTGCGATGCTGCTGAGCGGCGGCAGTAGACGGCCTCACCCCGGCTTCGCCTGTGGCGCTTCGATCAGGGCGTTGATAGCGTGGGCCGGGGCGACGATCTCGCGCCAAGTCTCGGGTCGATAGGGACGCCGTCGGCGATGCGCTCGGGGTCGCCAGGGATCAATACCAGTTCGTCCGGGCGCACTGGCGGGGAGGCGGTGATGTATCGGGTCATCGCCGCGATCTCCTCCTGCAGCCGGACGCGATCGACGAGGTGCCTCGAGTCGGTAACGACAGCAGACCGGTGAGGAAGCTCAAGAGGCGCTGAAGGCAGCCCTGCAGGGTTGCTGAATCTGAGCAACGTTCTTGATAGATATTGATGTTTTCTCATTATTATGTTATCTACATCACCGATGTGCCTACCTGCCCCGCGCCCGGGCCCTATTGATGACCCAGAAATGCCATTGTTTCGCCTTCTCCCCTAAGCCTGCTATCCGACGCTTGCCCCGGACATTTCGCCCCTCAGCTTGTTGGATGCCGGATGCTACCGCCCTTTGCGACATCAGCCTGTACCTATATGCCAGGTACGTGTCACAATGTCAATTGCTAATTGGATCACGATGTGAAAAACACAGGCAACAGGTCGGGTGCCAAGTTCCGCTGCCAATCCGCTGCCGACCGTGTTTTACGGCCCCGAAATTCCGCTGTCGGCGGGCTCGGCCAATCGGGTCCAAATCATTGATTTACAATATATTTTAGACGGTGAGGGGGCGTATTTTGGGGGCTGAAAAGCGTTTTTTCCCCTGCCGTCAGGGGAATGGCAACCGGGTCAAAACCATCGCCAGAGCCCGCCCCGCCTCGTCGATCAGTGGGTTTGCTCCGGCGCCTCCACCAGCACGTTGACCCCGCGGGCGGCGACGGTCAGCTCGCGCCAGGTCTCGTCGTCGATCGGCACGCCGTTTTTGATGCGCTCGGCGCGCATCAGGCGTTCGGGGTCGCCGGGGATCAGCACCGGCTCGTCCGGGTGCCGCGGCGGCGAGGCGGTGATGTATCGGGTCATCGCCGCAATCTCGTCCTGCAGCCAGGCGCGGTCGACCAGCCGCGACGGGTCGATGACGATCGTCAGCATGCCGTTCGTCGCCGTGGTACCGCCCTGCCGCTCGGGCCGCATCGTCCCGCTGCCGCACAAGGCGCCCGCCAGCATCTCGCAGACAAAGGCCAGCGCGTAGCCCTTGTGCTCGCCAAAGGTCATCAGCGCGCCGCGCGGCTGGCGGTACATGGCAGCGGGGTCGGTCGTCGGCTTGCCCTCGCCGTCGAGCAGGATGCCGGGTTTCAGCTGCTCGCCCTTGTTGCGGGCGACCCGCACCTTGCCCATCGCGACAACACTCGTCGCCATGTCGAGGATGATTGCCCGTTCGGGCTCGGGGCCGGGTATCGCGATGCAGACGGGATTGGTGCTGAACCGCGCATCGGAACCGCGCCACGGCGCCACGGCCGGCCGCGCATCGGTGACGTTGACGAAATGGAACGAGACGAGGCCCGCCTCGGCGCACATCTCGCCATAGGTGCCGACCCGGCCGATATGGTGCGGGTTGCGCAAGGCCACGACCGCGACGCCGGTGTCGCGCGCCTTGGCGATGCCGACCATCGTTGCTTCGCGTGCGGCGATCTGGCCCCAGGCGCGCTCGCCGTCATAGACGATCAAGGATCCGTTCTCGCTGACGACGCGTCCCTTGCGGTTGGCGAAGGCGGTGCCGTTTGCAAGATGGTGCAGATAGTTCGGGATCAGGCCGACGCCGTGGCTGTCATGGCCGCGCAGATTGGCTCCGATCAGATGATCGGCAATAACCCGTGCTTCTTCCGGCTCGCTGCCGGCCGCGCTGAAGATGCGGGTAGCGATATCGTGCAACGCGGTGTGATCGATCAGGATCATTTCTGTTGTCCTTTCCTTCAATTTCCCTCGCCTCCGCAACCAGAGGCGGCGATGCGCAGCGGGTGGGCGGGGTAGACGCCAAGGATCTTCACCTCGTGAGAGAAGAACGCGAGCTCTTCGAGCGCCAGCGTCAACGGGCGATCTTCGGGATGCGCCTCGACGTCGGCGTAAAACTGCGTTGCCGCGAAGGCGCCGCCGACCATGTAGCTCTCGAGCTTGGTCATGTTGACGCCATTGGTGGCGAACCCGCCCAAGGCCTTGTAGAGCGCCGCCGGGACGTTGCGGACACGGAACAGAAAGGTCGTGACCGTTGGGGTACCGCGCGCCGGCCGCTTGGGTTCGCGCGACATGATCAGAAAGCGGGTCGTGTTGTGCTCGGCGTCCTCGATGTTCTCTTTCAGCGAGACGAGGCCGTAGATCTGTCCGGCGAGCTCGGAGGCGATCGCCGCGACGGTCGGGTCGCCGTGGGCCGCGATCTCGGCCGCGGCCCCGGCAGTGTCGGCGGCCACCACCGGCTCGAGCTCGAGCGAGCGGATCAGCTTGCGGCATTGCGACAGAGCGTGGACGTGGCTCCTGACCGTGCGCAATGTCTCGATCCTCGCCCCCGGCACGGCCAACAGGTGATGGTTTACGCGCGCGAAATGCTCGCCGATGATGTGGAGGTCCGAATCCGGCATCAGATGGTGGACGTCGGCCACTCGGCCGGCGACAGAATTCTCGACTGCGATCATCGCCAGCGCCGCGCGACCCTCACTCACCGCGGCAAAGGCATCGTCGAATTGGGTGCAGGGCAAGGTTGCCATTTGCGGAAAGACGCGCCGGCAGGCGAGGTCGGAATAGGCCCCGAAGGTGCCCTGGAACGCGATCGTTTGCTCGGGCATGGTTTAATGCGCCTGCCGGAAAAGGTGGCGCGCGCGCTCGAGATCGGCCGGGGTGTCGACCTGCACCCCGAGCCGGTCGGGCTCGATCAAGCTGACCGAGATGCGCATCCCGGCCTCGAGCGCGCGCAATTGCTCGAGGTGTTCGCGCCGTTCGAGCACCCCGCGCGGCAGCCCGACAAAGCGCTCGAGGGCCTCCCGCCGATAGGCGTAGAGCCCGATATGCTCGTAATGCGGCCCTTCTCCCCACGGCACCACCGCCTTGCTGAAATAGAGCGCGCGGGACGGTCGGACCGGGTCGGCAAAGCCGGCAACGACCTTGTTGACGCTGGTATCCGCGAGTGCCGCTTCGTCCTCGATTAGGGCGGCGAGTGTGGCGATGTCGGTTTCGGGGTCGTCCAGGCCGTCAAATGCTACACGAACCGCTGCGGGATCCAAGAGCGGCAGATCGCCCTGCACGTTGATCACCGCGTCGAAGGTGCGAGTCGGGTCGAGATGGGCGATTGCTTCATGGATGCGGTCAGACCCGGTCGGGTGGCCCGGATCGGTCATGACCGCCCGCCCGCCTGCCGCTTCAACCGCATCGGCGATTGCGCGGTCGCCGCAGGCGACAACGACCGGCCCGACCTCGGCGGCGACCGCGCGGCGCCAGACATGCACAATCATCGGGACCCCGGCGATCTCGGCCAGCGGTTTGCCGGGTAGCCGTGCCGCGGCGAGCCGGGCGGGGATCAGGATGATCGGGTTCTGTGGCGCTGCTCTGGTCACGGGATTGCTTTGCAGCCGATCGGGCAGCGACAACATGCCCGGTTCGTTCGATCGCCGAAAGCGTGATAATGCATCTGCGCTGCGGGGGGAAAGGTTGTCGATGTCGGCGTTCGAGTGGAACAAGATCATCGCGTCTGTGCTGACGGCGATGATCGTCGCGATGGCGGCGGGGATCCTCGCTAGCGAGCTCGTGCGCCCGAAACCACTCGAAAAGGCGGTTTTTCTTCCGGCCGGCGCCGAGCAGGTCGCGGCGGCACCTGCCGAGCAACCCGGGGCAGCAAAGCTCGAGCCGATCGAGCCGCTCCTCGCCAACGCCGATCCGAAGCGCGGCGAGCAGCTCGCCAAGGTCTGCGTCGTGTGCCACACCTTCAACAAGGGCGGACCGAACAAGATCGGCCCGAACCTCTGGGAGGTTGCCGAGGAGGGGATCGCCGAGGTTCCAAACTATCAGTTCTCTGCCGCGTTGCAGGCGGACAAGGGCACAAAATGGGATCCCGAGAGGCTGAACCAGTGGCTTTATAGTCCGCAATCCTTTGCCAAGGGGACCAAGATGACGTTTGCCGGGTTTCCCAAAGCGCAGGATCGCGCCGATGTCATCGCCTATCTCGACACGCTGAAATAGGCCCTGTGTCCGAGATCGAGCTGGACGCCTTCCTCGCCTTTGCGCTGCACGTCGCCGATGCCGCCGGAGAGGTGATCCGGCCCTATTTCCGTAAGCCCCTCGCGATCCGCGACAAGGCGGATCTGACCCCGGTGACCGCCGCCGATCGCGCCGCGGAAGAGACGATGCGGACGCTGATCGAGCGGCACTTTCCGCAGCACGGCATCGTCGGCGAGGAGTTCGGGCGGGCGCGCGAGGATGCCGAATTCGTCTGGACGTTGGATCCGATCGACGGCACCAAATCCTTCATCAGCGGGGTCCCGTTGTTCGGCACGTTGATCGCGCTGACCCGCGGCGGGCGTTCGATCCTCGGCGTCATCGACCAGCCGATCTCGCGCGAGCGTTGGGTCGGCGCGGCGGGGCGCCCGACGACGCTCAACGGTGTGGCGATCCGGTGCCGGGCCTGCCCCACGCTCGCCGCCGCCACCCTGTTCGCGACGACACCCGACATGTTCAAGGGAGAAGACGCCGCCTGCTTTGCCCGGGTTTCTGCCGCGGTCAAGCTGACGCGGTTCGGCGCCGATTGTTATGCCTATGGACTGGTTGCCACCGGGTTTGTCGACCTCGTCCTTGAAGCGAGCCTAAAGCCGTACGATTTCTGCGCGATGGTTCCGATCGTCGAAGGGGCAGGAGGTGTCGCCACGGATTGGCGGGGAGGAAGTCTCGACCTCGCCTCCGATGGACGCATCCTCGTTGCCGGCGATCGCCGCGCGCATGAGGCGGCGCTTGCTCTGCTCGGCGGCTGAGAAAATCGCGCGGAGGCAAGGGATGCGAACAATACCCGCAATAACCGTCGTCGCCCTTCTGCTGGTATTCACCGGCGCCGCGCATGGCGCGGCGACGCACGGAATGTCGTTGTTTGGCGACCTGAAATACGGTCCGGACTTCAAACATTTTGATTACGTCAATCCGGAAGCGCCGAAGGGCGGCACGATGCGCTACTCGGCGATCGGCACTTTCGACACGCTCAATCCTTTTGTGATCAAGGGTATCCCGGCGGCCGGCATCGGCGGCATTTTTGACACGCTCGCAGTTCGCTCCGAGGACGAGCCCAGCAGCGAATACGGCCTCGTCGCCGAAAAGATCGAGCTCGCGCCCGACAAGCTCTCGGTACTCTACACACTGCGCAAGGAAGCACGGTTCCACGACGGAACCCCGATGACGCCCGAGGACGTCGTCTGGACCTTCGAGACCTTACGGGCGAAGGGCCAGCCGATGTACCGATCCTATTACGCAGACGTGACCAAAGCGGAAAAGGAGGGCGAGCGCGGCGTCCGCTTCTCGTTCAAATCGGCCGACAATCGGGAATTGCCGCAAATCGTCGGCGAGATGCCGGTCCTCTCCAAGGCCTATTGGTCCGGGCACGATTTTGCCAATACGACGCTCGACCCGCCGCTCGGCAGCGGTCCTTACAAAATCGAGTCGCTCGATCCGGGCCGCTCGATCACCTATCGCCGGGTCCCCGATTACTGGGCCGCGGATCTGCCGGTCAACAAGGGCCGCAATAACGTCGATGTCATCCGGTACGACTATTACCGCGACGGCACGATCGCGCTCGAAGCGTTCAAGGCCGGACAGTACGACGTGCGGCAGGAGAATGTGTCGAAGAATTGGGCTACCGGCTATGACAGCCCGGCGTTGCGTGCCGGGCTGATCAAGAAGGAGGCGATCCCTCACCAACGACCGAGCGGCATGCAAGGGTTCGGCTATAATTTGCGCCGGCCGCTGTTTCAGGACCCGCGGGTGCGCGAAGCCCTCGCTTACGCCTTCGATTTCGAATGGTCGAACAAGGATCTATTCTACGATGCCTATACGCGGACGCGCAGCTATTTCGACAATTCCGAGTTGGCGGCAACGGGGGTACCACAGGGCGAGGAGTTGAAAATCCTCGAGAAGTTTCGCGGACAAATTCCTGAAAAAGTGTTCACGACGGAATATGACCCGCCCAAATATGACGGCTCGGGCAACATTCGCGACGGGCTGCGCGCGGCGCTGAAGCTGCTAAAGGAGGCCGGCTGGACCTTCAAAGGCGAAAAACTCGTGAACGACGAGACGGGTCAGCCTTTCGAGTTTGAGATCATTCTCGTCCAGCCCGAATTCGAACGCATCGTGCTTCCGTTCAAAAAGAACCTCGAACGGATGGGGATCAACGCCCGAGTGCGCACGATCGATCCTGCACAATACGAAAAGCGCATGCAGACCTTCGACTTCGACATGGCCGTCGTCGCCTTTGGCGCATCGGAGTCGCCCGGGAACGAGCTGCGAGACTATTGGGGCTCTCAGGCCGCCGACGAGCCAGGGAGCCAAAACGTGCTTGGCGTCAAGAGCAAGGCGATCGACGAGCTGATCGAGGAGCTGATCAAGGCGCCCGATCGGGCAAGCCTCGTCGCTCACACCCGCGCTCTCGATCGGGTATTGCAATACGGCTATTATGTGATCCCGCATTACCACGTCGCCGCGTTTCGCGTGGCGTATTGGGACAAGTTCCGGCGTCCGGCCATCTCGCCCAAATATGCGGTGGGCCTGGATACCTGGTGGGTCGATCCCGGCGCCGAGAAATCGGTCGAAGCAAAGAAGGGTGAGGTGACGAAATAGTGGCCGACCTCGCGGAGGGTCCGCCTCGCCCCGACCCTTCTCCGCTCGCGGCGGAGGGAATGGGAGGGGGCGCATGATCGCCTATGCGATCCGCCGCGTTCTTTTAATAATCCCGACCTTGTTCGCGATCATGGTGGTCAACTTCGTGATCGTGCAGGCGGCACCGGGCGGCCCGGTCGAGCTGATGATCTCGCGGCTCAAGGGCAGCAACGTCAGCGCGACCGAGCGCGTCAGCGGCGGCCCGGGCGAACTCAAGTCGCAAACCGGCGGCGGGGAAACCGGCTATCGCGGCGCCCGCGGCCTCGACCCTGCGCTGATCAAGGAACTCGAAAGGCAATACGGCTTCGACAAGCCGCCGCTCGAGCGCTTCTGGCTGATGATGCGCAACTATTTGACCTTCGATTTCGGCAACAGCTTTTTCCGCGACCGCCGCGTCGTCGATCTGATCCGGGACAAATTGCCGGTGTCGATCTCGATCGGGTTGTGGACAACCTTGATCACCTATCTCGTCTCGATCCCACTCGGCATCAGAAAGGCGGTGCGCGACGGCAGCCGTTTCGATGTCTGGACCAGTGCCGTCATCATTGTCGGCTATGCGGTGCCGAGCTTCCTGTTCGCCGTGCTGCTGATCGTGCTGTTCTCCGGCGGCAGTTACTTCTCGATCTTCCCGCTGCGCGGGCTCGTCAGCGACAATTGGACCACCCTGTCCTGGCCGATGCGCATCGCCGATTATTTCTGGCACATCACATTGCCGGTCACCGCGCTGGTGATCTCGGGGTTCGCGACACTGGCGATGCTGACCAAGAACTGCTTTCTCGAAGAGATCAACAAGCAATACGTATTGACCGCCCGCGCCAAGGGCCTCAACGAGCGGCGGGTGCTCTATGGGCATGTCTTCAGGAATGCGATGCTGCTCGTCGTCGCCGGCTTCCCGGCCGCGCTGATTGGCATACTGTTCACCGGATCATTGCTGATCGAGGTGATCTTCTCGCTCGACGGCCTCGGCCTCTTGGGCTTCGAGGCGGCGATAAACCGCGACTACCCGATCATGTTCGCCACGCTCTATGTCTTCACGCTAATCGGGCTTTTGCTGAAATTGATCAGCGATCTGACCTATATGCTGATCGATCCCCGCATCGATTTCGCCGCGCGGCGCGTCTGAGCCCAGGTCGCCATGTGGGCCGCGTGCGTAGGCCCATAGGCGCCCGGTCGTACCGGCGAGCCGGTCGGTGAGGTGCTGCGCGAAAACGCGGCCATGCTGCAGATGTGCCGGGCCCTCGGCTTCACGATCAGAGAGCCGATGCGAAGGATCCGAGTCTCGTGCACGTGGCAAGATGCTTCAGGAGGCATGATCTCGCCATGCTTCTCTTTTGCCCCGCGCCACCTTCGCTCTGGGAACCCGCAATCGCCGAGCCGGCGGCGGCGTCAGGATCTAACCGGCGCTAATACAGCGAAAATCGCGTTTTTGGCCTCGAATCCGGCGGTTCGCATCAAAAAATATAACACAAGATCAGCAGGTTGGATGCGAAATTCGTTACGCGGCGGATCAACGGAATTTTTTCGCCGAGCAACGTATTTTAAAAGGCCTAACAATGGAATAACAATCGAATAACAACGGAAGACGATTTTAGTACCACAACCGCAATTCATATTTGACAACTTCGTAATTTTGCTTTATACCAAACCCCGGTAACGCTGAGAAGGCAAAATGCCGACCGGGACGAGGGGCGATTACGAAGTGGGTTACGGCAAGCCGCCGCGCAACGCCGGCTTCAAGAAGGGCCAATCCGGCAACCCGCGCGGGCGGCCGCCGGGTTCGAAGAACCTGACGACCCTGCTGAACGAGGCGCTGAACGAGCCGGTGACGATCACCGAGAACGGCCGGCGCCGCAAGATCACCAAGCGTGAGGCGGTGATCAAGCAGCTCGTCAACAAATCCGCCTCCGCCGACGCGCGCTCGCTGAAGATCCTGCTCGACCTGATGCTGAACCTCGAGGCCCGCGCGCGGGCTTCCGCTGCCCCGGCCCCCGCCGTCGGCCCGGCCGACGAGGAGGTCCTGGCGCAGCTCAAGGCGAGGCTCGAAGGCGCCATCCGCGATCAGATGGCTACCAAGAAATGACGCGCCTGTCACCTCACGGCGAGGCACAGCTTCGCCTGTCGGTATGGCGTATCCTCGATGCGCCATACGAGGGTGAGGTGGGCGACTCCGCATCTCGGACCGGGGCTCCCCCACCTCACCCCGACCCTCTCCGCCCCCGGGGGCGGAGAGGGAGATTTCGTGTGAATACCGTAGTCCCCCCTGAGGGGCGGAGAGGGGCGTTTAGCCTCACCACATGGCCATAACCGCTGCGATCCACCGCGAGGCGCTGAGCGAGCGCGAGGAGGACGCGCAGCGGCGGCTGGATTTCGCCGCCTTCGCGCAGCAATGCTTCCGCGAGCTCAACCCGCTGACGCCGCTGGCGATGAACTGGCACGTCGAAGTCATGACGGCGAAGCTCGCCGCGGTGTACCGGGGCGAGATCCGGCGGCTGATCATCAATGTGCCGCCGCGCTACCTGAAGTCGCTGTTGGGTTCGGTCGCGTTTCCGGCCTGGTGCCTCGGGCGTCGGCCCGGCACGCAGATCATCTGTGCCAGCTATGCCCAGGACTTCGCCGACAAGCTCGCGCGCGATTGCCGGCGCATCATTATGTGCGACTGGTTCGAGCGGGCCTTCCCGACCCGCCTTTCGGCCCAGCGGCAGGCCGTGGGCGAGTTCGAGACGACCCAACAGGGCTGCCGGCTCGCCACCTCGGTCGGCGGGGTGCTGACCGGACGCGGCGCCGACCTGATCATCATCGACGACCCGCTAAAGCCCGAGGAGGCGCTGTCGCAAGCCCAGCGCCAGGCGGCGAACGACTGGTTCGACCATACGCTCTACAGCCGGCTGAACGACAAGCGGAACGGGAAGATCGTCGTGATCATGCACCGGCTGCACGAAGACGATCTCGTCGGCCACGTGCTGGCCCAGGAAGATTGGGACGTCGTGCGCTTCCCGGCAATCGCCGAGGAAGACGAGACCTGGGAGGTCGAGACGCTGTGGGGGCCGCGGTTTTTTACCCGACGCCGCGGCGAGGCATTGCATCCCGAGCGCGAGCCGCCGGAAATGCTCGAGCAGATCCGCCGCACGATCGGCGAATATAATTTCGCCGGCCAATACCAGCAGGCCCCGGCGCCGCAGGGCGGCGGCATGGTCAAGGCGGCGTGGTTCCGCAGCTACGCGCCAAACGAACGGCCCGACCCGTTCGACCGCGTCGTGCAGAGCTGGGACACCGCCAACAAGGCCAGCGAGCTCAGCGATTTCAGCGTGTGCACGAGCTGGGGGATCAAGGGCAAGGACCTCTACCTGTTACACGTGCTGCGTAGGCGGATGGAATATCCCGAATTGAAGCGCGCGGTGCGCGAGCAGTGCCAAGCTTTCGAGGCGAGCGTAGTTCTGATCGAGGACAAGGCCTCGGGAACCCAGCTGATTCAGGAGTTGATTCACGAAGGCCTGCACGCCGTCACCCGCTACCAGCCGCAGACCGACAAGGTCATGCGGATGCACGCGCAGACCGCGATGATCGAGAACGGCTTTGTGCACCTCCCCAAAGAGGCGGGATGGCTCGCCGAATACCTGCACGAGCTGACGGCTTTTCCGAGAGGCAGGCACGACGATCAGGTCGACTCCACGGCTCAAATGCTCGACTGGTTCAAGCAAGCGGGCAGCGGCCCCAGCTCCAATGCCGGGATCTGGCATTTGTATAAACAGCAGTATGAGGCCCAGCAGGCCGCCGCTTCCCAGCCCACGCGGCCCGAGCCGTTATCGGTGATGGCGAGGAGGCTCGGCATCCTCCGGCCGTTGTGAGGGGCGCGAAGGACGCTGGGCAATGTCGGGTGTGCACCCCTCGCGGACAGTCGGAGCACCAAGTTACTGGTCCGAGATGTGCCATAAGCGGACCTACGCCGCCAGCGAGCTTCATGCGCGCGTGCCTGTCTGCAAGCCGTCCTCGGGAATCTTCACGAGTTCGGTCACTTGATCAAAGAAGGACTCAAGGATGCGGCGTGCATTGTTCTGCTCACGGCCAATATGGCCGTGAGCAGCGCTGGCGCTCGTGACATGACGGCGCGATGCGGCAGACCCTTCTCCAGCAGCTCGGCCAGCACCAATCTCTCTTCGGTCATCGGGTCCCTCTCGCGCCTCAGGTTGAAGTCCTGCAACTCCACCTTAGCCGACCGGCCCGATGGCCACCTCAACTACGCCGCAGACCTACACTGCGGAGTCACCCGAAATTCCACCACCTGCATGGACGCTAACTTAAAGCGCATCATCACTGAGAGCATGAAACAGCCGAGGAGTAGTAGCGCCGGTTATAAGCGTCCCAGCAAATATAGTTGTATGGCGAGGTGTTATAGTAATTGGTCGTTGACGACCTGTTGTCGAGGCGGCTGACGATCCTACCGCGGTTCCGGTAACGGCGCCGGCCGCATATGCGCCCCAGTAGGATCGGTTACTATAGTATCCGTCCCCATAGGATCCGCTGCCAAAGGATCCGCTGCGATATCCACTACCATAGTTTCCGCTGGCATAGTTGTTGACGGAGTTGCCGCCATAGTAATTCCCGGCGCCGGAGACATTTGCCGCGGAGCCGCGTGCCGCAACATTCCCGGAGGCATTTCCCGCGGGGCCGGGTGCCGCGATATTGCCGCCAGGTCCGCCGCCGCCGACCGGGGGACTCGGCTGACCACCGCCCCCCGGGAGACCTGGCAGGCCACCGCCCGGGAGACCCGGTGGGCCACCGCCCGGGAGACCCGATGGGCCGCCGCAAGGACTATCGGCATTCGCCTGTAAGACGTCATGGGCGCCCATCGGGGGTTCAAATGAGGCCGATCCGAAAACGGGGCGCAGCGGGTCGCGGGAGGCGATCGTCGAGGCGGCCGAGTGAGTATTTTCGGGACGGGGCTTTGGCTCCGTCAGTATGCGGCTTAGACCAGGCAAGCGGGTGTCGGCGAGCATGGCAATCGCCTCTTTGCCGCTTGGGAAGCTCTGACCGATCGCCGTTGCGGCATGTGCGGCGGAACAGTCACTTGCTCAGGGCTAGAACCGGTTGCGAACGATTCTTCTTTCTCCGCGTTCAGCAAGATGGAGGCGCGGCGTCGATGTAAATTTCGGCTCTGCCTTTCTCAACCACATGGGGGTGAGTTCCTGCACACCGAGGGGCATGCTTGAAAGCTGCCATCGGAGTTGCGTGGTTTAGAAACTATACAATAACGGTAGTTATATCCGTTCCAATAAGTGCAACAGCACTGGTAGTCTTTGACATAATCGCTTATAAGATTGCCACATCTTGCGACAGCTGGTTTTGGCGGCGGTTGAGCTTGTTGTGCCATTACCAAAATACTTAGTGTATAACCTAGGTAGACAGAGATCGGCCGGAGCATATACATTGCAGCGAACCTCCTGGTTGCGGGCGTCCGGAGTCCCCGTTTCAGGTTAGCGGCTGGGCTATGGCGGTCTGTGGAAGATCGATTTTTCGGATCGAGTCCGGCTGAGGTCTCTTGATCCGGAACCAGGTCACGTAGAGCGCCGGAAGGAATAGAAGCGTCAGAACCGTCGCTACCGCCAGCCCGCCCATGATCGCGTAGGCCATTGCTATCAGCCCGCATGCGCGCTGAGCGTCAGCCCCGACTCTAATCTTCCCCACTCTGCGCCTGCGCGGGAGGGGGCAGGAGGGGGCCACGACGTGGGCGGAGGCGACGGATACGTTCGCCGCTGCGCTCGCGGATTGTTTGGAACGTGACATAGAGCATCGGGATCACGAAAAGCCCGATGGCGCTGGCGGCGATCATGCCGGCAAAGACCGGCGTGCCGACTGCGTGCCGGCTCAGTTCGGCCGCACCCTGCGCGACGACCAGCGGGTAGACGCCGAGAATAAACGCGAAGGACGTCATCATCACGGCGCGAAACCGCATCCGGGCGCCGAGGACCGCCGCCTCGAGGATATCCTTGCCGGCCTCGCGCTGGTCCTTGGCGAACTCGACGATCAGGATGCCGTTCTTGGCGGCCATTGCGATCAGCACGACGAGCCCTATCTCGGCATAAAGGTCGAGCGACACGCGGAACAGTAGGATGCCGATAAACGCGCCCAGCACGCCGACCGGCACCGACAACAACACCGGCACCGGGATCATCCAGCTTTCGTAGAGCCCGACCAGGAACAGAAACGCGAACAGGATCGCGAGCCCGAGGATCGCCCCGGTCTGACCCGCGGCCGCCTGCTCCTGATAGGCCGTGCCGGTCCATTCATAGGCATAGCCGGCCGGCAATGTCTTCGCGGACACTTCGGCCATCGCCGCTAGCGCGGTGCCGGACGAGATCCCGGGCGCCGGGCTGCCCTGAACCGGGACTGCGCGATAGTTGTTGTAGCGGGTGATGACCTGCGGCCCGACGACGATGCTGGCATTGGCTATCGAGGCGAGCGGCACGTCTTTGCCGTCTTTGTTGCGGATGTAGATCTGCCACAGCGAAGACATGTCGGTGCGATTGGCCGGCTCACCCTCGATATTGACCTGCCACACGCGCCCGAACAGGTTGAAGTTGTTGACGTAGTAGCTGCCCAGCGTGGCTTCCAATGTGGTAAACACGTCGCTCATGCTGAGGCCAAGCGCCTGCGCCTTCTTGCGGTCGATATTCAGAAAGGCCGAGGGGTTGCTGGCGGTATAGGTCGAGAATACGCGCGTCAGCCGGGGATCCTGGTTGGCGGCGGTGAGCAGCCCATGCATGACGCTGTTCATTGCCGCCGGCTCCTGGCCTTCGAGGCCTTCGAGCTCGTATTCGAAGCCGCCGGTGGTTGACAGCCCGATGATCGGCGGCAGGTTGAACGGGATGACGGTCGCGGTGCGGATTTGTTGCCCTTCGGCGAATACCTTGCCGATCACGGCCTGTGCCGAGTTCGCGGCGCCGACGCGGTCGGCAAACGGCTTCAGTGTCGGCACGACAAACGCCGCATTCGGCTCGTTGACATTGTCGATGATCGAAGTGCCGGTGATCGAAGAGACGGTCTCGATCTGCGGCATCGACCGCAACGACTCCTCGATGCGCCGCACCGCCTCGCGGGTGCGGGTGACCGAGGCGCCGTCCGGCAACTGCACCGAGACGAAGAACGCCTCCTGGTCCTCTTCGGGCAGAAATCCGGTCGGGACGCGCGCCTGCAGCGCGTAAATCGCCGCGGCGGCGGCGAGGATCGCAACTACACCCAGAAACGACACACGGACCAGACGGGTGACAATTGCGGCATAGCCGTCGCGCACATTGTCGATGCGCCGCAATACCCAGCCCATGACGCCGCGCTTCGGCCCGCCGTGCCGCAAAAACACCGCGCACAATGCCGGCGACAAGGTCAGTGCGTTCAATGCCGAAATCGCCATGGCAACGCTAATCGTGACCGCGAACTGCCGGAACAAGGTCCCCGACACGCCGGCGATGAAGGCAATCGGCACGAACACCGAAAACAAAACCAGCGTAATCGCGAGGATCGGCCCGGTAATCTCCGCCATCGCCTTCTTGGTGGCGTCGCCGGGCGAGAGTTGCGGATTTTCCTCCATCACGCGCTCGACGTTTTCGACGACGACGATCGCGTCGTCGACGAGGATGCCGATCGCCAGCACCATCGCCAACAGCGAGATCGTGTTGGCCGAATAGCCCATTGCCAGCAATACCGCGAAGCTGCCGATCACGCTGACCGGCACCGCGATCGCCGGGATCAGGGTGGCGCGCAACGAGCCGAGAAACAGGAACACCACAATCACAACGAGGACGAATGCTATTAACAGCGTGATGAGCACGTCCTGGATCGTGTCATAGACAAACGTGGTCGTGTCGTAATTGATGATGTATTTGAGACCGGGCGGAAAACGCTGGCTCAAGCGCGCCATATTTTCGCGCACCTGCTTTGCGGTCGCGACGGCATTGGCGCCCGGCGACAGATAAGTGCCGATCGCGACCGCCGGCTTGCCGTTGAAGCGAGCCTCGATGTCCTCGCTCTTCGCGCCGAGTTCGACCCGTGCCACATCGTTGATCCGCAACAGCGAACCGTCGGGGTTGGCGCGCAATACGATGTCGCCGAACTGTTCCGGCGTGACGAGCCGCCCCTGCGTCTGGATATTCAGCTGGAATTGCTGCTCATTCGAGATCGGCCGCGCGCCGATGCGCCCGACCGGCGCGATGACGTTTTGTGCCTCGATTGCCGAGATAACATCGCTGGGAGCCAACTGGAGATTGTCGAGCCGCTGCGTGTCCAACCAGACTCGCATCGAATAATTGAGCCCGCCAAAGATTTTCGCCTGTCCCACCCCGGGCGTGCGCGACAACACGTCGAGGATGTTGATAACTGCGTAGTTGGTGATAAAGAGCGGGTCCTGCTCGCCGGTCTCGCTGTAGAGCATGACGAATTGCAGCACCGCCGAAGATTTCTTCTGGACCGTCAGGCCTTGGAGTTGGACTTGCTGCGGCAGCTGCGACAGGGCCGTCTGCACGCGGTTGTTGACGGCGTTGGTGTTGATGTCGGGATCGCTGCCGAGGACAAAGCTTACCGTCAGATTATAGCTGCCGTCATTGCCGCTCACCGACTTCATGTAGATCATCTTGTCGACGCCGACGACCTGAGCCTCGATCGGCTGGGCGACGCTGGCCTCGACATCAGCCGCGGAGGCGCCGGGATAGAACGCGGCGACCTCGACCTGGGGCGGCACGATGTCCGGGAACTGCGCGACCGGGATCCGCGTCAGCGCGATCAACCCAGCGATCGTGATGACGAGCGCGATGACGACCGCCAGCCGCGGCCGATCGACAAAGATTGCCGAGATCATTGCTCTGCCTTCCGTTAGCCGCGAGCCGAACCGCTCTTGCCGCCCGCTGCACCCTGGGGCGAAACTGCCGGTGGAGGGTTGGCCGGGCCGGGCAATACGACTTCCCCGGGGCGCACCCGCTGCAGCCCTTCGCTGATCACGAGCTCTCCTTCGGTGAGGCCGTTGCTCACGACCGCGGTTGAGGGGGTCGATTGGCCAAGCTGGATCGGCCGCCGTTGTGCCTTGTTTTGCGCATCGACGACGTAGACGAAATCGCCCTGCTGGTCGGAGAGGACCGCGCCCCGCGGGATGGCGAGAACCGTAATCGGCTCCACTCCCTCGATCAGTACGGTCACAAACTCCCCATCGGCAAGCTCACGGCGGGTGGGGGCGTCTGCCGGCACGCCCGGAATGAGCGGATTGGGGATTACGGCGCGAACGGTTACGGTGTCGGTGTTGGTGGCGACCGTCGGCGACACGTAATCGAGCTTGCCGTCCTGTCCGTAGATCCGCCCATCCGGCAGGCGGAGCTTGAGCACCACGGCCTCGAACCCGCCCTTTGCGTTGTAGCGGTTGCGCAGATCGAGCCCCAGTCTCATCGAGACTGGAAAAACCACGTACATCGGGTCCTGGCTGACGAGATTGGCGAGAGTGCCGCTGCTCGGGGAGACGACATTGCCTTCGGTGACTTCCGTGGCGCTGATTTTGCCGTCGATCGGTGCGCGGATTTCGGTATAGCCGAGATTGATCTCAGCAGTTTCCAGCTGCGCCTTGGCGGCGTCGACCTGCGCCGCCAGCGAACGTTCGTTGGATAGGGTTTGGTCGACGTTCTGTTGCTGGCCCGCCGGCGTTTTCAACAGATATTGCGCGCGCCCGAGCTGCTGCGCCGCGAAGGTGTGTTGGGCTGCCAGCTGGGCTACTGTCGCTTTGTCGGCGTCGACCTGGGCCTGATAGGGGGGCTGCTCGAGGAGGTAGAGAAGATCGCCCTTTTCGACCTCGGCGCCCTCGACAAACTGGCGTTTTTCGAGAAAGGCGCTGACCCGCGCCACCAGCGCCACCCGCCCGATTGCCTGGATTCGCCCTATGAATTCGTCTGTCTGCGTGATCTGCTGGCGCTCGGCGCGCACCACGCCCACCGCCGGCGGCCCAGCCGGCGCCGGCTGGGCGCCGGCTGCGACTGATTGGAGGGCGACGATCAGGAGCAGTAAGGAAAATTCTGCGAACCGAATGGCATCCCAACCAGGCGCTGGAGCCCCTGCTGCAGCGCCTGCGTCAGGTGAGCGCCGACAGCAGAATTGATACGGAACCGCATCGAGGAGCAGCTTCAGCACGGTTCTTCCCTGAGTAAAGATCCGACACTTGTACATTGACCCTGCCTTTCCAAAGAGGGAGAAGCCCTGCAGGCGTGAGCGATGCGACCAGAGTGGCGCACCCCGCCGACCCGGCATTGATCCAGGTCAATCGTTGCTGTTCCGGGCCTTCGAAGGCGCGGCGCAACGGGTTGCGGGAGGCGATCGTCGCGGCGGCCTCGCGGCTGTTCGTGAGACGGGGCTTCGGCTGCGTCAGCATGGCTTCACCGCGCTTTCTTTCGCGCTCGCTTGTCAATCACAACAAGTAGATCTGCCGCTGCATTTTCAACGTCGAAGTATTTGTCCTGGCCGGCTCGGCTTTGCGCGGCGATGATGCTACAGCGATGGACATTTTCGAAATCGCCATACGGGAATTCATAATGTCGCCTCCTGTCTTCTCTATATTCGTCGTTTACCGCCAAAAACCACTTGCCGTAGTCGAAGAAGCCATTCTTTTTGATGATTTCTTCCTCGGTCTGCGTCGAGGGATGGTGATCGCTCCACGCTTCCCTTTCGTCGTCGATGAATTTACCTTCCTCGATAAGTCGCTTGGCGTGTTCATATGCACGTTCATTGAGCTTAACGGTCATGTGGTCTATCTCTTGACAGAGGTAAGATTAGAAAATCGTCGGCGGTTGGCGCATTAGGCCGCCAGGGATGACTTCTACAGGGCGCTGGCCGTGGTCCCGGTCAGGAGATCGGCCCTGCGGTTGAGGGCCGCGATCAGGCCGTCGATGCCCTCTTTCCTCAGGATCGCCGCGAATTCCGAGCGACGCGTGGCGACTTCGCTGATTGCGCCGTCGAGATAGATGTCGGAGATCAGCCAACTGTCGCCGCTGCGCTGCATCAAGTAGTCGACTTTGACGGGCTCACCATTGGCTTTGATGATCTGGCTCTTGACCATCACGCCGACGGGGGCGGGTTGCTCGCCCATGACCTCGAACTTTTGACCGGCATAGCCGTCGAAGCGGTCGGCATAGATTGCCGAGATATATCGTCCGTAGCTTTCAGTCATCCGCTGGCGCTGCGCATCGGTCAGACTGGACCATGACGGACCGACCGACAATCGCGCCATCGAGGCAATTTCGAAGCTGCGGCGAATGACTGGCGCGATTTGGGTGAACCTACCGCTTTGGCCCAGCGCGCGCGCGTTCTTCATTGTGTTGAGCAGCGCGTCATAGAGGCCTTGCACCGTCTCGCCGCCGCTCGCCGGCGCGGCAAAGACCGGGTAGGAAACGAGGCCGATACCGAGCCCAACGGCGACCGCCGCAGCTTTAATTACCGGTGAATGAACTTGTTTCGTCACGTTTCCTCTCCTTTGCACGAAAGACCAGATGGATCTGTGGCTGATGGACTACCGACAGCTCTGTTTAAAAAAAATCCAGGCAGACCGCGCTGTTGATCGCATAGGGCGGCGGCCGGGGTCCCGCGCCGCATCCGAGCCCAGCACGCCGGTAAACCGATAGCCGCGGCCGAATTCCGTGTGGATGAGGTCGCGGTCAGCGCCGAGCGCTTTGCGCAATACCGAAATTTGAAACTTGATGTTCTCTTCCGACACGACGATGCCCTGCCAGACCCGGCTCATGAGCTCCTCTTTAGTGACGAGCGAGCCGTCGGCCTCCAACAGGGCCAGCAGGAGATCGAACGCGCGCGTGCCGAGCTCGACGGGAACGCCGTCGGCGAGCAGCTGTTGCTGGCGCAACAGCACGCGGAAACGGCTGAATTCGAGAGCCTCGCCGGCGGTTGCCCGGTGCGAGGCGTTTCCGCCCTGCCGAAGTGGGTATCTGCGTCGAAAAGGCTTTGGACGAATATGCGGCTGCATAGCGGATCCTCGCGATCAGGTTGAGCGAGGCCGGACTGCAAGGCCGTTTGTCGGATGGCGCCCAGTGCGGCTTAGAGGCTGACCGAAAATGAATTGAGTTATTTCAGTCGGTTGTGGCATGATGGTTGTGGTGAAACAATCATCGGAGCACAAGATGTGGACCGA
>Ga0209656_10000450_pt1 | contig 27126 bp, 21 predicted proteins | sample BogFormECP12_OM2_FD_188239 | JGI IMG/M metagenome (GOLD analysis project Ga0209656, IMG submission 188239) | Bog forest soil microbial communities from Calvert Island, British Columbia, Canada - ECP12_OM2 (SPAdes) (version 2) | ecosystem: Environmental > Aquatic > Freshwater > Wetlands > Bog ...
CCTTCACGACCGTCGCTGAGCACGTCGGAGGGAATTCCTTTCCCGTCATCCCGAACGCGGAGCCGGAAGTACTTTTCGTCGTAACGGATTTCCACTTCGACGTTTTGTGCCGCCGCGTGCCGGAACGCATTGCGCAACGCCTCCACCACAAGCCGGTAAACCTCATCTCGCAGGATAGGATGCAGACTGCGAGATGCTCCTTCCACAACCAGGTTGAAGTTGGGCGAGGGCTGAATGCTCGCAGCAGAAGCCAGTTCTTCCCCAATCGTCCGAATGGCTACCGCAAGATCATTCTTCTCGACCGTCGAAATGCGCAAGCCTTGCACCGCATCCCGGCCCTCGGCGATCGCTTGAGACGCATGATCCGCAGTAGCCTCAAGCACTTTACGAGCGTCAGCCGGACGTGTCGCTAACATGTTGATGCCGGCCTGAAGACTTGGCAACAGCGCCTGAAAGCTTTGCAGTAGCGTGTCGTGGAGGTCGCGAGCAACCCGTGTGCGTTCGGCTACTCTCTGTTCCAGACCCATATTGAACTCGTGCGCCAATTGTCGTACACGCAGTTCATAGATGCCCCAGAGCATCGCGAAAAATGCCGCCACGCATGCCGCCCGGAACCAGTTGGTTTGATACCACGCCGGAGGGATCACGAAATCCAGCGCCGCGCCTTCCTCGTTCCACACGCCGCTGTTGTTGCAGGCAAGGACACGGAATCGGTAATGCTTCGGCGGAAGGTTCGTGTACTGCACGTGGCGATCGTTGACGACTTCTCGCCAGTCCTTGTCTTCGCCTTCCAGCTTGTAGCGGAAGCGCACCTTCTCCGGCGCCACCAGGCTCAGCGCGGTGTAATCGATTGCCAGGTAGCGAACGTGAGGCGGCAGGCGTAAGCCGTTCGTAGCATCGTAGGTCTTGTCATCCGCGTTGACCTGCTCAATGTGTACCGGTGGCGGAAGCTTGTTGACCGCAAGGTGATGCGGATCGATGACGCTGACGCCGTCCAAGGTCGTGAACCACAATTTTCCATCCGCGGACTTCGTGGCGGGCGGATTGTATTGGGCCGTCAGTGCGTGAGTTCTGACGCCGTCGCTACTGCCGAAAACCGTCGCTTGAATCTTTCTGCTCGGATCGCTGGCCCAAGCGTCTAGCTCCGTGCGAGAAATGCGCACTAAACCGCAGGACATGTAGAGCCAAACCGAATCGGAATCATCTGGCACGGACCAGTGAACGGTATCGCAGGGCAGACCGTTTTTGCTCGTGAGCGTAGATACGTGCCCATCCTTGATACGGCTCAGCCCGCCTTGGGTTGCCGCCCAGAGAGCACCGTCCGGATCGAGGCGAAGCTGTTCGACAATACCCCTGCCGACACCATCCTTCTCTGTGTAGGATGCGCGGACTTGGCCATCCTCCAGATACGCAATGCCGCCGCGAAAGAATCCAAGCCACAGGCCTTTCTGAGAAGAGTCGGGAAGCAGGGCAATCGCGTGACGCTCTCTTCCCAATTTGGCCCAAGAGATCTTGTCAACGGTGTTGTCCCCTGATAAACGAAATAGGCCATCGGTCTTGCTGATCCAAATATCACCCGTGCCGTCACCAGTGATGGACCATGCATCTCCTGCAGCGAGACCTGCATTGACGGGAACAAACCGGCCACCCTCGAAATAACCGACTCCGTGTCTCGTGGAGATCCAAATGCGCCCCCGGCCATCCTGGTACAGAGCCGTGAAAACATTATCGGGCAATGCACCATCGACGATCTCACGTACAGAGCCTGGAGCACCGCCGGTCGCAACCCGTGCGGTTTGCTTCCGGTAGACAGTAATTTGGCCGTCCTTCCATCTATTCAAGCCATTTACAGTGGCAAGCCAAATGCTCCCGTCATTGGCCGCGAGAACCGAGGTAACGAACGCATTCGACAGACCTTGTTTGACTGAGATCGTGGGAATGGCAAAATCCCGAAAGCGGTCCAGACCGTCCAGAGTCGATACCCAAATGTTGTTTTCCCGATCCGCGAAAATGCTGAGGATGTAATCCCCAGAAAGACCATCGGATAGGGCAAACACATCGGTTCTTGTGTCGTGAACATGCAGGAGCCCCCGGTCTGCTGTTCCGCTCCACAGGCTGCCATTGCGATCCCGGAACAGTGTTTTGACCGCGAACTGCTGCTTGACGCCTGGAAGGGAATAGGGCCGGATTTCCCCGTTAACGAGCTGCTTGACTCCGCCGCGGGTCCCGATTAGGAGCGCTCCGTTATCGTCCTCGATCAAGGCAAGGGCAGTGTCTCCCATGGGATAGAACTTCGGAGGACCCGGTTTCCATCGCAACAGCCCGGTCGAAGCCCCTACCCAAAGACTGCCCGCTTTGTCCTCGTAGAACGTGAATGCTTCCTGGCCGAAAGCAGCAGCGTCTCCGTAGCACTGAACAATTCCATTGATAATTGCGCAAATGCTGGGGCCGTGGTCTTCTCTCTTAGCAAGCCATATGGCTCCGCTGCGATCCTCGAACAAAGCGTGAACGGGAGCTCGAAGCTGCGGGTAATGAACAAGTTTGCCTTCTTTCCAGCTTGCGAGTCCTCCATCGGTTGCAATCCAGAGCGTTCCATCACGAGAGACGAGGAGGCTTCGGACAAAGTTGTCGGGAGGCTGCTCACCCGGCGGCTGCCAGGGGACAGCGCGAACGCCGTCGAAGCGAAGCAAGCCAAATTCCGTGCCCAGCCAGAGATAACCGTCGGGGGTCTGTGCAATCGAGGTGATGCCGCTTTTGAAAAAGCCGTCGCGGACCTTCCACGCGGTGTGCGCATACTGGCTGATGTCGAGCGAGGGGTCTAATGCGGAAGCACAAGCGCAGCACGCCAGCAGGATGCCTAGCGCCATCGCGGCCCGCCTGTGCGCCTTTGCCATGGAAATTATCTTAGACCAATTGGCAAGTTAACCACAGAGACACAGAGACACAGAGAATTTTCTGCGAATTGTCATCACGAGGAGGCCTTCAGGCCGACGAGGGATCTGCTTTGCTAACCACTATCCACTATCCCATCACACTCGCCCGTGACCTGCGTCCTTCCCCAACACAATCTCCTACACTCCTCCCCGGAAGGATGAGGGAGACTTGTATCTTCATCCTCAATAGGATTGCCCTGTGACTAGTCACGCTCCCATCCAACTCCCACAATCCTCACCTAACTCTTTTGTTTCTGCGACTTTACATATAACTATCTTTGTTTGCCAGAACTTACAGCCAATCGTGCCGCAAACCATTTGTTTTCAGGATGGGGGTAGGGGGAGGGGTACACCGCACGTTCCACAATTTATTACCTTTGGTGACAGCAATCGCGTGGCAGAGGTGTACATTAGGTTTCTCAATTCTTCCCGGGTTGCGTACGAAATGGTCAAATGGTGCGCCGCCGTCCTCGCGCTTCTGCTGCTGCCCATGGCGGCGCACGCCCAGACCGAAACCGGCAGCGTGTACGGCTCGGTCACCGATCCCAGCGGCGCCGTGGTCCCCAATGCATCCGTTCGCCTGATCGATGTCGATCGCGGAACCCAAACCCAACTTGCCACCGGAAGCCGCGGCTCTTACAGCTTCCCCACCGTCCGGCCCGGCCACTACCGCATGGAGGTGGAGAAGAGCGGATTCAAGCTCATCCGCCTCGACCGCCTGACGGTGAACGTCCAAGACAACCTGGAGAGAGACTTCAAACTGGAGCTGGGTTCTGCGTCGGAATCCGTCACCGTTAGTGCTCCCGTCGTGGACGTAAACACCACGGGCGGCTCCGTGAGCACCGTGGTGGACCAGCATTTCATCGACAATATCCCACTCAATGGCCGCACCGTGCAGACGCTGATTATGCTCACACCGGGTGTGGTCGTGACGCAAACAGCTTTCGATGACCAGGGCCAATTCAGCGTGAACGGCCAACGCGCCGATGCCAACTACCTCACAGTAGATGGCGTGAGCGCGAACTTCGGAGTTACCGGATATGGTCCGCTGGTGCAAACCGCCGGAGGTGCGCTACCGGCGCTGAGCGTGGCCGGCGGGACAAATAGCCTTGTCTCCGTGGATGCGATGCAGGAATTTCGGATCCAAACCTCGTCGTTCGCCCCCGAGTTCGGACGCACTCCGGGTGGGCAGCTCGCGGTCGTTACTCGCTCGGGCACAAATGCGTTTCATGGCACGCTGTTCGAGTACTTCAGAAACAGCGCCCTTGATGCCAACGACTGGTTTGCGAATCACCTCGGTCTACCGAAACCGGCGGAACGCCAGAACGATTTCGGCGGTGTATTCGGTGGCCCGATTATCAAGGACAAGACGTTCTTCTTCGTTTCTTATGAAGGACTCCGGTTGCGGTTGCCGTCAACGCAGGAAACCGTCGTGCCCAGCACTCCATCGCGACAGCAAGCGCAACAGGCGGGTTTGTCAATGCTCCCTTACTTGAATGCCTATCCAATCGCAAACGGGGCTGATCTCGGCGCGGGACTGGCGCAGTTCAACGCGACCTATAGCAACCCGTCTTCACTGGACGCATTCAGCATTCGGGTGGATCAAGTGATTAATCCCAAGGTCACTCTGTTCGGCCGTTACAACTACTCGCCGTCCGACCTGACCCTGCGCGGGCCATTTTCTGCCCCGAACACCGCCCTCAGCACGACAGAATCGGTTTCGTCTTCCATACAAACCTTCACGCTTGGGTCGACACAGCTAATCCGGCCGAACATGAGCAATGAATTCAGGGCGAATTACAGCAATCAGCGAGTTGGCACGAACTATTCCCTCGATGACTTCGGCGGGGCCGTGCCACTTCCGAATTCAGTTTTGTTTCCCTCCGGGTATTCATCGAGCAATGCACTCTTCGAATTCCTCATCCTTGGTGCCGGGGAATATGCACAGGGCAAATACGGGATCGATGAGCAACGCCAAGTCAATCTGATTGACAATCTGTCCATTGCTAAGGGCAGCCATCAATTAAAGGTTGGTGTGGATTATCGCTGGCTTTCACCTTTCAGCAGTCCCGTCAACTACGCCCCATTCGCAGAGTTTAAAGGAATGTCAACGACTCCCGGCGGAGCGCTTTCGGACATAGCTCTCGCCGCCTTTGTACACAATCTGCAAGCCAACACACTGCTTGTCTGGAACCTCTCCCTGTACGGTCAGGACACATGGAGAGTCACGCCGCGGTTGACCTTGACTTATGGTTTGAGGTGGGACCTGAACCCGGCGCTGAAGGGCAAGAATCTGCAAAACCAGCCGTTTACTGTCACAGGCCTGGATGATCCGGCGACACTGGCGTTGGCACCCCGCGGTACTTCACTTTACGACACGAGTTATGGAAACGTGGCGCCAAGGGTTGGAATAGCGTACCAGTTTGGGGAGAAGCAGAATTGGACTTCAGTGTTTCGCGCGGGGTTTGGCATATTTTACGATCTCGGATATGGCTCGCTCGGCGGCGTGTCCAGCTATTTCCCATACCAAGCGGTGAAGTCATTGTCGCTGGTTCCGTTTCCGCTTAGCGCGGCGAATGCTGCTCCTCCGCCTCTCACGACCAATCCCCCTGTCTCAGCCATTCTTGTAGCCCCACCTAATCTATCCACTCCGTACACCTACCAATGGAACGTTGCTCTGGAGCAATCAATCGGGGAGAATCAGAGTTTCTCACTGACTTATGTGGGCGCAGCAGGCCGTGACTTGCTGCGAGTCACGAACCTCTACAATCCGAACCCGAACTTTCAGCAAGTAAGCGTAACCAGCAATTCGGCGACATCCGACTACGACGCATTTCAAATCAAGTTCGAGAGACGCTTGTCACGGGGCTGGCAGGCCTTGGCTTCGTACACCTGGTCGCACTCGATTGACATTGCTTCGACCGACGCCTTCGCGACTTACTTGAATACGCCGATCTCTATCGCCGATCCAAACATCGATCGGGCTAGCTCGGACTTCGATATCCGGCATACGTTTGCCGCTGGCGTGACGTACATTGTGCCCACTCCGCAATCGAACGGCTTCGCACGTGCCACACTGGGCGGATGGTCCGTGGATACTTTCCTTCTGGCAAGGACAGCTCCGCCAGTGGACGTCACTGGCGGACTCGTCGTTGCCGCCGGTACCGTTCTCAAGCCTCGGCCGAATGTGGTTCCTGGGGTGCCGCTCGAACTCTACGGCTCGCAGTATCCTGGTGGCAAAATCTTCAACAGTGCCGCTTTCACCACGCCGCCGAAAGGCGAGCAGGGAAACTTCCCGCGCAACTACCTTCGCGGCTTCGCAGCATCTCAGGTCGACTTTGCCCTGCAGCGAGAATTCAAACTGACCGAGAAATTAAACCTCCGCTTCCGGGGCGAGTTCTTTAACCTCTTCAACCATCCGAATTTCGGCTCTCCCAATAATTCTCTAACCAGTCCTCTCTTTGGATATTCGACGCAAACGTTGGCGAACAGCCTCGGCACCGGCGGCGCGAACGGCGGCCTCAATCCGCTGTACCAGATCGGTGGCCCACGCTCGATCCAACTCGCACTCAAGCTGCAGTTCTAGTTGTAGCAACACATTTCTCTAAGGGGCGAATGATGGGCGTGAATTGGAGCAAGGACATCGATCAGACCCTAGCCGCAGCGAAGGAGCAGTTTCGCCCCATCTTGCTGGACTTCAGCGCGGCTCCGGCCAGAGGAGCCTGTGCTCGGCTGGATTAGGCCGAGAGTTGAGGGCATTCGGTTTCGTCACTATACCAACACCGACTTGCTCAGAAACCAAAGGAACCGCCTGCTCTGCGTTACCGCGTCGTGCGTGCATTTTGGTCTAATGCCGCGGCTGATTAAACAAGCTCATCATCAATCTTGCCCGGCTGACTTTCCGTCGGCCGTTTTTGCGCGCATAGGGTGACGGGATAACCTAGGTCCATCCAGGCCCGCAAGCCTCCGGCCAACGGCCGTACATGCTCCACCCCTTTCTCCTTCAACAGGAGCGCAACGCGCGCACTTGTAATTTCGTGAGGACACGAACAGTAAAGCACAACCTCACAACCATTCCAGTCTGGGCACGTCTTCGTACTTCTGAATATGTTGTCCGTCGATCTGGATCGCTCCTGGAATGCAGTGCACGTGTAGCGGATGGTGAAAGGCGCAACCTTCAACATCGAGCACGATGGGCGACTCACCCGAGTCCATAGCCTGTCTAAGTTCTACGGGCGTGATTCTGGCTAACCGAAGCTCTTGGAACAGACGGTACCAGACCAGTACCCGGCGAGCGATGATGACGACAAGCAGAAACAGGACCAGGCTGCTTAGCAGCCCACCCATGTGCTCGACGTGGGTCGTGACCGTGCCGAGTTGTTTCCAGAAAATGAAACCTACGCCGCAATACGCAGCAGCCCAGCATGCGGCCCCGGCAGCATCGAATGACAAAAAGCGAAGGAGGCTCATTCCGAAAATCCCTGCAAGAGGAGGAGCTAGCGCGTCCAGTCCGATGACAAACTTCGAGACGAGCAGGGTTTTGGTGCCGTATCGACTGAAAGTATTGCCGATCCGGGCAGTGCTTGACTCCGATCCAAACGAGAAACGACCGGCAAAGTGCAACACTGCGTCTCCTCGCACCCGCCCGGCTTGGTACCAGATCAGGTCGGCGATGATGCAAGCGGTCGCACCCAGAAGAATCACAACTCCGGCATTCAACTTGCCCTCGGCTGCCATGGCTCCAGCCGCAAGGAGGAATAGGATTGCGGGCACAGGAAGACAGAGTTGTCGCGCAAGGACGGAGAGGAAAACCGCGATGTATCCATGCCGGTTTATTTCGTGAACAATTTCGTGCATTTGCGGACTCAGGTCGGGCCTATTCGAAGCCGGACCAGCGTCGATCGGATCAAACCCATCATACTAATTTCTCTTCGCTTCAGTTTCAGGTAAAAGGGTCCTGCGGAACTACCCTTTCGTACGAGGCTGTTCTGCCCTCCATACAGTGCACAGCACTTCATCAGGGGGACTGGCATAGTGTCTCCCAATGCAAGCAGCGCTGTGTGAAGGCGATGGATGCTCGATCCTGTGGATATGCCGCACGATCAAGACCATCGCGAGTATTGCCATTACGAGCAGCCAGAGACCAATCCACGCGTCCAAACTCACATGCCAACGCAAGCGATTCGGATTTGGAACAGCTACGGGGATGCGGGAAGCTTCCTCAGTGCGATCGGAGGCCCTCGGAATACGACCTGGTTGATGATGGAAAACCGCGGATTCAGTTGGGATTTGTTTTTTCATAACGCTCCTTGTTGCAATCTCTCTCGATGTCATTGTTGTTTCACTTTTCGGTGTCGGGTCTTCCCGTGTGAAGGAACATGCACCCACCGTGCATATTGTTTGCGGGAGGGCGTATCCTCTGATCTCGGCAGCTGCAGCCGGTCGCAAACGCCGCGGGAATACGCATCGCCGGGAACGAACTGCACTCCGAGGTACTTAAGCCACTCCAGAAACTGTTCGCCGGCTTCGTCCACGTGTGTCGTCTCAGACAGGTCGGCAACAATCCTCGACTTTGGTTGTGAACGCGCAACCAGCGAACGCGCAGCTTCGATATACTCTTGAACTAAGCGTCCATAAATCTTTAGGACTGTTGTGTTGTCGCATTCTTGAAGTTCGAGTCGAAACATTTTTCGTACTCCGCTCTTCTACTCCAATTGCCCGCCACCACGGAGTAATGCAGGTAGTGCACCAATTACGGCGATGACTTAACTCTCTGAAAGTACGGACATTACTCATAACTGCAACCACCGATACTCTCTGCTAATTGCACGTATTTGGGCATTCTGCCAAGATTCGTGCTGACGATGAGACCGAGGAGCAATTGCCTCGTCGCTCTATAGCAGGGGTAATCTCGGTTGGAGTGGAGAGGGGTTCGAAGGCGAGCAGATGAAACGAAAAGCAGTCTGCAAATCGATGTAGCTGAAGTACTAACTCGGGGCTACCTATGCCGCAATATACGTAACCTGGCGATCACAATAAGGAATCCCATCCGGATTCAATGTTGGGGAATGCAAACCCGAGGCGCCCCAATACCAAGGATTGGCCGCGCCTGTGGTTCAGACCGCCAATGGTCGACCATGAGTTACCAGAGCAACTTCCGATTAGTTAAGTCCCGTGAACAATACGTTGAAGTACGCACGCAAGTTGTTGCGGTTTCGAGATTGTTTCTAGCAAAAGCGGCCAGCGAGAACGGGCATTTCCCGGGCCGAAGTAGATTGGCTTGATGGAACGAACCAACACTTACGATAGGCTGGCGCGCGAATACTGTCAGGCGGAATAATCAGCGCGAGTGATACTTAGCCGGCGCATCTTGTTCTGCAGAGTAGTTCTCTTAAGCCCGAGGCGCTCTGCCGCTCCACCTTTGCCGGCTATCCTTCCGGACGCAGTTTTCATAGCATCGATGATCGCTTGCCGCTCCGCCTGCTCGAAGGTCGCTACTGTTGGAACCACGATACGGCCAGCCGACCTCCTCAGCTCCGCGCGCGGCACACTCAGTTCGTCCCCTTGCGTGAGAATTACACACCGCTCAATGAAGTTCTCGAGCTCGCGGATATTTCCAGGCCAATCGGCATTCACCAGTGCTTCCATCGCCGGTTTTGGAACGGACCGGATACGCTTTTGCATTCGGCGGGAAAGACGCGCCACAAAAAAGTGCACCAGCAGTTGAATGTCCTCACGCCTTTCGCGAAGAGGTGGAATTTCTATCGGAAACACATTGAGCCTATAAAAAAGGTCCTCGCGAAACTGATTCTTCCGGATCATGCCTTCCAAATCACGATGGGTAGCCGCAATCAAACGAACATCGACACGAATGGTCCTTGTACTTCCCAACCGCTCGAACTCCTGCTCCTGCAGAGCGCGCAGGAGCTTCGGCTGCAACTCAAGGCTGATGTCGCCGATTTCGTCGAGAAATAGAGTTCCGTGATCGGCCAGCTCGAACCGGCCTTTTTTTTGCATCAGGGCTCCGGTGAAAGCGCCCTTTTCGTGGCCGAATAGCTCGCTTTCCACCAGCCCGGAAGGGATGGCTGCGCAGTTCAGCCGAACAAACGTGCGCTCCCGCCGCGGGCTGAGATTATGAATCGCTCGGGCCACCAATTCCTTGCCCGTACCAGTCTCGCCGTGCAGTAACGCCGTGGAGCTGGTTGGCGCAACAATCGCTACTTGATCCAGCACTTTGCGTAGAGCGGCACTCTTGCCGACGATGTTTTCGAAGTTGTAGTCCGAGCTAATCTCAGATTCCAAATACAGCCGCTGCTCTTCCAGATCGTCGCGCGATGCGCGCAGACGTCCATAGGCCAGAGCATTATCAAGCACTAAAGATACCTGGGTGCCGATTTCAAGCAGCAGATCGCTGTCCGCGCCGCTGAAGAGGTTCGCTTTTCGACCGCACATAACCAACGCGCCCAAAGGGCCGTTTACGCCCACCAGCGGCACAGTAACGCGCGAAACGAGCCCTTCCGCTCTAACCGCCTCGCGGAGCGCCGGAGGTGATTCTGGGTCTGACCATGCGGAAAACTGCGGCGTCCGAAAGGTCAACCACTCGTGATGTGTTTTCGTAGGCATGAAGGCGTCGAGCTTCTCCAGAATGCCCTTCCCCGTCGGGAAATCGAGGAACCTACGTTCCAGACAGCCTGTCTGATTGTTAAGGAGCCACAATGAGGTGAGATCACAGCCGAAGTGCTTGCGCATTGACGCGGCCACGGCTTGAAACAGTTCTTGCGCCTCAAGCTTGCTAATAATGTGATTGTTGATTTCCAGCAGCAGCCTGAGCTCATCTCGCTGCTTCACGACTTCCCGCTGGTAAAGCTCTGCAGCATCCCTGGCCAGTGCGCACTCCAGCGCGACCGCAACGTGCGATGCCAGCGAACGGAGCAGTTCGACATCTTCGGGCAGAAATTCCTGACCCGGCAATCTGGTCACGCCAAGAACCCCGTATCTTTTCTGGGCGGTAGAGACGGGAAGCAAATAGGTGGGTCGTCCAACGGAATCCGGTGCAAGTGGAGCCAGCTCAGGATGCTTCAACATTTCCTGGGATACATCCGATAGGAAAACTGGTTGTTGGTCCTCAAGCACCCGCGCGACCGCGCCGACACGAAGGAGTCTGATTCCAGCCTTGAGCGCAGGCCCTCCCGCATCTTGATCGAACTCCAGCAGATGCAGACTTTCTTGGTCGTCATTCAGGATGTAGAGGTGAGTTCCATGAAGCCGACAACTGCTGGATAGAACGTCGCGCAGGCTGCGCAGGACGGCTTTGACCGTCGGTTGATCACCCAGGATACCGGATGCACCCAGCAAAGTTCGATATCGATCTTCAGCGCTCGTCATGTGCCCTCCTGCGATGCCCCTCCAGACGCATGCCAGCACTTAGTGCTTGCGGAGTGAGACAGAATGCTTTCAAGAGTAATGCACTTGTGCGTCCACTATTTCCCAATTCAGTGCGCGGCGATTGACACTTGCATGATCGCCTTGATCCATTTTTCGACATTCACATCCCATAAGAAGTGATTTAAATCACAAACTAAGAAGTGATTTAAATCACAACCAATACGGACCTCCAGTCGTGTTGTCTGTTTCACCAGAGAACAGTTGAGCTTGTTACAGAGCGCGCCCCGCTCGTGCGAGTGAATCTCCCTGGCACCGTTGTCAAGGCAGTGCCCAAATGTGGGCAAGCACCCGAATGTGGGCGCCACCCGGAAATGGTCCTTACATGCTTATTCCAGTAAACCAAGAACTTACGCGCAATCCGCGGATGGACATCCGGATGCAAATTCACGGAACTGTGATCGGCCGGAAGATGCGGAAAGTTCCGGGGACAAAGGTGATTGCTGATTTTCGGTTTAACCATTTCCCTCTGAACGAGACCTGCTGGACGCCGCAGCCGCAGCTGGTCCACAAACGGAAAGAGAACATGAGACTCGACCATTCTTCTCTGGTTTTCGTCCGACCCGCGCATGCACGGGCGGTGGCCTCATCGGCTCACGAGCAAACATGGAGCCAGGCGCCCTTCTGTCAGCTGCCTAAGTACCTGGTCCAAATGGCACTTGTTCTTTTGGTGGTCGCTGCGGGGACCGTGGGCATGGTTGGATGCGGGCGCGGCCAAGCGGCAATCAGGCTGCCGGATACTCAGGTGCTCGTTGCGCCTCCTGTTCAGCAAGACGTGCCTGTGCATAGCGAATGGGTGGCAACTCTCGACGGTTATGTCAATGCCGAAATTCGGCCCCAGGTCTCCGGGTACATCATCAGCCAAAACTACAAAGAAGGTTCGGTCGTCCGCAAAGGCCAGGTTCTGTTCGAGATCGATCCGCGGCCATTCCAAGCGGCACTCGATCGCGCTAAGGGAGAACTTGCCCAGGCGGAAGCGCAACTGAGCAAGAGCACGATCGACGTGGAACGCGATACGCCCCTCGTCGCACAGAAGGCTGTCCCGAGGGAGAAGTTGGATAACGAGATCCAGGCCAGACGTGCTGCCGAAGCAGCCGTCGAATCGGGCAAGGCGGCAGTGGAACGGGCAGATCTCGATCTCGGCTGGACTAAGGTCACCTCTCTTGTCGACGGCGTTGCGGGAATCTGTGAAGTCCAGATGGGAAATCTCGTGGGACCCAATTCTCACCTGACTTCCGTCTCCCAGGTCGATCCTATCAAAGTGTATTTTCCCGTGAGCGAACAAGAGTATCTGCGGGCGAAGCACCTTTCTAGCGGGACGCCAATCGAGTTATTCGACAGCTCGCCGGAACTGATCCTGGCCGATGGCACGGTGTATCCACACCGAGGAAAGGTTCTGCTAACGGACCGGCAAGTCGACAGCAGCACCGGTACGATCCGCCTGATCGCGGCATTCCCTAATCCCGGCAACATCCTGCGTCCGGGCCAGTACGGGCGTGTTCGGATCCAGACCAGTTTCAAGAAAAGCGCGCTGCTGGTGCCGCAGAGCGCGGTCAAAGAACTTCAGGGCGGTTACGAGGTCGCACTTGTGGGCAAAGACAGCAAGGCGATCATTCGTCCTGTCAAGGCGGGCGAGAAGGTCGGGACAATGTGGGTGATTGACGAAGGATTGAAGCCGGGCGACCAAGTCGTCGTCGAAGGAGTAGGCAAGGTGAAGGACGGAACCCCCGTAGTTCCCAAAACCGCACAACCTCAGGCGGAGGCACACTGAGCATGTCTGGGAATGTCTGCACGAGACATTGTTCTGCAAAGGCCGGCGTCGTTTGGGCTGTCATTGGATTTCTCTTGATATGTGCGGCCTCACGAGCGAACGCTCAGTGCGAGGGCCGGATCACTTCGCTGGAGGTTGCCGCCAGATGCACGGCGCGAAACAATTCGCCCCTGTCCAAGACTGATATTGATCCGCAGAAGCCCTACAGTCTGGAAGAACTGGTTGACATTGCAGAGAGCAATAATCCCCGGACTCGAATTGCGTGGGAGACAGCCAAGCAAGCGGCGGAGCGTCTGGGAATCGCCCGCAGCGATTACTTTCCACAGTTGGCAGCCTTAGCGCTCACTGGAGACCAGCGCGTGATCGAGCCATGGCCGAAGGCGCTCGGAGCATCGAACGGATACTTTCTCATCGAGGCTCCCGTCGTCGAGTCGGGGGTGGAGTTGAAATACAACGTCTATGACTTTGGAAGGCGCGGCGCGAGAGTAGAAGCCAGCAAGGCACTTCGTCTAGCGGCTGCCGCCGCATTCCAGCGCGCCAATCAGGACATCGCATTCCGTGTGGTTACGGGCTACTTCAATCTCCTCACGGCACAAGAGCGGCTGGAAGCCTCACGTCAGATCGTAAAGACCGCGCAGACCACGCAGGACGCAGCCGAGGCCGCACTTGCTAACGGCAGGTCCACTCTTCCGGACGTCTTGAACGCCAGAGCTGCTACCGCACAGGCCAACTACGATCTTCAAGCCAGTATTGGCGGGGTGGACACGGCTCGCGTCCTGCTGCGGGAGACGATCGGCGTCGAGCCTTCCGATGCCATCCTGGTTGCACCGTCTGCGGGATTGCCGTTGCCGACCGAAGTCGCCCAGTCGACGTCAGATCTAGTAAACACGGCGATGCAACAGCGACCCGATTTGCGCGCAATTTCTGAAAAGATCCAAGCGGCCAATGCGGAACTGAAGGCTGCGAAATCGGAATATCTGCCTACGATTCATTTGGGGGCGTCAGCGGCTCAACAATCCGTTTGGCCGACGGTGAATGTTCCCGGGTCGAATCCACTAGGCCATGCGAACCAAACCGTATGGAACGTCGGCCTGAGCGCCCGCTGGACAATTTTCGACGGTGGAGCGCGCCGAAGTGAAGTTCTTCTCGCTGATTCGAAGCGCCGCGAGGCGCAACATGAAAAACGCGAAAAGGAAGATGCAATCGGCCGTGAAGTCTGGACTGCTTTTGTTCAGTTCCGAACCGCTGTGCGTCAGCACGACGCAGCCGAAACGCTGTTGACCTCGGCAAACACTTCCTACGACGCGTCGCTGGATGCATACAAGTATGGAGTAAAGAACCTGGTTGATTTAGTCACGGCAGAGAATCAGCTTGCCCAGGCGCGGCTGGCGGTGGTGCAGTCGCGTTCCGCAGTTCGGATCGATGCCGCGAATCTCGATTACGCCACCGGAATCCTGCTGCGGCAGCAGCCGCCGGTGGCACAACCGACTCTAAGCAGACCTTGAAGACAGGAGAGGTATATTTCGTGCGCGCATTCGGAAAAACTGGGCTGCTGTTTCTGGCCACGATGGGCTGCAGTGGATGCTCGAGGGCTCCGTCGATTGAGGTAATCGGGTCATTTTTCCCGGCATGGATGTTTTGCATTTTTACGGCCGTTGCCCTTACTGGCCTGATACGGCTGGAACTGGCCCGCCGCGAACTGGAGCAGAAGCTCAGTCCACTCGTCGTGTTCTATCCAAGTCTGGCGGTAACGATTTCCTGTTTGTTGTGGCTCATTTTGTTTTCGTAAGTGCGAGGTTATGCCTTGAATAACAATAACCTGAAGGTCGGGTCGAGAGGTTTTCGAATCTGCTTGGGAGTCTTAGCATTCTCCATCGTGACGGTGGCGAGCGTGCTTTGGCATCTGGACAGACATCCCCGCACTGACGACGCGAGCGTGCGCGCGAATTACGTTCAATTTGCTCCGGAAGTCAGTGGCCGCCTGGTGACGCTGGCGGTAAAAGACAATGCTTTCGTCCATCAGGGAGACCTGCTGTTCGCGATTGATCCCAGGCAGCATCAATATGCACTACAACAGGCGCTCGCCGACCAAAAGCTACTGGAAGCCCAGATTGTTGACTCGCAGCGACGGATCGCGGCCGAGAGCAGTGCAGTCAGTGCGGCACGCGCAGGAGTGAGCAGTTCTGAGACGCAGACCAAGGTGCGGGAGAGCAGCGTTGACGCGGCGGTTGCGGCAGTAGAGCGGGCACGCGCAGCGCTTCAGTCCGCCGAAGCCCAGAAAATTCTTGCCGCCAGTAACCTAAGGCGTATTGAACCGCTGCTGGAGAAGCAGTACGTAACGCCGGAGCAGGTGGACGAAAGCAGGACCAAGTCGCGGATCGCGGATCGCAACTATGAGGAGGCGCAATCAGCGCTGCAGCAGGTCCTGGCCAACGAGAGCCAGGCGCGATTCGCCCACGAGGAATCCAAAATCTCGGTTGCGGCTTCGCGGGCTCGCTTAGAGCAAAGCGAACATGCCGTGGAGCTTCTCGACAGCTTGCTGGCGCAGAGGCCAGCCAAGGCTGCAAAGGTCAGTGACGCAAACCTGAATCTCGAGCGCTGCACCGTCAGGGCCCCCTTCGACGGATACGTGACCAATCTCAATATCTCTGAAGGCGAATATGCCAAGCCGGGTGTACCCATCTTCACTCTGATCGACAATCGCACGTGGTATGTCGTTTCCAACTATCGGGAGTCAGACCTGAAGTCCATTCGACCCGGCAAGCATGTCGATGTGTACGTGATGAGCCAGCCTTCAAAACGTTTTGACGGAATCGTGGAAAGTCTGGGCTTTGGCGTGGCCCCCGACGATACGCGACTAAGCAATGGCCTGCCCGACATCGAACACACCTTGAACTGGGTTCACATTGCGGCGCGTTTTCCTGTGCGCATTCGCGTTCAGAACCCGGACCCGGTGCTGTTTCGAATCGGCGAAACCGCTACCACAATCGTGAGATAAGAGACGTGTCACTATTCAGCGCGGAGAGGGTCTCAGAACTGGATCGCTTCTGGCGGGATATGGCGCCCGTTCCTGGCCGGATGGCGGGAACTTTGCGCTTCGGGCTAGCTTCGGCGCTGGCAACGCTTCTGCTGCTGATCATACAGCCTGCCGTTGGCTTCATTGCGCCATCGCTTTTCATGCTGTTTCTGGTCTCGCACGATACGCCCTTTCATTGCTTCAAGGACCTATTCACGTGCGTTTCTTTCGCGGCTCTCGGGACAGGGTCGGCGCTGATGCTGATCATTGCCACCGGCAATCATCCTGTGGCGAGGGTGGTGGGTGTTGCAGTATTTACATTTCTAGCTACATTCTTCTTTCGCGCGTCCTCGGTTCCGCTCGCCCCGCTATCCTTTGGGTGTCTGGCGTTCATGACGCTTAACCTCTGGGAGTACCAAATCCGGCCGGAAAGAATACTACGTCTTTCTTTGTGGCCGATTGGAACCTTGGCGATCGTCGCCCTTAGCGGGACTGTAGTGGACTACCTGTTCAACCGTAGCGATCCTTTGACCGCTCTGCAGCGCGAGATCAAGGCTCGATGTGCCGCACTGGAACAGTTGTTTCAGTTGTGCGCAACGCATCCGGACGCTGAGCAGATTGAAAAACAAACCGCTACCGTGCGCCGCTACGCGGTCACAGGCGAAGGGCAAATGCACGTGCTGCTGGAGCGCATATCGAAGCGCCATAGTTGCAGCAGTGCGGAATTGAGAGAGCTCACTGCTTTAACTCTGATGTTGGACCGGCTCGTTGTCCTCGGTGCTGGTTTTGCCATTCATGGCGACCTTCAAGCCGTGGACCCGGCGCGCCTCCAGCGCATTCGCGAAGCCATCGTGGCCGCCGGGGAAGGCCACCCGCAGAAAGTCAAGGACATCCTCGGTGATCTGCAGACTCCGCTGCCCGGGGAACTCGATCGCATCGAGCGTACCTTGAATCACTTCGGAGATTCCAGACAGTCGAGTGCGGCGGAACCGACGGCAGAAGCTCTGCAGGGCCCGCGTTCCAGCTCGTCCTGGAAAAACTCTTTCAAGCACCTGCTTGTCCCTGATGCGTTCACGAATTACGACTATTTCACGTACGCGCTGAAACTCAGCGTGTGCGCCGCGATTTGCTACGTGTTTTACAACGGCGTCAAATGGCCCGGGATCGCAACCGCAATATATTTCACGGTGTATTTCACCGGCCTGAGCACCACAGGAGCCAGCAATCGCAAGCTGCTCTTCCGTTTGATCGGTTCGGCCATCGGAGGGCTGATTCTGGGCATCGGCTGTCTGGTATTCGTGTTCCCAAACATTGAAGGGGTGCAGGGTTTCCTGCTGGTCATCGCGGTGCTGGCGTTCCTCGGCTCTTGGATCGGTGGCAGCTCATACTTTGGCTACATCGGTATGCAGATTACGTATGCCTTCAACCTGATTGCCTTTGAACGGCTTCGTGCGCCGGACCAGATGACCCCAGCGAGAGACCGGTGCCTGGGTATTGGAATCGGCTTTCTCGTGATGTTTTTCATCTTCCACCAGGTTCGGCCCGAGCGCACTGTGGATACCATGCGGCGCCTCCTTGCGCGCCTCCTTCGCGCCGGGGCTGACCTCGCGCACCTGCTGGATATGGAGCCCGACGTCAATAGGGACGCGAAGATTACTGCGTTGAGAAAACAAGTCTCCGCTGGGGTTGTGAATCTCCGGAGCTTTGGGGACGTGGTCAAGTATGAGTTTCCGCCTGATCGCGCCGCCGACATGAAACTCAGTGACGAGATCTTGAGCGCTATGAGTTGCGCGGGGGACATCCTTATTGGTCTTCCGACCTGGCCACAGAAAACCGAGTCGGAGAAGAGTCTGCAACTGAAAGAGATCCGAGACGCGCTGGGAAATGGCCTCCGTGAAATGGCGTCTTGGCTGGAGCAACTCCCGCGAGAGCAGCGGCCGATTGCGCAGGACACTCTCCTTGAGAACCTCCGGAACACGCTGCCGGTCTCAGTCCTAAAGACCATCGATGGCTATAGGGAGCTGAAGATGGCCTGTGCCGATATTGTGCGCGCTGCGGCCTAACCCCTGGCTCGCGTGACTACCCACATTTGGGCATTTGACCGACACAGGGCGGCTCGGGGCAAATAAATATGGCCTATCAACACTTTAGATGAGGGCAGAGTGGCAACAAATCTGCACAAATCCCAGGCTCAACCTGTTTAAGGACTGGCAGAGCCTATGCACGCGGTAGCCCCGCGAGCTGTTCGCTGGAGAAGCACATGTCGAAATTCTTCATCAGGCGTCCGATCGTCGCCATTGTCATCTCGATTCTGATGGTCATTGTGGGTGCGATCACCATCACTAACCTGCCTGTCGCCCAATTCCCGAATATTGCTCCCCCCGAAATCCGAGTGTGGGCACTATACCCGGGTGCCGATGCCGAGACTATGGAGCGAGCCGTAGCCACGCCGATGGAACAGCAGATCAATGGCGTGGACAACATGGATTACATGTACTCGCTGAACTCGACAAACAATTCGAGTACAGCCCTCCTGGTCAATTTTGATCTCAAAACCGACCCGAACATGGACCTCCTCCTCACTCAGTCACGCCAGCAGTTGGCGAATGGGCAGCTTCCTCCCGAGGTCAACCAGATCGGTATCGACGTAAAGAAATCCTTGACCTCGCCCATGATGCTGATCGCGATCTATTCCCCAAAAGGTACTCACGACGCTAAATTCCTGTCGAACTACGCTTACATCAATCTGACCGATCCGATCGCCCGCTCTTACGGTGTAGGTTTGACCCAGGTCTACGGGATCGGGCAGTACGCCATGCGCTTGTGGGTAAAACCTGATCGACTGGCGAAATTGGGTATCACCGTCGGCGAGGTGGTCCATGCAGTGCAATCACAGAATACGGTGAATCCGGCCGGTCAGGTTGGAGGCGAACCCAGCGCGCCCGGTCAGCAATTCACCTACACGGTACGTGCCCAAGGCCGGCTTAAGACGCCGGAAGAATTCGGCGACATCATTATCCGCGAAGGCGCTGACGGTGGAGTACTGCGCGTCCGGGATGTTGCTAGGGTGGACTTGGGCTCCCAGGACTATGGCTGGCAGGCTCGACTCAATGGTCAGCCGGTAGGAGAAATTGGCATCTATCAGTTGCCCGGTTCCAACGCTGTGGAAGCGGCCAAAGGCATTCGCAAGCTCATGGCCAAGATGAAGGAGAGATTCCCGGCGGACGTGGATTATGCGATAACACTGGACACGACCGATGCGGTAAGGGCGGGCATGCAGGAGATCGTCATGACTCTGATGATCGCCTTTGTGCTGGTTATCCTGGTCGTCTACCTGTTCCTGCAAGATTGGCGCGCGACTCTGATTCCCATGCTGGCCGTGCCTGTCTCGTTGGTGGCTACGTTTGCACTATTTCCGTTCTTCGGCTTTTCCGTCAATACGCTTTCGTTGTTCGGGTTAGTGCTGGCGATCGGTTTGGTGGTAGACGATGCCATTGTCGTAGTCGAAGGTATCCAACGCCACATTGAAGAGGGGCTGGCTCCAAAGGATGCGGCTCGCAAGGCCATGGATGAACTGACCGGCCCGGTCATTGGAATCGCACTGGTGCTCTCGGCTGTATTCGTGCCGACGGTGTTCATCCCCGGGATTACCGGGCGGCTTTATCAGCAATTTGCGTTGACGATCGCTATCTCCGTGATCATTTCAGCGTTCAACGCCTTGACCTTAAGCCCTGCGCTGGGAGGATTGTTGCTCCGGCACAAGAAAGAAACTCACGGGCCGATTGCTAGATTCTTCGGATGGTTCAATCGTGTCTTTAACAAAGGGACGAACTTTTACCTGCGGATTTCGGGCGGCCTTATTCGCAAGAGCGTCTTGGCTGTAGTGGCACTCGTGGGTTTTGCTGTTGCCGGCATCTTCTTTGCGAGAGTGCTGCCGTCGAGCTTCCTCCCGGACGAGGACCAGGGCTACCTGTACATCCAAATGCAGTTGCCTGAAGCTTCTTCCATTCAGGCCACCTTGGAGGCTACCCGAGCGGTGGAAGCGGTCGTGAGATCCACGCCAGGGGTCAAATACTGCGCCAACACTACCGGATTCAGTCTCCTCAGCCTGACGCGCACCAGCTATAACGCGTTCTTTTGGGTGACCCTGGACCCATGGGAGAGCCGCAAGCAAATCGAGGAGCAGTATCAGGCAATTAAGGCCAAATTGAACCTGAAGCTCCTTACCCTTCCTCAAGGAACCGTCTTCGCTTTCTCCCCGCCGGCCATTCAGGGAGTGGGCACCTCGGGCGGATTTCAGTTTGTTCTGGAAGACCGTTCTGGGAAAGAGTCCGAATTCCTGGTGAACAACCTCAGCAAGTTTCTGGATGCAGCTCGCAGACGGCCCGAAATCGGGATGGTCACCACGACGTACATCCCAAGCGTGCCGCAAAAGTTCGTCTATGTGGACAAGGAGAAGGTAATAAAACAGGGAGTCGATCTCAGCGACGTCTATAGCACTCTTCAGACTTTCATGGGCGGGCAGTTCGTCAATTACTTCAATGAATTCGGCCGTACATGGCAAGTGTTTGTGGAGGCAGAAGCGCCATATCGCGCCAACCTCGATAACGTAGGACAGTTCTTTGTTCGCAATAAGGGGGGGCAGATGGTGCCGCTATCGGCTTTAACTCGATTCGAGTCGCGCTACGGCCCCGAATTCAAGATGCGCTTCAATGAGTATTCCTCAGCGCAGATTATCGGCAGTGCCGCGCCGGGCTATAGCTCAGAACAGGCCACCGCGGCTCTGGAGGAAGTCTTTCACCAAACCATGCCGCCTGAAATGGGCTTCGATTACATGGGCATGTCTCGCCAAGAACAGAAGGCGCGCGAGGGTCTGCCGTCGTGGGTTGTCTTCAGCATGTCGTTTCTGTTCGTCTTTCTAATCCTCGCAGCATTGTATGAAAGTTGGTCACTACCGCTCGGTGTATTGCTGACCACACCAGTCGCGGTGTTCGGCGCGTTCGGGTTGTTGTGGTTGCGGCGTACCGTACTCGGCATGATTTTCCCGGCCTTTATGGTGCAAATCGACAACGATGTCTATTCGCAAATCGGGCTGGTGATGTTGATCGGGCTCGCGGCGAAGAACGCAATTCTGATCGTGGAATTCGCGAAGAGCAAATTTGAAGAAGGCATGCCATTGGTCGACGCCGCCCTGGAAGGAGCCAGACTGCGGTTACGGCCGATTCTTATGACGTCGTTCGCATTCATTCTCGGTTGCGTGCCCTTATTCATCGCTACCGGAGCAGGTTCCGTCGGCCGACAAATCATGGGAACGACCGTAATTGGCGGAATGCTCGCGGCGACCGGCCTTGCGATCTTCATTATCCCGGCCCTGTATGTGCTGGTCGAACGTGTCGCGAATCTTCGGAAACAGCACACAATGGCGGAAGCTCCCGAGCCGCATCCAGTGGAGGCAGATTAACTTGAAACAAGAAATTGCTCTTATCTCCTTGACGCTCTTTACCTGTGCCTGCGCAGTGGGACCCAATTACAAACGACCGAGAGTTGACGTTCCGGCCACGTACCGCGGCGCTCCGACGCTCGATGCACCGCGATCCCAGCAAACTTCCTCCCAGCAAGCCTCCCGGCCTTCAGAGATGATCCCGCCACTAGGCTCGCAGCCTGCGGGTAGTCCTCCACAGCCAACATCGCCGTCGGCTGAGCGATCTTTCGGTGATCAAAAATGGTGGGATGTTTTTCAGGATCCGCAACTGCAGGAGCTGATCCGCACCGCCGTTCAGAACAACTATGACGTTCGAATTGCTGCAGCACGAATCCTGGAAGCGCAAGCGCAGTTAGGTATTACGCGAGCGGATCAGTTACCTGCCATCGACGCCGGGGCTGCTGCCATCAACCAGCGGGTCCCAAAACAAAAGAATGCTGCGCCGTTCCCATACGAAACGAGTGCGAACGCGGTGAGCGCCTCCATGGTGTGGGAGTTGGACTTTTGGGGGAAATACCGCCGCGCGACGGAAGCGGCGCGTGCGAATCTGCTGGCAACCGAGTGGGCACACCGCGCGGTCATCAACGCGCTCGTAAGTAATGTGGCCGCTTCCTACTTCCAGCTTCGTGCGTACGACCTTCAGCTTGAGATCGCACGCCGGACTCTGGGTTCGCGCCAGGAGTCGCTGCAACTTACTCAGACGTTGGCGGACGGCGGGGTCGGCACCATGCTCGACGTGCGACAGGCGGAACAACTGGTCGCCGTTGCCGCTGAAAGCATACCCGACCTGGAAAGGCGCATCCAGCAACAGGAGAACTTCATCAGCACGCTTCTCGGAAATAATCCCGGCCCGATCGCACGGGGAATGAAACTCACTGAGCAACCGCATGCGCCCGAAGTGCCGGCGGGACTTCCTTCCACCTTGCTGGAGAGGCGTCCCGACATTCGGGAGGCGGAAGCGCAGTTGATGGCGGCCAACGCGCAGATCGGGGTCGCAAGAGCTGCGTACTTTCCCCAAATCTCGTTGACGGGCAACAGCGGTTTCCTCAGCTCGGCGCTCACCAGCCTGTTCACTGGGCCAGCTGGCTTTTGGAACTTCGGTGGATCAGTCGCACAGCCGATATTTGCGGGCGGCAGAATCAAGTCCGGCGTGCGATTGGGCGAGGCACGCAAGAAAGAATTGGTCCTGACCTATCAGCAGACGATCCAGCTGGCTTTTCGTGGAGTTTCGGACTCGCTGGTGGAATACCAAAAAAACCGCGAGTTCCGGGAACATCAGCAGGAGTTGGTGTTTGCGGCCCAAGATGCAGCACGACTTTCTGAGCTGCGCTATCGCGGGGGCGCTGCCAGCTACCTGGAGGTGCTGACCAACGAAACCAACGCCTTCAACGCGGAACTCGGCTTGGCTCAGGCTCAACTGAATGAGCTTATAGGACTCGTGGACATCTACCGGAACCTTGGTGGAGGCTGGGAGTCGTAAAGACGCATAGGAGGTAATTCGCATTTGCGTGCAGTCCACCCGCGACCTGGGAGATGCTTCGATCTTTGTGGTGGACTTGAAGCGAATCAAGACGCACGTAAGTCTTCGGAGTCGGAGGGGGTTCCGCTTTCAGAACAGCAAGAAAATGGCAACGCAGAGTGAGAGGTGCGTTCTTTTGCAGCGCCCTATATTCAACATTTGGCGGCCACCTGCAGTGCGATTTGGCTGCCCGCAATTCAAAGGTGAGCGAACGGCTCGCTTCAAATAGTCGGAAAACGTAATGAGTGATTTGAACGAGGTTGCAACTCGGGATGCGAGAGATCGCAGTTTGCTCGATGCGTCCGGCACCATTAACTTGCAGCCGAACGTGTCGACGGTGCTGACAACCATCTCCTCGCTATTGTCCAAGTTCATCCGGTTCGAAAGTGTCGTGTTGGTATTGCGGGATGAGAAACGAGGCGTGCTCCGGTTACACGCGCTCGGAGCAGGTGCATCACGGGGGGCCAGTGAGATCACTGAGGTGTCGCTGCCTGGAACCGAACTGCTCCAAATGATGGAGGAGCAGACCCCCGTCTTCGTCGAGGATGTTGAAGCCCAATCCTTCAACATTTCCGAATTGCGCAGCAGCTTAGAAACACAGGAGAAGATCACAATCGCCTACGCTTTTCCAATCTCAACATCGAGAGGCAAATTGGGAGCACTTGTCTTCGGAAGTAAGCGAACTGGTGAATTCAGCCAAGACGAGCTCGAATCCATGCGTTCGCTTGCGGCGCATGTTTCTTTGGCGCTCGACAGTGCATTGGGGTTTCAGGCCGCGGAAGAGTATCAGCGGGAGTTGGCACGTGAGCGAGATCGACTGAGCCTCCTGCTGGAAGTCAATAATCACGTCATCTCGCACCTGGAAATGTACGACTTGTTCAGGGCGGCATCGGTATCGATCTGCAAGTTCTTACGCAATGACCTGACCGGATTCTGGCTTTTCGAGGGTGATTTGAAACGGCTCGAATGTGTCGTTTTCGACGTTTTTGCCACCCCTGGCAGCCCCGACCTGACGCAACTCTCAGTCGGCGATTTTACGGATTCTCAATTGCACGAGATGCGCTGCCGTATACCGCGGCTCTGGCCGGAGGAACGTTTCCAGGAGTTGCCTTCAGAAGTACAGCAGCAGCTAGAAGTCCGTGGGATCAAGACACTCCTGGCGTGCTCGCTGGTATCGGAACGAGGTCCCATCGGTGTCCTGACTGTCGGCAGCCGCCGGGCGCATGCTTTCTCGCCGGAAGACTGCGACTTGATCATGCAGCTCAGCACCCAGCTATCCCTAGTTCTGGACAACGCGCTGGCGTACGGCCGGGCAGAAGATTTGCGGAGAAGGTTAGACGACGAGCGCCTCTATCTCGCCTCAGAGATTGGCTCCGAGCACAATTTTGGGGATATTGTCGGCAAGAGTTCAGCACTAAAGGCTGTTCTGGGCCAAATCAAGATCGCAGCACCCACCAATTCGACGATCCTGCTGCACGGCGAGACGGGAACAGGCAAAGAGCTATTTGCGCGGGTGATCCATCAGTTGAGTCCGCGCCGAGATCGGACCTTCGTTAAGCTGAACTGCGCTGCGATCCCGTCCGGGCTCATCGAAAGCGAACTCTTCGGGCACGAGAAGGGCGCTTTCACGGGCGCACTGATGCAGAAACGCGGGCGATTTGAAGTTGCCCATCAGGGAACACTCTTCTTAGATGAAATTGGAGATATCAGCATTGACTTGCAGCCCAAACTTCTTCGGGCTTTGCAGGAGCAGGAGTTCGAGCGTTTAGGCAGCAGCAAGACGGTTCATGTCGACGTTCGCCTTATTGCTGCAACGCACCGAGACCTTGAGGCTATGATTCGTGACGGCGAGTTCCGCGAAGACCTATTCTATCGGCTGAATGTATTTCCCGTCGAGATTCCTCCGCTTCGAGAAAGGCGCGAAGACATCCCCCTGCTGGTCCAATCCTTTGTTTCGAAGCTCTCGCGTGAGATGCGGAAGAGCATCAAGAGCATTCCCAAGAGCACAATGGCAGCTCTTACAAACGCAGACTGGCCAGGAAACATTCGAGAACTCGCGAACTTCGTGGAAAGAGCTGTGATCCTGACGCAAGGAGAGGAGCTGTATGTGCCAGTTGCGGAGCTAAAGAAGTCATCCGCATCGTCCCGAAGAGATCCAAACAAGGCGGCGCGGAGTTTCCGCGACGCCGAACGTGAGGCAATCATCGACGCCTTGAGAGCCTCTTTCGGCAAAATCTCGGGCCCCGGAGGCGCAGGGAACATACTCGGTCTAAACCGGACCACATTGCAGAACAAGATAAAGAAACTCGGCATTACAAAAGCTGATTATCTGGCTTTCACTGTCGGCCGCCCTCGCAGATAAAGAGCGATCGGCACGACTCAGCGGTCCATTTCCATTCAAACGATTCCCCGGGTACCGCAAGATCATTTTTCTGGACCGTCGACATGCGCAATCTTGCACCGCATCCCGGCCCTCGGCGATTGCTTGAAGTCCAGAGCACATAGAAGTCCCTCCCCCTAATCCTTTGGTGTCCAATGGCATACAGTTGCGCTTGACGCGATGGTGTCCAATGGAGTACAAATGAATCGTGCAAACCGTTGTCGAAACGCCTACTTACCTCGCAATTGCGAACAAGCTCTTTAGCGAGGAGGAGCGTGCGGACATCGTGGCCCTCGTTGCGACTGACCCGGAATGTGGAGACCTGATCCGCGGAACTGGAGGATTTCGAAAGGTCCGGGTGGCACGCAAAGGAATGGGGAAAAGCGGTGGGGCGCGAATTGTGTATATCTGGCGCAACGAAAGATTTCCGGTTTTTCTCATCACGGTTTTCCCGAAGAATGAGAAAGGAAACTTGTCGATGGCGGAACGCAACGCGCTGAAGAAACGGGCGGATAGTATTTTCGAGACCTACGGGAGCTAGCATGAAAACGCAATTCGAGCAGATGATGGATGGCCTCAACGACGTTGAGGCGTTTCTTGCTGGAGAGCAAGAAGGATTCAAGGCATATGTGCCCCAGGAAGTTGACGTCAAGGCGATCCGTAACCGACTGGGCATGACGCAAGCCAAATTCTCTGACACGTTTGGCTTCAGCCTTGACGCGATCAAGCACTGGGAGGGAGGCCGCAGAACCCCAGAAGCGCCAGCTCGCACATTGCTGACTGTGATCGATAAGAATCCCGCTGCAGTGCTCACGGCACTGAATCCCGCTGCGTTCGCTGCCGCTGTCGGCTCTTCTAAACCCACCACAGTCCACGTCAGCCGTCATAGAAAGCGTGAGGCGTCTCGTGGCGTTACAAGACGAAACGCTCATTCTGCCGGGAGAAAAAGAATCGCGAAGTGAAACGGCTTCGATCACACCGAACCCAAAAAGGGATGGTAATCGAGTGCGCGAGCGACGAGTTCTTGAACCCGCGATTTCAACCCACGATCACAATGTCGCTAACGACTTTTCAAGGACTTAGGCGGCCACCCAGAGTCACGCAAGTCGTTCAAACTACAACATAAACCAACCCTGAAAAGGCTGGCGTCGGCGGTTCAACTCCGTCCCTGGCCACCACATTTCAAAGCAGTTAACTCTACTTTTCATTTTCCGTATTACCCGCAGTTTACCCGCAGTTGCCCGCACTACTGCACCAAACCCGTTACCGGAGCCGTTTTCTCCAGGTTCTTGACCGGATCAGGTTCAGCCGCCTTCCTACCGCGGAACAGCAACTCCAAGAACATCCCCTGGGCTTCGAGCTTGTCTTCGGTCACCGCCTTGGCGTAGACCTCAAGGGTCGTCTTCAGATTTTGGTGCCGGAGCATCTCCTGCACCAACTTCGGATCGACCTTCATCTTGACCAAGACCGAAGCGAGCGTCCTTCGGAAAGTGTGGAATCCGAAGGTGCGCGGCGGAGCCACGACTCCCGCCTTCTTGGCAGCCACGCGCAGGTAATCAGCAACCAGCATGTTGGCCGCGGGA
>Ga0209656_10000451_pt1 | contig 27120 bp, 29 predicted proteins | sample BogFormECP12_OM2_FD_188239 | JGI IMG/M metagenome (GOLD analysis project Ga0209656, IMG submission 188239) | Bog forest soil microbial communities from Calvert Island, British Columbia, Canada - ECP12_OM2 (SPAdes) (version 2) | ecosystem: Environmental > Aquatic > Freshwater > Wetlands > Bog ...
GACGCTCGACCGAGCGGACCTTGCCCGGCGGCTCACGGTCGTGCGCCAGCCGCGGAGGCTGCCGACCGTACTGAGCACGGAGGAGATTGCGCTGCTGCTGCAGGCGGCGCCGGGGCCGAAGTACAAGGCGGCACTCGCCACCGCCTATGGCGCCGGGCTGCGCGTCTCCGAGGTGGTCGCACTCAAGGTCGGCGATATCGACTCCGAGCGCATGCTGTTGCGGATCGAGCGCGGTAAGGGCCGCAAGGACCGCAAGGACCGCTACGCCATGCTATCGCCGCAGCTGCTCAAACTGCTGCGCGCCTGGTGGCGAGAGGGCCGGCGGCTCGGCGTGCTGCTGCCGCAAGGCTGGCTGTTTCCAGGCCGCAATCCGATCGAGCCACTCTCGACCCGCCAGTTCAACCGCGCCGTCCATGCCGCAGCCGAGGCCGCCGGGATCAAGAAGCGGGTGTCGCCGCATACACTGCGGCACAGCTTTGCCAGGCACCTGCTGGAGCAGGACACCGATATTCGCGTCATCCAGGTGCTGCTCGGCCATGCCAAGCTCGACACCACCGCCCGTTACACGCGGGTCGCCAATACCACGATCCGCAGCGTGACCAGCCCGCTCGACCGGCTCGCGCCGCTGACCGAAGGGAGGCCGAGACCCGGAGTGTAGTCCGGCGGCGTGAACCGCCCCAGGCTGGAGGTCGCGGAGGTCTTTCATCGACATGGAACCGCTTGGCGCAGGGCCAATGCCGGGCATGTGAGCCTCGACCAGCTCAAGGTGACGTCGGCCATCGAGCAGTGCCGCTCGGCTGCCCTCGGCGGCCATGTCGAGCGCTGCGAGGATTGCGGCCACAGCCGCATCGCCTACAACTCATGCCGCAACCGTCATTGCCCTAAGTGCCAGGGCGCGGCGGCGCGGGACTGGCTCGCCGCCCGCGAGGTCGACCTGTTGCCGGTCGGCTATTTCCACCTGGTGTTCACGTTGCCGGCCGAGATCGCTCCAATCGCCTACCAGAACAAGGCGGTGGTCTACGACCTGTTGTTCCGCGCGGCGGCGGAGACACTGCTTACCATCGCCGCCGATCCCAAGCACCTCGGTGCCCGCATCGGCGCCACCGCGGTGCTCCACACCTGGGGCTCGGCGATGACCCACCATCCGCATCTCCACATGATCGTGCCGGGCGGCGGCATATCGCTCGATGGTTCACACTGGGTGCGCTGCCGACCCGGCTTCCTCTTACCGGTGCGCGTATTGTCCCGTCTGTTCCGGCGGCTCTTCCTGGCACGGCTCGCCGACGCCCACATGGCGGGCCGGCTGGCTTTTTTGGCGAGATCGAAGACCTGGGTCGGCGGAAGGCCTTCACTGCCCACCTCGCGCCGCTGCAGAAAAAGAAATGGTTCGTCTACGCCAAGCCGCCCTTCGCCGGGCCCGAGGCGGTGCTCGCCTATCTCGCCCGCTATACACACCGCGTCGCCATCGCGAACAGCCGGCTGGTCAGCCTCGACGAGCGCGGTGTGTCGTTCCGCTACAAGGATTACCGCCGCAATGGCCAGACGCGGTTTCAAACGATGACGCTCAAACCGGACGAGTTCATCAGGCGCTTCCTGCTGCATGTTCTGCCGAAGGGGTTCCATCGCATCCGTCACTACGGATTGCTCGCCAGCGCCACCTGCAAGGCCAATATCGCACGCGCCAGGGAGCTGATCGCGACGCCCCTGCCGTCGATCGATCCGGCAACGGAACAAGACGACACGGACGTGACCGCCGGGGCCGACTACCGCCCGCCATGCCCCTGTTGCGGCGGCCGCATGATCATCGTCGAGAGCTTCGGACCCAGCGGCGCACCTCGCGCCCCGCCCTCGCCGCAAGCCGGGGTCGGGACCGCAATGCCATGATGCCCATCACCGCCTCTTCACAACTGCTGCCCACCGGGGAACCTCGCCTCCGGCATTGCACCGCTGGCGCCCCGCTATCCTCGAAGCCACCTCTTACACCTTCGATCAGGCCAAAATCGCCCCGTCGGTCGCCGCCGCGACGACGATCCTGGCACTGCGATCGTCAATTCGATGCCAACTATGCCGTCCAGCGCATCCCCTACCCAAGCCGCCGCACCGTCAAATCCCCATAAACGGCAACCGCCCACACGGCCGCCCGCGCGTTCCTTCCCTGAAGGCTTTCGGACGCCGGCCCTCAGCACGGGTGGATAGCTCGCGACGGGCCGGCATCCGAAACCCTGCACAGCAGGAGCCATTCCCAGCGCGAAGGCTGAGTGGCCGAGAAGGGTCGATCACGGACACTCAGCTGCCCAATTTTCGGCTCCCCACCCGCGGCAAGCCGGTTTTCCCCGAGTAGGCCGGCGCCCCGTCCGAGGCACCCATGGGGAGGCGGGCAAAGTGCGACGAGGGTTCGAAAAAAATTCCGGAATGTGAAGCAGCTCACACTCCTCCCGCACCGCGCCTGGCACTGTTCGGCCCGCCTCCGGTCTTCGCGCCGAGGTGACTTTTGACGTGGAGGACCATCATGCCAAGAATCGATCTTTGGTGGCCGAGCGCGACAAGGGTAGAGGTCGACCAGCGTTCGCGCGAGGCTCGCTTGCGGCTAGAGCATCTAGAACGGCTGCTCACGCTGCGCATGCTGCCGGCGCAAATCTGGCTCAGGCGGGTCCTGTGCCTTCTCGGTTTGCAAATTTTCGGTTTTGGCGAAAGACTCGAGATTCGATCGCCGGACACGACTCTGACCGGCCCGCCGCCTCGTCAACAACCCGAGATGCCGGCTGGGATTCCGGCTGAGATCAGTGTCGCAGCGCGACGCTTGTACGCGGCGGCACTGGCCTCAGTCGACGGGATGCGCCGAAACTCAGCGCCGCATAGCCCAGCGAGCGCGGCCCACCGGCGATGGCAACCGCTGTCGCCGATGGGCCCTTACGACGGAGGTTGCACCGCACACGAAACTTGACAGGTTCGCGATGCCTGGCAGGGCCGCACTTGGCTCACCGCGTCTTTGTCCGATTTCGTGAGCGGGTCATAAATAGCGCGGTTGACAGATGGTGGCACCGCCGGCCGGCCGCCACGCGACCCAAGGAGGCTCCAGTTTTTGCGAGCAGTTTCCGAAGCGGCCCGCAATTTCTCGGGACCCTCCTGTGGAGCCCCGTTTTCCCCGAACGAGGCCCGCAGGGCTTAGTCATCCAGGCCAGATGCAGCGGGGGCGCGTGCACGGAGGGCTGGGCTTCGGTGCTCTAGCTCCGCCTCACGGCCACTCGCTCCGACGAACATTTGCGATTCTCAGATTTCGACCTCAGTACCGAGCTCGATGACGCAGTCCGGCGGGATGCGGAAGAACTCGGTCGGCCGCGTCGCAATCCGGACAAGGCTAGAATAGAGGCGCTCGCGCCACCGTGCCATCCCGGGTCGCGAGCTCGATTTGACGTTGATGCGACCGACGAAAAAGGAGAGCTGACTCGGATCCAGTTCCAGGCCAGGGATTGCCGCCCGGCGCAGCTCCCTCGGTACATTGGGCGTTTGAGCAAAACCGAAATGCGCCTCGATCTGCCAAAACCCGCTGCCGAGCCTACGTGCCTTGATCCGGTCTGGGCCTGCCACTCGGGGAATGTTCTCGGTAACGACCCGGACCAGCAGCACAGTCTGATGCAGCACCTTGTTGTGCTTGAGGTTGTGCAGCAAGGTCACGGGCACGTGTTCGATCTGCGTGGTGAGGAACACTGCCGTGCCCGAGACCCGGGCTTCCGCGACCGCTTCACAGGTGGCGAGGAAGGAAGCGAGCGGCACTGTCTCGTTCGCCAGCCGCGTAGCCACCGATCGGCGCCCCGCGCGCCAGGTGGTCATGATCGTGAAAACGACGAGCCCAATGACCAACGGGAACCAGCCGCCGCTCGGGATCTTCAGGGAATTTGAACCGAATAGCGCGAGATCGACGGTCATGATCGGCACCAGCGCGAGGACCACCGTCGGCCACCGCCAATGCCAGACGCCACGCATCACGAACCCGGCGAGAATCGTCGTTATGGTCATTGTCCCGGTAACCGCAAAGCCATAGGCCGATGCAAGCGAGCTGGAGCTTTGAAACCCCAGGACCAGGGCGAGGACAGCAGTCAATAGCAGCCAATTGACCTGCGAGATATAAATCTGACCGTAGGCACGGGTCGAGGTCTGGAAGAGATCGAGCGGTGGCATCAGGCCAAGCTGGATGGCCTGCCGCGACAGCGAGAACGCGCCGGAGATCACCGCTTGCGACGCAATGACCGTCGCCGCGGTCGACAGCAGCACCAGCGGGAACAAGCCCCAATCTGGCACCATGCGGAAAAACGGGTTCTCGATTGCCGCCTTGTTGTGGAGGATTAGAGCCCCTTGTCCGAAATAATTGAGCACGAGAGCGGGGAGCACGACGGCGAACCACGCCAGCTTGATCGGGAATCGGCCGAAATGGCCCATATCAGCATAGAGCGCCTCACCGCCGGTGATGGCGAGCGCCACAGCCCCGAGCACGACGAAGCCAGCAACCGGAGCGGCGACAAAAATGCCCGCTGCATGCGCGGGGTTCAATGCCGCAAGCACGCGGGGCGCTTCGGCGATCTGTAACACTCCGACTACGGCGATTACCGCGAACCATAAGACCATCACCGGGCCGAAGAGCCGGCCGACGCGTTCGGTGCCCCGCTTTTGAAAAAGGAAGAGTGCGAGCAAGACCGTGATCGCCGCCGGTAGGACGAAGCGGTTCAACACCGGGGTCGCAATACCGATGCCCTCTACCGCGCTGAGCACCGAAATTGCCGGCGTGATCATACTGTCGCCGTAGAACAGCGCGGCGCCGCCGATGGCGAGCAACACCAGGAAAGCGCGCGAGCGCTCGCCGCGAGCCGTCTCTAGCACCAGAGCCAACAAGGCGAGAATACCGCCCTCACCCTGGTTGTCGGCACGCATGATCAACAGAACGTATTTGACGGCGACTACGATGATCAACGCCCAAAATATCAACGATAGAACCCCGAGCACGTGCTCGGGGTCCAGCGGAAGCCCGCGCTCGGGGTTGAAGCACTCTCGAAAGGTGTAGACCGGGCTGGTCCCGATATCGCCGAACACGACGCCGAGCGCCGCGAGGCTCAGTCCGGCGAGCCCGCTAGAAATATCCGACTGGTCTCCGCCGCCCTCTTCCGCTTCGGGCAACGCGGCGTGCCCGGCTGGGATGACCTCGGTTGCTGCCGCGGCGTCGCCGGCACGGTTTGCCATGTAGTTCTCCTAGCCGCCGCCCGGCCATGGTACCGCGAGCAGCGCCGGGCCAGAGACTGTGTTATCGCCAGCTGGTTGCCGCGCTCGAGCTAACGCGATCGTTTCCGGAGGTCACAATCGTAACCGGTCAGGTGGCAATACGCATCGAGCCGCCTGGCCCGTTTGCCGCACGATGGAACCCCGACGGCAGTCGACCGCCAGTTCGGAGTATTACAGAGTCTGGAGCTCGTCAGCCAGGAGACGAGGGCAGCGCTCAAACAGACGCTTTGATTTCGTCGACCGGCTCTCCTTGCTCGAGCGTGTGGCCGGTGAACGTACGGGTCTCTGGGGCGGGAATGCCACTCGTCTTATATTCGGCCAGGAGCGCCTTCTTCCGAGCTTTCATCAGATTGCCAAGCTCATCCATATCGATACCGGCGGCTCGAGCTTTCGAGAAGATCCCGTCCGAGCGCTTCTCCTCCTCATGGACGTGATGCTCTATCTGTTCCGACAGCACCTTGACCTTGGCGTCGTAGAATTCCTCGTTCGGCGCGCCGGCAAGCAACTCGGCGATCAGCACCTTGCTGCCGTCGTGCTCGACATAGCCTTCATTCAGCAAGCCATCCTCAACTTTCCCCCGGCAGGCCGGATAGAAAATCTCCTCTTCGATCACTGTATGTCCGAGGAGCTCGGCGCAAATCTCCTTGACCAGCGCTTGCTTTTTGGCTGCGCCTTTGGCGGCTTTGAACTCGACGAACAAGTCCTCGACTTTGCGGTGGTCAGCCTCCAGCAGGGCGATGGCGTCTAGTCGGTCTTGATCCGGCACAACGAAACTCCTTTAAAAAAGAGGTAGTGATGCGATGTCACTCTGGTGCTGTTTTTAACTCGAGTGATCGCCAAGTGAACGTCAGCGACCTGAGGCGGGGTGATCAGCCTGGTCATCCCCATTAGAACCCTGCTGCTGTTGCTGGGCCTTCTCCCGAGCGTGCTTCGCCGCCTCATGATGACCAATCACGCAGCCCGCACCGGCGCCGAGGACGCCATGATGGCCGGCAAAGTGACCAGCGACAGCCCCAACGGCCGCGCCCTTCAGGCAGCCAGCCGCCTGAGCCGGCGCTGTGGCCCAACCGGCAGCCATTAACAGGGCGAGGGCTGGCAACAATGTGAATTTCATCTGCGTCTCCTCTGTGACACGCACCGTGGTGCCATCCCAGACAACACTGCGGCATGCCATAAGTTCAATCCTGCGGTAGCGATGCCAAACTGGATGCATGGCCATGTATCCAGTGCTATGTGCCTTCGGGAGAAGAAAGACGTGCCCGGGCAAGTCTGGCGAAATGGCCGTTTGGGTGCTGTTCTAGATAAGCCTCAAGCTCTTCGCGGCGCTCGCTGTCCTTGACTGACTCCCAGAAAGCGAGATCGAGAGGGGCGGTCCGGAGCGACCTCGGCGGTCGTCGCCGCAGGGCTAGACGGAGACAGTGCAGCAGCGTCAAGGCGCGTTCGGGCGAGCGAGGCGAAGGTACCGTCCGGATAGCGTTCGATATAGGTTGCGAGCTCGGTAGGACTACCGTCCTTAACGCTGTTCCAAAATGCGAGCTCCAGGGCAACCTCACTGTCGGCGGAGGGTTCGGAGTTCGCCTCCGGAGCGGAAGCCCCTGCGGGTGGTTCGGCTGTATCGGCGGAGGTTAGGGCTTCTTGCTCGGATACATCTCCGCTGATGCGGAGCCGAAATGCCCGGATCGGGTGGACGATGTTCTTGACCAGCTGCTCGCCCAGATCCTCGAAGATCATGCCCCCGCGATGATGCAGGTGATCGTAAACGCCCCGGGAGATACAAATCTCGCCACCCCTGACCAGCCCCTCGAGCCGGGCAGCGACATTCACGCCATCACCGAATATGTCGCCGTCCTTGACCATGACGTCGCCAACATTGATACCGATCCGGAAGCGTATCCGGCGCCCTCCCGGCTCGATCTCGTTCTTTCGCTCGAGCGCCTCTTGGATCTCGACAGCGCAGCGGACCGCATCGATAACGCTGACGAATTCGGCCAGCACACTATCCCCGGCTGTATTCGCAATCCGGCCTCGATGCCGCACGATGAGCTCGTCGACGACGGCGCGACAGTCGGACAACGTCGCCATTGTCGCTTCTTCATCTGCGTGCATCAGGCGGCTGTAGCCCTCGACATCGGCGGCAAGGATTGCCGCGAGACGTCTTTCGACTGGAGGAGCCTCCATCTCGAGAACCCTTTACCCCTGGTGATAGCCGAGCGTCATCAAGCAATGCATCCGATTGCAGTTGTCCTGACCGTTTGCTTTAGCTCTCGCCGACTCTCGCTGCGTTCCGCCGGGATTACCGACGCCCGTGAATCAACAAGGCGGCGATGTAGCCGAGGGCTAAGGCCGCGATTACTGCTAGAACCGGTTGCTCGTCGATCTGGCGGGATGCGGCTTGGGCGGTTTGACGACCGGCAGCCAGCACATCGTCGGTCACACCGCTTGCCTGGGACCAAGCCTGCTGCGCGGCTTGCTGGACGGCTTCACCAGCTTCGCCGAACGCCTTTTCAGCTCGGCCGACGGCGGCCGCGGTGGCCGAGGTAGCGTGCCGGACTCCCTCGCTAAGCGCCTCCCCGGCTTCGGTGACACGCGACTCAAGGCTCTTATCGTCCATGGTCCTTCTCCGTAATTGCGGGCTGACCCCGGTCAAATGCGGTGATTATGAAGATCGCGGATCCGCTGCTGTTCGGCTTCCGATGTCGCATAGGGGCCCGCCTCATGATCAAAGGCAGTCCAGCCTGCACCGCGAAGGGCGCTGCCACGCACATTCGCGTCGACTGGGTTGTGCCGACGCATGATCGCGTCGATCGTTCCGATCTGCATCTCATCGGCGCGCACGGCTACGAGCGTTGCCCCGCGTCGGATGCTCTCCGCATAGACATGAGCTTCATCTTCCTTCACGCCCGCACCCGTCAACGCTCCCAGCAGGCCCCCCGCGGCGGCACCGGTGCCGGCGCCGGCCAGAGTGGCGACGAGCCAGCCAGCTGCGACGACCGGTCCTATGCCGGGAATGGCCAGTATGCCGAGGCCGGCTAGCAAGGCAGCGCCGGCGCCGACCGCGGCGCCGACGGTGGCGCCGGTGGCAGCACCGCTTGCCGCGTGACGCGGCTCCTCGACCGCAGCAACCGCGGGGCCCGCGCCGCGGTTGGCGACGATGCTGATATCGTTTGCCGGGATGCCGGCGGCTTCTAGATCCCCGGCCGTGCGGGCGGCGTCGTCGTACGTATCGTAGAGGCTGGTAATAGTTCGCATTGCCATGGGGCTGACTCCTGTGAATGGAAAGACACCCCAGTTGCCTAGGGTTCGGCTTCGTTTAGCTTATTGAGCGACGACATTGCCCTTGTAATCGAGGGCAACATTGACGGGCCTTCCGTCTTTCATGGCGGTGCCGCGCCAGATGGACTGACTGTCCTTCTTGAGCCCAGTGACGTTGGTATAGCCGCGCGATTCGATGCGATTGCGTGCCTCTGCTTCGGTGAAGCTGTTGGCACCCGGGACCGGCGCCGCAGAGGTTTTCGTGTCGGCATTCCCGGTTGCAACCGCCGGTGGCGTCGTTGATGAATTGGTCGTGGCGTTCTGCGCAAGTGCAGCGCCGAGGGTAAAGCTGTAGAGCGCAACCGCGACCGCCAAAGCTCGTGTCATGGTATGTTTCCTCAGTTTAAATGCATTGGCCGAATTAGGCCCGGGGAACTGAACACTAAACACAGGTGACAGGGAAAAGTTCACAGCTCCAAGATTTCGTGGCACATATATTCAACTCTTGTGTCTGAACCCTCTCAATCTGTAAACAAGCTTATCATGTAACAGAATCAAACAGATTGTATCATTGAAGATGTTTTACCGTTCTATTACAAATTTTTACCAATTTAGGGTAGGTCGTTCATAATGCGATTACAACGAATCCCTAAATTCTTCTCCATCAGCCCCGGATCGCGGGGCCGCAGAGGATAGGCGAATGTCGGAGCTTAGTTGTCTTGTTGAACGCGAGATCCCGCGACTCCGCCGTTATGCGCGGGCGCTCACACGAGCAACCGACCGGGCGGATGACCTCGTGCAGGACACTCTGGTGCGAGCACTGACCAAGGGTCATCTATGGGAACCGGGCACTGATCTCCGCGCCTGGCTCTTCACCATCATGCATAATCTATACGTCAACACGGTGCGGCGGGAGGTGCACGGGGCGGCGACAATCGATATCGAACAGGTAACTTCTACGCTCGTGGCCGCGACGGATCCGACGTCCTCTTTGCAGCTGCGTGACCTCGATCGTGCACTCGCCCGCCTGCCAGACGAGCAGCGTGAGGTCATCCTGCTCGTCGGCCTCGAAGGCATGGCTTACGAAAGCGCAGCGCAGATCCTCGGTGTGCCGATCGGCACGATCCGCTCGCGCCTGTCGCGCGGCCGGGAAACCCTTCGCCAGTTGATCGGGAGACAAGAGGAACCGAAGCCGGCGAGTGGCCCGACCCCTACAAACGCCGTGCCGACGCAAGCGCAGGGCGCTTCTCGAAGGGAGGCTGCCTAGGTAGTGACTACAACCGGGTCGCCCAGCGCGGCCCAGATGTGCCGGGCCAACTCCTCGCGATGGTAGAGCTTCTGCAGGATCGCGAAGTTACACACTCCTCTACACTGCCGGCGGGAAGCCCGACATCAGCAGGACCGGCAGGCCCGGCGGCCAACACTGACTCTCAACTGCGCACGAAGACATGGCCGGAGGTCACAAAGTGGCTGCGACTGATGATCAACCGAGCTGGCTCAAGGTAACCGCAACTGCAGTCTTCTCGGCCGAAGCGGAGCACGAACGGCTGTGGCGCGCGGACGCAATCCCATGGAGGGAAGAAAATACCGAGGCTTTTGCCGGACTGCACACCCGACACGGAACACCGGCCGATTCAGGGAATGCTTTGGCTGATCACCCCTTGGCGCCGCAGTCGTTCGGCACAATAGACGATCTCCCGGGTCTTGCCGTGCCAATTGACCGACACGCTGTAGACGCTGAGGCGCTGCGCCGCATAGCTCGCCTCGAAGAAGGCAAAGTCGTTGCACAGCACGATCCCGATCGCGTTGCCGAGCCCGGTGGCCGCGCACGCCGCGCGCTCCATCAGCGTATCGCGTGAAATGTCCCGCGCACCGCCGATCACGCGGCCGTGCACAATCTCCGCCATCGCGGTGCTCCTAAGGCGCCGTCTCTTGGACGATTTCGAGGACCTCACGCCGGCGCGCTACGCGGTCACCCCAGACGCGATCGAAATCGGCGATCAGCGGCTTGATCTTTTCGGAGCCGATCAGCGCCTGACCTGGAGGACATCGGCGAACTCGTAAAAGGCGTAATGGACCGCGGGTTCGCTCCGGCTCCAGCAGAGCCAGCCGCGTTGTGCGCCGAAAACATTGATCGCCTAAGGCAAGTGATCGGTCGCATACCAGTGGTCAAACGGCCCCCGATCCTTCTCGTCCGGAACATCGGCGCGCACGATGAAGCAACCCTTGGCCATCGCGTCTTCCTTTTCGATCCGCACGCTCGTCATGTCGTAGCAGGATACGGATTCCAGTACCGAATCGTTAAGGAGAATTTGGCCTCCGACCGGCAATACTAGCCGGCGTGTGGTTCCCGACAGATTTCTCGGCTGTCGAGGCGATGGCGACGAACGCCGATTTAACGTCCTCGACCTCCGCTTCCGACTTCTCTTCCAGTCCCATCAATGAATTTCGGGCAGCCGAATTTACCCGGATTAGCTCGTCGAGCTTCAGGTGGAGCGCCTGAGTGTCCCGGTTTTGCGTGTTCTGGATGACGAAGACCATCAGAAACGTCACGATTGTCGTGCCGGTATTGATTACAAGCTGCCAGGTGTCTGACCAGGCAAAGAATGGGCCGGTCACGCCCCACAAGACGATGCTCGAGAACGCCAGTGCGAAGGTGGCGGAACGCCCGAGTTGATGCTCCGTCCAGCGCGCAAAGCGGTCGAAGATCGTGCGCTTTGCGCCCATCGCCGTCGTCATTGTCTGGAACAGGACCCGGCCAGCAGTCGGCACGCAACCGCGGCTATATTCGTCCCATCACTAGGAGGATGATGACGATGACCACCAGCAAGCCGAATCCGCCGCTCGGGTAATATCCCCAGCCACCGCTATACGGCCAGGTCGGCAGTGACCCAATAAGGATCAGGATCAGGATGATGAGCAGGATCGTGCCAAGCATGACGACACCAGAGCATGGTTTTTGTTCTTAGATACCAACGTTAGGCGATAAGACTCAGTTCCCCGTCAGTAACGCGAAACGGCCGATGGCCATTGGGGCCGGTTCGGTTCGAACCGTCCACTCGGTGATCTCAATGCAAATCAACCTATCGCGGGCCATAAACTTTGATCGTCATCATAAGAGTCAACCGGCAATACGCCGCTCCAACGATTCCAAAATGAAATCCCGGAGGCGTACCGCGCACGATCGAAGCTTGCTCCATGCTGAAAAGGGCTGCCGTCGGTCCAGGTGAACCGACGGCAGACGCACCGTGTGTTCTGGCTATAATCAGTAGCGCGGCGGCGGTGGCGGCGTGGTCACAGCGCCCGTCACCGCACCCACAGCCCCGCCGATCGCCGCACCGGTTGCGGCACCTGCGCCGCCGCCGGCCGCAGCCCCGATCGCTGCCCCTGTTCCCGCGCCGATCAGGCCACCGCCGACGGCGCGCTGGCCGGGATCATAGGGATTCGTGCATCCAGAAAGGCCCAATATCAAGCCAAACGCAAACGCGCCCGGTGTAATAAATCGTCTTATCATTTTCCCCGTCTCCATTAGCGGTCGTGCTTAAAAGAAAACAACCTGCATGAAAGAAGGGTTCCGGATCAGATCAACCCAATCTCGCCTTGACGCAGAGGCCGAGCACTTCCTGCGTCTCCTCGCCCGCATCCGCTAGCTCAGGCGGCTATCTGATGACGCGAGGGTCCACGGCGCGATCTCGGCATTGAGCTCCGCTCCGGCGAGATTTATATAGGCGGTGAGGTAGAACCATATCAGGAGGATCCCGACGGTTCCGAGCGAGCCATAGGTCTTGTCGTAGGAACCGAAGCGGGTGACATACAAAGAGAACCCGGAAGAACCGATGATCCACAATAGACTGGCGGCAATAGCGCCTGCGCTGATCCGCCGCCTTGTGCTTCGGCTTGGCGCGGAACGGTAAACAATGCTTAGCCCAATGAAGCCAAGCCCGGCGAGGATCGGCAACCGGATAAACGATACCGTGTACCGCCAGAAATCGAGTAACGCCAGCCAGTCCAATGCCGCAGGAATCAACGCGATTACGAACAACGAAAGCACGCCGAACAGGATGAAACCTGCTGTCAGGGCGGCTGCGGTTTAGTAGAGGCGGAAAGACCCGCGATCCTCGGTTTCACCACAGGCAACGGTTAGCGCCTGCATCAAACCGGTCGTGCCGCTCATCGCGCTCCACAGCCCGACCGATAGGCTGACGGCCAACCCGACGCCGAGCCTTGCCGGTGGCGAGTACACCAGCGAATTCATCTGATCCGCCAACAGCTTTATCGCCTCGGCGGGCAGGATACCGGCGAATAAATCCAGCTCGCGCTGCACGTCGCCGCGGTCGGCACTGAGGCCGTAAATCGAGATCAATGCCGACAGGGCCGGGAAGATCGACAATAGAGCATAGAAGGCAACGCCTGCGGACATCATCGAGACGTGATTACGCCCGAGCTTCTCCTGGACCCGCCTCAGAAGTTGCCACCACAATGCCAGATCGAGGCGGTTCGAGCGCCCCTCAGTGGGTTTGCCCGCGCTGGCTCCGCTGAACATCACCGCCATTCCGTCGCGCTGCGACGCGCAAAACGTGCCGCAGTTTTTCCGCGAGTTGGACACGTCTGAACGGCTTTTTTAGGATCTCGCGTTGAGCCCGTTGGCTTACCTGGCCCGGCTCGGCGTAACCCGTCACGAACAGCGTCGGCACGCCGGGGACGAGCCCCCGGGCCCTTTCTGCAAATTCGTCGCCGTGCATGTTGGGCATCGCCAAATCGACCATCAATAGATCGAAGTCTCGGTCTCGTTCCAAAAGTTCAAGCCCATTCTCACCGCCAACCGCTTCGACGGCATCGTGGCCGAGTGTTCGCAGCATGATCGCTGTGATGGCGCGGACAGCGCTGTTGTCGTCGACGACGAGAATGCGAGAGGGCGGCCCGGCGTTCCATCGGCTTTGCTCGTCCGCCTCCTCGGCGCCCGCCGATCGATGCGGGGCGCGCGGCAGATAAATCCGAAGGGTGGTCCCGTTGCCGATCTCGCTGTCGATCGTCACGGTCCCGCCGGACTGCTTGGCAAACCCATAAACCATGCTCAGGCCGAGGCCAGTGCCCTTGTACACTTCCTTGGTCGTAAAGAAGGGCTCAAAGGCACGACTGCGGACCTCCTCGCTCATACCGGTTCCCGTGTCGGCTACCGAGATCATCACGTAATCGCCAGGATCAAGGGGAGGCAAGCCGCGGGTGCGAACGATATTCTTCGTCCCAATCGTCAATTTTCCCCCTGCCAACATGGCGTCTCGCGCATTGATCGCGAGATTGAGGATGGCCAGTTCCAACTGGCCCGGCTCCGTCATCGCCCACCAAGCATCCCCGTCAAGAGCCGTCTCGATTTCGATCGTCGGCCCGATCGTGCGGGGCAGCATCTCGCATGCTTCCGAGACGACCTGATTGACATCGACCGGCTCAGTGATGAGCTCGTGATGGCGCGAAAAGGCAAGAAGCTGATTGGTCAGCTGCGCGCCACGCTCGGCGGCGCGTATCGCGTTCTCCAGATACTTCAAAACGCACTCTTCTGTGACATGGGACTGAGCCAATTCGAGGTTCGGGATAATCGTCGCGAGAAGATTGTTGAAGTCATGAGCCACCCCGTTGGTAAGCTGACCAACCGCCTCCATCTTCTGCGACTGACGGAGCTGCTCGTCGACGGCGCGGCGCTCGGTCATGTCGCGCGTGACCTTGGCGAACCCGATCAATTCACCGGTATCGTCGTGGACGGCGTCGATGACCACGTTCGCCCAGAACCGCGAACCGTCCTTGCGTACCCGCCAACCCTCAGCCTCGAACCTTCCATCGCGAGCAGCGGTCATCAATGCGCGCTGAGGCAAGCCGTCTTCTCGATCTTTGGGGCTGTAAAACACGGAGAAATGCTGGCCGATAATCTCCGCAGCCCGATAGCCTTTGATACGCTCGGCGCCGGCATTCCAATTAGTGATAACGCCGTCTGTATCCAGCTGGTAAATGGCGTAATCCGTTACACTCCCGACGAAAAGCCGGAAGCGGCGTTCGCTTTCGCGAAGCTTCGTCGAGGCCTCGGTCAGCTGTCGGGTCCGCTCTTCAACGCGCCGATCGAGCGTTTCATTGAGCCGACTCCGCGCCTCGTCAGCCTCTTTGGCGGCGGTAAGATCGACCAACATGTTCACCGCCCCGATCAGCCGACCCGAAGCATCGTGGAGCGGCGTCGGGTAGGCCATAAACGGTACGCGTGTTCCGTCAGGCCGCTCGGCTATCGCCTCGCCACCCCGGATCGGACGGTCCTCCTTCAAAGCCCTGGCCATCGGGCACTCGTCATGCGCCATCGGCCGACCATCCGGCCAATAGAGGCGCCACGTAACGCACCATTGATCGCTGCCTATTTCGGGCCTACGACCCGAGAACTCCGCTGCGGCCTGATTGAAAAAGGTGATTCGGCCGGCGGCGTCGGTCGTGTAGATCGCCGCCGGCAACGCGTCGAACAGCTCGCGCCTGTCGTACAACTCGCTCTCCGGCTCTATCCGCTGCTTCATATCCCGCCCGTTTCCGTGCTGAACGACATTGCGGCCTAGCCCTGCCGATAGCCCGTTTGGCGTGAGACGCTTCGCGACGCTGGGGTGTTGGTCGATCGTCTCGGTCGTCTCCGCTGCCGAATTCTTGATCACCTATCGGTCTCCTCCAGGCTGCGAGCCCTCTGCGGACCCAGCCTCCCGCGGAAAGAACACCAGCCCTCCCGGAGAAGGCAACGCCAAACTCGCCCGAGCGGATCGTGTCACCTTCCGATCCTCTTCCAACGGTTAACTGGCGGTCTTGGTTCCACGTGTCCGCGCCCGCAACAAGCGGGCCGCGAAACGATGAAATACCTTTGGTAAAGACATATCCCACAGAAATTCAAATTGGAGAGGTAGTCGTGGTCCCCTTATCCCGATAGATGGCAACATGCTCTGTAACATACCGTCAGCATCCTCTACGATGCTGATACAAGAGCCCGAATAGCTCCAAACATCTTACATTTCATTACAATTTTTTACCAAAACTTATGGAGGGCTAAAGGGTAGGATTACGTTAGCCGCGTAAGGTCTTACGGCGATAGGAATCTCCGCGATGTCCGAATTTCACCGCCTTGTCGAACACGAGATCCCGCGACTCCGCCGCTACGCGCGGGCGCTAACGCGGGACAACAATCGGGCGGACGATCTCGTGCAGGACACGCTCGTGCGCGGGATCGAGAAGGCTCATCTCTGGCAAGAGGGCACCGATATCCGCGCTTGGCTCTTCACTATAATGCATAATCAATACGTTAATAATATACGGCATGACATGCTCGAACAGGCCACTGTCGACGTCGATCAGGTGGCGTCGACGCTCGTCGCCACGACCGATCCGACGGCTTCGCGGCAGCTGAGCGAGCTCGACCGCGCCCTAGGGCATCTCTCCAAGGGGCAGCGCGAGGTGGTGCTGCTCGTAGGTCTCGAAGGGATGAGCTACGACGAGGCGGCCAAAATCCTGCGCGTTCCGATCGGAACCGTGCGCTCGCGTCTGGGGCGTGCGCGTGAGGCGCTGCGCCTACTGATGGGGATCGACGAGGAGACCCCCAAGAGCGCCGACCGCGTGGTGCGGCGTCACCCGTCCGTCGAGGATGGCATTGCGGCCTGACTTACCCCCGTCGCTCGGATCGGGTCGACGGTAGGCGCGGGCCTTTCATTTGGAGACAGGTCGGAGTGGAGGTTCATGACGGCGTCTCGGAGTGAGGTCACAACGACGGCATCCGGCCGCGCGATCGTCGCGACCACAGCTGCAAGCTCGTCGGGACTCGATCTCCAGAGACCTACCAATACCCGCGCACGCGGTGCGCGCCGAGAAAGCCGCCGGACGAGATAGCGCACACGAACCGGCGAGTGGGTGCTGATCAGCGAGAGGCATATTACGGTCGCATGATCGAGCGACGATTGGTGACGATCCGATGTCAGCGCCTCCGATATCTCGACAGGGTGTTCCGAACGCAGGAGATGCGACAGTAACGACGCGGCAGCCTCGTCGAGCTCGTTGCGGCCAGCCACGCAAACGATCGCGGAGGCTCCCTCGGCTATCGGCTGAAGTGATTCCTCTGTCGTAGAACGTGTGGTTGCGGGGGCATCATCGGAGAGGTCCTCGAGCATCGCTCGGATACCCTCCTTGATCATCAGACGGCGCTCGGGAGGCAATATGCTCCGGTCACTGTCAGCCTGTGCCCTTACCAGGGCAGGGATCGCAACCTCGTCGAAAAATTCGCCAAGAGACCGCTCCTTCAAAAACTCTTCGGCTTGCTCAATCGCCTCTTCCGGGTCATTCGCCAGCAAACGTTGGTAAAAGGTCTCGTCGGGTGAGAGCACGGGCTCGTTGCCGAGCATTACATCGAGAAACTCGAGCTGCGGCACGTGACGACCGAGCACGACGAGGCAGACGGTCAGAGGCGTCGACAGCAGTAAGCCAATCGGCCCCCATAGCCAGGTCCAGAATGTCGCCGCCGCAATCAGCGCGACCGAGGACAGACCAGTGCTCGCGGCGTAGACCCAGGGCTCGAGCAGGTTGGCGACAAGGAGCTCGACCCCGACGAACAGCAGGATCACCCAGACCAGTAGCATCCAGCCCGGGTCCACCGCCACGGCGAGGGCGACAGGAAAGCTCGCGGCGATGACAATCCCGAGATAAGGGAGGAAGCGCAGCAGGGCCGCAAAAATTCCCCACAATGCAGCATTCGGGATGCCGATTAGGGCGAGACCGATACCGATCGGCAGACCGCAGCAGGCGTTGACGACGAGTTGCCGCAACAAGTACCGGCTGATCCGACGCGCTGCGTCGTCCATCGCCACGGTCGTACGGTGCAGGTCGCGCCGGCCCGCGAGCCGCAGCACGCGGTCTCGCAGGTCCTCTCGCTCGAGCAAGATCATGACCACAAAGACGATGACCAGCCCGGCCATCGCCAACGGTTGAAGCAGTGGTCCGACAACGCTTTGGACGATTTGCAGGGGTTCGAAATCCGGCCGGCGGATTTCAACCGGCACAGGCTTGGTCGGCTCGATCGCGGAAGTGCCGATGCCGGAGCGGTCGTCTGCCGATTTGGCGATCTGGGTTTCGGATTGCGTCAGTTCCCGACCGAGCTCCTGCACCAATGATGTGGCGCGGTGAAAGACCCCGCCACCCGGTACGACTGCCGGAAGAGAGCGAATTTTGGCCTCGAGGTTGGAATGGTACTCCGGTATCTGGGCCGCCAGCGAGGATAGTTCCTGCACCACGACCGCGGCAAACCCGAGCATGGCGAGGAACCCGATCAGCACCGTCAGTGTAACCGCCGCCACCCTGCCGATGTGCAACCGGCGAAGCCAGCGGACCGCCGGTGCCAATAGAAAGCTCAACAGGATCGCAAGCGCGATCGGAACAATGACGTCGCGGGCGAAATACAAGAACGCGACAACCAACCCAGTGGCCAGAACGGTCAGCACACCGAAAAGTCCCGGCGGTACATGAGAGGCGTTGCCGCCGTAGGCTCGAGGAGGCAGGTCGGCCACGCTGATCGCTATGTTGGGCGGCGAACTCGCTCGCGATCAGTCAAGACCGCGAGCGAGGGCCGTGAATATTTTCAGGGCCGGTGGAACAGGTAGGCGAGCCCGTACCCGATCGCGCCGGCGATGACCAGAGCCGTCAGCGGCTGTTCCGCAGTGTATCGGCTCACAGACCCCCCTGCACGAGCGCCCTGGTCGTAAACTGTGCTGGCGGCCTGACCCACCTGGTTTCCGACATCTCGAGCGATGCCCTGGATCGTATCTGTAGCCTGAACTGCGGGAGCCGACACTTTGCGAGCCAAGTCGGCGGTCTTGTCCACAGCCGCCGCGGCGCTCTCCTGCAGATCTCGGAGCACGGATTTGCTCTGATCGACCCTGTCTTGAGCCAATTTTCCTATTGTGGCGCCGAGACCAGTAACCGTGCTCCCGACCTCTGCCGTCGTATCGCTCACGATATCCTCACTTCGTTGCTGATCCATCGACTACTCCCTATGCAGATGGCATTTCGCCGGTATCAGCCTCTAAACAAATCCGCGAGCCAAAACACTCCATTCGTGATCGTACAATCAGCGAGAAATCTCTCGGAGATCGGTTCCTCGGCACGAATTCGCCCTAATGCAAGGCGCGTTCGAGCTCTCTTTTGCTCATCCTCGAACGCCCCGGAATGTCTCGCCGCTTCGCCTCAGCGTAGAGTTCCGCCCGCGTCTGGCCGGCTGGCTCTTTCCGATCCTTCTCGGCTGCACCCCGTCGCTCGCGCGCCTTCGTCCGCTTCAGATTTTCCCGGTTTTTCTTCTTGCTCTCGTATTTTGAAGCGCCGGCCTCGCGCAGCCCGATTGCGATCGCCTGCTTCGGGTTCCGCACCTTTCGGCCGCGACTGGTTTCGAGCTCCCCGTGTTTGAACTCGTGCATGACGCGGCTGACCGTTTCCTTTTGCCCCTTGGATTGATAGGTCGCCATTGGTCGACCTCGCGAAGTTTGTTATGGCAGCTGCCCGCAGAAGCGCGGAACGATACGCTCCATGTCGTCGTTTGCGGTTTGAATTATCCAGCTATCAAATGATTCAGGAGAGCAATATGCAGACTAACAACGAGGGCGGCACAGTGGCTACTGACGAAACCGACCCCTCATCTCTTCCGACAAGGCCGTCGGCACAGCGGTTTATAACCGCGACGGAGAGCACCTCGGATCGGTGTACAATCTTATGATCGACAAGTATTCGGGCCAGTAGCCTATGCCGTGATGTCATTCGGCGGCTTCCTCGGTATGGGCGAGAGCTATCATCCCCTGCCCTGGAGGACGCTGACCTACGACACGCGTAAAGGCGGGTACGTTGTCGATGTCGATCGCACGCGACTCGGATCAGCCCCGAGTTACACGTCAAGCACTACGCCCAACTGGTCCGACCGAACCTATGGGCACCGCGTCGACGACTTTTATGGGGTACCGCCATACGGCTTTTGAGTGGAAGGCGCCTGAAAGCACGCCACCTTTTTGCGATTCGGCTCAACGCCGCAACCGAGGGAAATTGTTATGGACAGAGATCGCGTCGCCGGCGTCGCGCACCAGATAAAGGGCAGGGTCAAAGAGACTGTCGGCAAGGTGACCGGCGACGCCAAGACTCAGGCCGAAGGAGCCGCGGAGAAGGCTGCAGGGAAGGTTCAGAACGCAGTAGGCGCCGCCAAGGACGCCGTCCGGGAAGCCGGGAAAGAAGTGAATTACCGAACCCCTGCGGCGGCGGACTGCGCGCCGCCGAGGGAATCCAGGGGAGACGACCAGACACGGGGCGCTCGCGCGCCAATACGGACTGGTAATCGCGCGAGTTTGCGGCAGCGCGTCGAAGGAGTTGGTTTGTGCTGCATCCTCCGACCCCCTACTTCTCAAGACGCTGCGAATAACAGAGTCGGCCGGCGTATTCAGGGGGGAAGCATCGCTGCCAGAATGAACTCGCGGTCGCAGGCGTCGGTGCGAGTGATCGATCATACAGAAGAGCGACGAGAGACCATGACTCCGCCCAATCCTTCCACCCTACAACATCCGGTTTCACCTGGAGCCGTCCGGCGCCTGCCGATCGGAGCCGAGCCGCAGTCCGGCGGCGGTGTCCATTTCCGTGTCTGGGCGCCGCACTGCCGCGAGGTTTTCGTCGAGATTGAAGGTCTCGAGCCGGCAGCGTTGCAATCCGAGCCCGATGGCTATTTCTCACTGTGGAGTCAGCCCGGGCGCGTAGGCATGCGTTATCGTTTTCGCCTCGATCAGGGCGAGGCAGCACTGCCCGACCCGGCGTCGAGGTTTCAACCGGAAGGCCCACACGGACCTTCGGAAATCGTCGATCCTGGGGACTTCGCTTGGACCGACGGGACATGGCGCGGGGTAGCGCGCGAGCAGCTCGTCATCTACGAGATGCATATCGGCACATTCACCCGGGAGGGGAGCTGGGGCGCTGCCTTGCGCGAACTTCCGGCTCTCGCCGAGCTCGGTATCACCTGCCTCGAAATCATGCCCGTCGCGGAATTCTCGGGCCGGTTCGGCTGGGGATACGACGGCGTCGATCTTTTCGCACCCACCCATCTCTACGGCGAACCGGGTGATTTCCGCCGCTTCGTCGACTGCGCCCATGCTCTGGGCATCTCCGTCATCCTCGACGTCGTCTACAACCATGCCGGTCCGGAAGGAAATTATCTCAAATCGTTCTCCCCGGCTTATTTCACTGATCGCTACGACAACGAGTGGGGCGAGGCGATCAATTTCGATGGCGCGGATTCAGGTCCGACACGGGAATTCTTCGTCGCCAATGCGGGGTATTGGATCGACGAATATCATCTCGACGGTTTGCGATTGGACGCGACCCAGCAAATCTTCGATCAATCAGAAGATCATATTCTCGCTGCCGTCGTCCGGCAGGTGCGGTCTGCGGGTCGAGGCCGAACGACTTTCGTTGTCGGCGAGAACGAGCCGCAGCAGGCCAGGCTGGTGCGCTCGGCCGAACGCAGCGGTTATGGGCTCGACGCGTTGTGGAACGACGATTTCCATCACAGCGCCACGGTGGCATTGACTGGACGTCAGGAGGCTTATTACTCGGACTACCGCGGCCACCCGCGCGAGTTGGTCGCTGCCGCCAAACACGGCTTCCTGTATCAGGGGCAGCCCTACCAATGGCAGCAGAAACCGCGCGGGACGCCGACGCTCGATCTCCCGGCAGAATGCTTCGTCGTCTTTCTACAGAACCACGACCAGATCGCCAATTCCGGCACCGGAGAGCGCTGTCACGCACTGACAAGCCCGGGCCGCTTTCGCGCGATGACCGCGTATCTGTTGCTGATGCCAGGCATTCCGATGCTGTTCCAAGGGCAGGAATTCGCTGCATCGACCCCCTTCTTTTATTTTGCAGATCTCGGGACCGAGTTGTCGCGCGATGTCCGCGAGGGGCGCCGCCGCTTCCTCGCGCAATTTCCTAGTCTCGCGACGGGCAGGATGCAAGACGAGCTGGCCGACCCAAACGATAATGACACTTTCCGCCGATCGGTCCTCGATCTCGACGAACGGCAACTGCATGCTTCCGTATATGCGCTGCATCGCGACCTTCTTGCGCTGCGACGAACGGACCCAGTGCTCGCACGACGGCCGTGCCAGATCGACGGTGCGGAACTCTCGGACGGAGCTTGGATGCTGCGCTTTTTCTCAGAGAGCGGCGCCGACCGCTTGCTGATTGTCAATTTGGGTCGTGACCTCCTTATCGGCCCTGCGCCTGAGCCGCTACTGGCACCGGTCGAGGGCCAAACCTGGCGGCTCCTGTGGTCCAGCGAAGCCCCTCTTTACGGTGGTTCGGGCGACCCGGCCCAGGATGCCGACGGTAACTGGCTTATTCTGGGCCAGACCGCCGCCGTCCTCTCCTCTGAGCCGCCGCCGCGGTAGCCAAGTCGGATACGGTCTGCGATTGCCGAGAACTAAATGGAAGAGCTTCTCCGAACCGTCGGCGACGTGAGCCTTTTACTGGAGGCTCCACGTGAATGGCTCGTGGCAAACGGGTTGGGCGGTTACGCCTCGGCGACGATAACCGGAGCCATCACCCGGCGCTATCACGGCTTTCTGATCGCCGCCCAGCCAGCGCCGCTCGGGCGCATGGTGGTCCTCGAAGATCTCGACGTCGACATCGAGCGCGAAGACGGCAGCGTCGCGAATATGCGGGGGAAAGGTCGATTTCTCGATTTTACGTTGAGCATGGGTCTGCCGAGTTGGCGATATGAGCTCGATGGCGTCGTCATCGAGACGTCGATTGTCGTGCCCTCGCGTCAAAACATCGTACATTTTACCTTTCGCTCGCTGGGTGAGGGCAAGCGCGTCCGCCTGCGGCTCAGACCCTTGGTCAGCTTTCGTCCGCTCGAGGCATCGGTCACTGAGGCGCTCTCATCGGACTATACGCTGACCGTCTGGGGCAACCGCTACGAGATCAGCGCCGAGCTGGATCTGCCGATTTTGCGACTGGCGGTAGAAGGCTCCGATAGCCCGATCTTTACCGCCGCCGGCGGCTCGCGTCGCGAGCGCTTTTACGACACCGAGGCTCAGCGCGGTTACGATTCGCGCGGCTGGCTATGGAGCCCCGGGTACTTTGCCGGGGAAACTCGCAAGGATTGCCCGCTGACCCTAATCACTGCGACCGAGGCTTGGCATACCGTGCTGGCGCTGAACCCCGACGATGCGCTGAATTTCGAAGGCGAACGCCGTCGGCGGCTAGTCGCGATGTCGGCGACGCCGGCGCAGATCGGGTTCGCGGCCGAACTCGCCCTAGCCGCCGACACCTTCGTGATTACCCCGGTGGGACGGATTGCCGACGGGGCCCGAGCGCGCGCCGAGGGCGACGAAGTACGAACCGTGATCGCCGGCTATCACTGGTTTACCGATTGGGGGCGGGATACGATGATCTCGCTCGAAGGCCTCACGCTGGCGACCGGGCGAGCCATCGAGGCACGCTGGATTTTGCGCACTTTTGCGCATTACGTGCGCGAAGGGCTGATCCCGAACATTTTCCCGGAAGGACAAAATTGGGGCCTCTACCACACCGCCGATGCGACGCTGTGGTTCTTTCACGCGCTCCACCGCTACATCGAGCATTGCCAAGACCAGCCGACCTTGGCGCTCCTCCTGCCGATTTTGAAGGACATCGTGCGGCATCATCGCGACGGCACGCGTTTCGGCATCAAGGTCGACCCGAATGACGGGCTCCTCACCCAAGGGATGGAAGGTTTTGCTCTGACCTGGATGGATGCGAAAGTAGGCGATTGGGTGGTAACCCCGCGCCGTGTCAAGGCGGTCGAGATCAACGCGCTCTGGTACAATGCGCTTCGCCTGCTGGCGGATTGGCCGCGTGAAATGCAACACTCGGAAGCCGACGAGTTCGCAGCTTATGCGAGCGAGACGCGCGCTTCCTTAAACCGCCGTTTTTGGCACGCCGCGGGCGGCTATCCTGTACGATGTCGTCGATGGCGAGAACGGGGACGACGCGGCTTTTCGACCGAATCAGATCTTCGCGATCGCGCTCGATCACCCCGTCCTCGACCGGGAATATTGGCAGGCGGTTGTTACCGCGGTGCACGCCAAGCTGGTCACTCCGGTCGGGCTTCGCTCTCTGGCGCCAGGCGAGCCCGAGTACAAGCCGCGCTACTTCGGCGATTTTGCGCGCTCGCGATGCAGCCTATCACCAGGGCACGGTATGGGCTTGGCTGATCGGTCCGTTCATCGATGCTTGGTTGAGGGTCTATCCCGATGATCGCGCGACAGCACGGCGTTTTCTCGATGGCTTTGAACCGCATCTCTCCGAAGCTGGCATCGGCTCGATTAGCGAGATCTTTGACGCTGAACCGCCGTTCACCCCACGGGGCTGCATCGCTCAAGCCTGGAGTGTGGCAGAAGTGCTGCGCTACCTGGTAAGGACTGCCGTCGAGCAGGGAACGAAAATTCCGCCTGGTGTTGAGCGGCTTGGAGCTTGAGCGCACAGTCAAGTTCGGGATGGCGGGTGTTTGCCGAGGCGGACGTTCGCCGGACGGTCAGCCAAAGATCGAGGCGTTCCTGGCTTTCAGGCATTGACACCAACCGATGGGTCCGATCTTAGGAATAAGCACGTCGCGTGCGAACGCGCGCTGGTAGGTAGCGTCCTTTGCGTAGGGTTTCTCGCTGCCGCCAGCGAACGATCGCGTCGCAGCGGGCGTTAACAGACTGAGGAGCCGGAAATCGGCGTCTGAAAAGGACTGACCACTCATGAACGACGTAGTGACGACTGAAGGAGTGCCCACCTCGACGGCAGCAACACGGCGAACCGAAAAGACGGTTGTAGCCGCTATCTGCTCGGGGGAAGAGCGATCTGCGAGAGAGCAGGCAATCCGGGAGCGGGCCTACGCGATCTGGGAAGAAGAGGGGCGCCCAGACGGCAAACACCTAGATCATTGGCGTCGCGCTGAAGATGAGATCAACTCAGTCGCCGAAGCTGGAGAAAATAAAATGCCGTAGGGTGGGCAGCCAAACGCTCAGGTCGCTATGTTCAACTGACGGCAAGGGGCACAGGATAGATGAACAAGCCCAAGATCACCGAGGGGCTGCCACATCCTCTCGGCGCGACCTGGGATGGCGAAGGCGTCAATTTTGCGCTGTTCTCGGCGCACGCGACCGGGGTCGAGATCTGTCTGTTCGACGAGCAAGGCAGGCGCGAGACTGCACGCATCCACCTCCCCGAATATACCGATGAGATTTGGCATGGCTACGTGCCGGGGATCATGCCTGGCACCATCTACGGCTATCGCGTGCACGGCCCCTACGAGCCGGAGCAGGGTCACCGTTTCAACCCGAATAAGCTGTTGCTAGACCCGTACGCACGGGGGCATTTTGGCGAGCTGAAATGGGATCCGGCGGTCTTTGGTTATCAGATGGAGTCGGGTGACGACACGAGTTTTGACGAGCGCGACAGCGCGCCGTTTATGCCCAAAAGCGTGGTCGTCGATCCCAATTTCGACTGGAAGGGCGAACCCCGGGGCCGCGCCGTCCCGTGGGAACGAACTATCCTCTATGAGACGCATTTGCGCGGTTTTACCAAGCTCCATCCTGCGGTGCCGGAAGCCCAGCGCGGGACCTACAAGGGGCTCGGCAACAAGGCCGCGGTCGATTACATAAAGTCGCTCGGCGTGACTTCGGTCGAGCTCTTGCCGGTACACACTTTCATCAATGACAGCCACCTGCTAGAGCGAGGCCTGACTAACTATTGGGGATACAACACGATCGGTTTCTTTGCGCCCGACCCGCGGTATGCGCATGAGCGCGAGCAGACCTTGCGCGAGTTCAAAGAGATGGTGGCTCGCCTCCACGAGGTCGGGCTCGAAGTAATCCTTGATGTCGTCTACAACCATACCGCGGAAGGCAACGAGCGCGGCCCGACATTGTCGTTCAAGGGCATCGACAACGCCTCCTACTACCGCCTGATGCCCGATCAGCCGCGTTATTACATCAACGACACCGGCACCGGAAACACGCTCAATCTGAGCCACATGCGGGTCATCCAGATGGTCGCCGACAGCCTTCGCTATTGGGTGACCGAGACCCATGTCGATGGGTTCCGCTTTGATCTCGGCACCATTCTCGCGCGCGAGCCGAACGGCTTCGACAATCAGAGCGGCTTTTTGAAGGCTTGCTGCCAGGATCCGACACTCGCCGCTGTGAAACTGATCGCCGAACCCTGGGATTGCGGCCCCGGTGGTTACCAGGTCGGCGGCTTCCCGCCGGGCTGGGCAGAGTGGAACGACAAATTCCGCGACACGGTGCGAGATTTCTGGCGTGGTGAGGTGCCAGCCAGCGCGCTGGCACCGCGCCTATCCGCCTCCGGCGACTGCTTCAACCATCGAGGCCGCAAGCCCTGGGCGTGCATCAATTTCGTCGCGGCTCATGACGGGTTCACCGTGAACGACCTCGTCGCCTACAACGAAAAGCACAACAAGGCCAACGGCGAAGACAACAATGACGGTAGCTCCGACAACCGATCGTGGAATTGCGGTGCCGAGGGTCCAACTGACGATGAGGCAATCAATGCGCTTCGAGAGCGCCAGATCAAGAATGTCCTTGCCACCTTACTGCTATCCCAGGGCACGCCGATGCTGCTTGCCGGCGACGAGTTCGGCCGCACTCAGCGTGGCAACAACAACGCCTATTGCCAGGACAATGAGATCAGCTGGCTCGATTGGGGCATCGAGGAAAGGGGCCGATCCCTGACCGGGTTCGTCCAGCAACTCACCCAATTGCGCGCCCGGTATCCGATCCTGCGCCGCAGCCGCTTTCTGACGGGCGAATACAACGAGGCGCTCGCTGTCAGGGACATCACCTGGATCAACGCCTCCGGCATGGAGATGCGTCCCGAGGAGTGGGACGACAGCAACATGCGTTGCTTCGGGATGTTGATGGACGGCCGGGCTCAGCCGACCGGAATCCGCCGCCGCGGAGAGGATGCGACATTGCTGCTGGTGCTGAACGCCCATCACGATCTTATGGAATTCACTCTCCCGGAGATTGCGGGCGGTCGCGAGTGGTCGCTGCTGGTCGACACCAACCTCGCCGAAAAAGCAGAACTTGAACGTTTCACAACGGGTGACAGCTACGGCGCGACCGGACGATCGGTCCTCTTGTTCGCCCTTCGCCCGGAAACGTCCAGCTAAAATAGTCCAGCGATCCTAAATGCCGTCAAGGAGACTGTCGCCAAGGCGACGCGAAGACCCAGGCCGAAGCACGAGGAAAGCGGCAGGAAAGTTCAAAACGCTGTGGGCGGTGCCAAGGATGCCATCCGGGACACCGCGAAGAAGTAACTGTCGGAGCCTCCGGTGGCGCACTATGCTGCCGGAGATTTACGGTCTAAGTGTCCGAATCTTAATCTTATAGGTTGTGCTGCGGGGACAGTCTCCTAACGAGCAGCTGCACGGAGGCGATGTAAACCCAGGCTTTGGCGCTGGCGATCGAAGCCTCGAAATCTTTGGCCAGACGGCGGTTTCGATTGAGCCAAGCGAGGGTTCGTTCGACC
>Ga0209656_10000452_pt1 | contig 27095 bp, 18 predicted proteins | sample BogFormECP12_OM2_FD_188239 | JGI IMG/M metagenome (GOLD analysis project Ga0209656, IMG submission 188239) | Bog forest soil microbial communities from Calvert Island, British Columbia, Canada - ECP12_OM2 (SPAdes) (version 2) | ecosystem: Environmental > Aquatic > Freshwater > Wetlands > Bog ...
ATTAGCCAAGGCGATGGATGCTCCTCCTTTACCGTCTGAGCCGTGACATCCCGCGCAGTTCTGTCCATAGAGGAGCTTGAAGTCGACGACCTCGCTCGGCGCTACTACCACTGAGTCCGCTCGAGGCACACCGGGGGAGCCTGTGCATGCCCCACAAAACACGAGAGCAATAATGAGGAAAGCAACGAGAATCGGTCGACGACTCATTGCCGGGGACTCTCCCCGTTCTTCTCGTCCATCGCTCCCGGCGCATCAATTCCGGCGCGGACTTGGAACGGAAGATATTGCCAGGTGCTTATGCGCTCCTGGCGGGAAACCACGATGCCGGCGACGATGCCGAATCCGATTTGAGAAACAACAAACCAGAGCCAGTCGATGCGCTGGTTGAGCACGGGATCCAGCGCCTCGAGAGTGCTATGGATCAGACCCGTCCAAAGAATGGGAGCGATCACCCCTCCGAGTAGAATCGGTCGGCGCGGAAACATCGGAAGGGCCACGCCATAAAGAAGCCCAACGAGTACAGAACAGACAATGTGGATAATTGCAGCAATGATTAAAGCATCCCAATGAAAGACCGCGATTTCAGCAACCGTAGACCGCGCGGGAAATAATCCAGCGGATAAGAGGTTGATGGGATACCACATGCCGTGGCCACTGACGATTCCATACAGCACAGCGAGGACAGCCATGGCCACACTCCCGGCCAACCCACCTTTGACCCCCGCCGAAATCGGATAAATCTCCAGCGGCAGACGCGCTCGGTTTAGTTCCTCTGTCATCCATTCGACTCGAGCGACCTGCGGTCGCAGAGTTACAACGGCCGGGGCTTTCCCGACCACGGGCACGGATTCATGTTTTTCATGCGGCAGCACATCGCGAAACCACCCGACACAGCCAGCCACGGCAAATATCGCACCAAGAATGCTCACGGCGCCGCTAGTCACGAATCCTGCGAACACCAGAGTTAAGCCGAAGGCCAGGATGATCGGCCACGCCGTCGGCGCCGGCAGTTCGATCGTGCGCGGTGCCTGATGTCTCTCATTGGGCAGTTCCAGCATTTCCGATGCCATTCTGCAATCCTTCCCTTATCGTCCAATCACGTACACGACAGTGAAAACGACAACCCACACTGCGTCCACAAAGTGCCAGTACAGAGACAAGACATCGACACGCTCAGCGTGTTCCGCTGTCAGGCTCCCCAGAAGCGTGAACGCCATAACTATCGAAAGGCCTGTGAGACCCACAACCACATGGAAGGCGTGCAATCCAACCAATGAGTAGTAAGTTGTTCCAAACAGATTCGTGCTGATCGTGAATCCTTCGTGGTAAATTAGCCGATGCCATTCGGTGGCGGTTCCATACATGAAAGCGGCACCCAGCGCGATAGTCGCGAACCACCACGCGCCGAAAGCTCGCACGCTACCCCGGCGAAGCGCTCTCACGGCCAAGTGAATCGTCAGACTGCTGGAGAGCAAGCAAATCGTGTAAAAGATCGGGACACTGAGAACTTCCTTTGGTGTCGGCCCCGTCAGGCTTTTACCAACATAGAAAAGGTAGGCAACTACAAAGATCGTGAAGATCGCAGACTCCGCCGCGATCAGGCAGAACATTCCAACGGTGCCACGCGAAGGACGATCCCACTCAACCGGCCTTGCTACAGTCATGGAAGTCGCGTTCATAGCGTTTCGCTCATTCGTATTTCCAGTCCGGATCTTCGGGATGCTTAAGGTCCCAAAGAGGGCGGCGACTTCTCACCGTTGGAATTGTGCTGAAGTTATAGGCAGGCGGTGGTGAACTCGTGGACCATTCGAGGGTCCAGGCATCCCATGGGTCGCTTCCAGCAGCGTCACCTCGGAAGTACGACCACAGCAGGTTGTAAACGAAAACCAGAACGCCCGCGGCCTGAAAGAAGACGCCGATCGTCACGATGAGATTCCAGGTATCCCAGCCGCGGCCGGGCTCATAAGTGTAGATTCGTCGCGGCATGCCGAGCAGCCCGGGGACATGCATGAAATCGAATGTCAGGTGAAATCCAATCAAGAACACCCAGAAGTGCCATCGCCCCAGAGTTTCGCTGTACATTTTTCCCGACACCTTCGGAAACCAGTAATAAAAGGCGCCGAAGATGGCGAACAGAATCGCACCCACGATCACATAGTGAAAGTGCGCGACTACGAAATACGAATTGCTCAGTTGCCAATTGAACGGGGCAGAACCCAACATGATTCCGGTGAGACCGGCGATCAGGAACTGGAATAGAAATGCAATCGCGAACAGCATCGGCGTCTTAAACAGGATCTTTCCGCCCCACATCGTGGCCAGCCAGTTGAAGATTTTGATTCCGGTGGGAACCGCGATCGCCATCGTCGAAAACACGAAGAACGTATTCGCATTAGCACTCATTCCAACCGTGAACATGTGGTGAGCCCAAACCGACATGCTCACGAAACCAATCGCTACCGTGGCCGCGACCATGATTGGATAGCCAAACATTGCCTTGCGGGAAAAAACCGGAACAATTTCCGAAATGAATGCGAACGCGGGAATCACCAGGACGTAAACTTCGGGATGGCCAAAGACCCAGAAGAAGTGCATCCAGATCACGGCGGAACCTCCGGCCTGCGTGTCGAAGAAGTGTCCGCCCAGATAGCGGTCGATCACCAGCATTACTTGCGCGGCAGTCAGCGGGCTCACTGCAAGGATTACCAACCCGGCCATCACTAGGTTGAGCCACGCCAGCAGCGGCATTTTCCCCAGGCTCATCCCCGGGCAGCGCATGCATAAAATCGTCGTCATGATATTGATCGCCGTGCCGATGCTGCCGAATCCTGAAACCAGCAAAGCCAGCGTCCAGAAATCCGTGCTGTGTCCCACCGAGAACGTTCGTGAAGTAAGGGGAGCGTACGCAAACCATCCCACGTCCGGCGCGTTTCCTGCCCCATACAGGCCGTTCGCTCCGACCAGGCTGAAATAAAGAAGAAGCCCTCCGAATGCGGTGAGCCAGAAACTGAAAGCATTCAAACGTGGAAACGCCATGTCCCGCGCGCCAATCATCAGCGGAACCAAATAGTTGGCGAATCCAAACACCAGAGGCATGACCACGAAGAAAATCATCGTGGTTCCATGCATGGTGAACATCCGGTTGAAAACTTGCGGGGAGACAAAATCGTTATGGGGACGAATCAGCTGAATGCGGATGATCGTCGCCTCGATTCCGCCGACCACAAGAAAAATCAAGGCATAGACGACATACAGAATGCCCAGCCGCTTGTGATCAACCGTCGTGACCCATTCATGGAGTTGATCGACGAATGGACGCGAGAGGCCTTCACTCCTCGGCCACGCGATAGAATCTGTCGCCATCAAGCGCTCCTCTCGACCAGGCTCGGCGGTGGGCTCAAGAACGTGTTCAACGAAGTGTCTCCAGATAAGCGGTCAATGCGTCCACTTCTGCATCGTTCAATTCCATTGCGGGCATCAGGGATCCAGGCTTGATCGCGTTGGGATTTTGAATCCAGATCCGAAGATTTTTCGCCGTGTTAAGGGCAGCGCCGGCGGCGATCGTATCGCGACTCATCAAGTGAGTTAGATCCGGACCGAAGCGCCCGTTGGCCACCGTTCCAGCTATGGTGTGGCAGTTGATGCAAGCGGTGGTTTCGAATATTCGTTGCCCTTGGGTAGCAGCATCACCTACGGCTCCGGGTTGGCGCTGCTCTTCAATCCAGCGGTCGAAGTCCTCGCGCGACTGAACATAAACCCGCAGAAGCATCTTGGCGTGTTGAGTCCCGCAATACTGGGCACACTGGCCCAGATAGAGGCCGGTCTGCTGTGGATCAATCCATATGCTGTTCGGATGGTTGGGAATGAGGTCAGTTTTACCCGCCAGACGCGGAATCCAGAAACTGTGGTCGGTATCCGCTGAGAGTAACTGGATGAAGGTCGGCGTGGGATGGCTGGGATCACTAACCGGCACATGCAATTCATTCGCGGTTACAACCTTCAGACCCGGGTAGCGGTACTCCCACCAGAACTGGTGGCCAATTGCGACAACCTCGATCGCTCCGTCAGGTCGCGATGCCTTCTGGACGTCGGCGATCACTCGCACCGTTGCCATGAATAAAGCCACCACAATCAGCACGGGGATGACGGTCCAGGCAAGTTCAACTTGATTGCTGCCGTACACCTGAGGAGGCTCGCGGCCATCGTCGTTGGCCCTTTTCCTGAACTTCACGACACAGTAAGCGACCAAGCTAAAGACGACCACAAAGATGGATGCCGTGACCGCTATGACAAAAAGGGACAATCCGAAGATCGACTTGGCGGGCGTCGAAGCGGGCGCAAAGATGTTTGTGGGGCTTAGGGCCGGGGTTGCCGGCCCGGTGGCGCTAGCTGCGGCCACGAACCAGAAAACAACCGAAAGCACCTGAAGCGCGCTCCATCTTTTCGATCTGTGTGCGCCCCTCATTTGCAAACTTACTCGATCTCTAGGGTTTTGAATCTCTCCAAGTCAGTGATGCAGAAGTTCGTACATCAGTTACATGTTCGCGGCGATTCTGTCGGGCTCCGAGGATTTCTTCTCGACGGAGGCCATCTCCTGGTTGATGTTGAAATCAGAAGCGGCGTCTCCGGTAATAAGTCGGGCCCCGCGACTGAAAGTCAAATCCTGGAAGGCCCACTGGACAAAAACCAAAATGCGGCTCTGGAACTGCACGATGTACAGCAGGTGGATGAACGCCCATACAAACCAAGCCAGGAATCCGGACAGATGGATGCCGAAGGCGTCCGCCACTGCGGCCCACCGGCCAATCACTGCGAGGCTGCCCTTATCGAAATACTTGAATGGAGGAAGATCCTTCTCGCCCCGCAGTTTCCGGACGATTGCTTTTGCGGCGTAGGTTCCTTGCTGGATGGCTACTTGGGCAACTCCGGGCAGCGGTTTTCCGTTGGCATCGACCGACAGAGCGAGGTCTCCGACCACATAGATATCTGGACATCCGGCAATGGTGAGGTTTGGACCTACTTTGATTTGTCCGCCTTTACTTGTTTCGGCCTTTGTCCGCTGTGCTAAAGTCTTCCCCAGTTTGCCAACTGCTACGCCCCCCGCCCAGATTACGGTTCTGGCTTCCAAACGATCGACACCGTCATGAGCCTGGATGGTCACGCCTTCCTTATCAATGTCTTTCACCATCAGGCCGGTCCTCACCTGCACTCCGAGTTTCGCCAGCAGTTGTGTCGCTTTCTCCGACAAGTCTTCCGGGAAGGTGGGAAGCACCCGCGAGGCCCCATCTATCAAAATGATTTGTGCCTCTTGTGGATGGATCGAGCGGAAATCATTCTTGAGCGTCTGTCGAGCAATCTCGGCAATGGCACCAGCCAGCTCTACTCCTGTTGCACCTCCACCTACAATGACGAACGTAAGCCATGAGCGCCGCTGAGCCTGATCGGGCATTCGTTCGGCAACCTCGAACGCATACAGAATCTTGTGCCGGACATTTGTTGCTTCTTCTACGCTCTTCAGGCTCGGAGCCCACTCTCGCCATGCTTCGTGGCCGTAGTAGGAACTCTGCGAACCCGATGCCACAATTAGCGAGTCATACTCCACGCTAGCCCCATCCTCGAGCAGAACGTGCTTGGCCGCCGGATCGATATCGATCACGTCGCCGAGCAGAACGCGGGTGTTCTTCTGGTGGCTCAAGACGCTGCGCAACGGCGCCGCGATTTCTCCGGGAGATAGCGACCCGGTCGCAACCTGGTAGAGCAGTGGCTGGAATAAGTGATAGTTGCGCCGATCGATCAGGGTCACATCGACGGGCGCAGACTTCAACGCTTCCGCCGCGCACAGCCCTCCAAATCCACCGCCCACGATAATCACCTTCGATCGTCCGCTCATACACACTCTCGTTACGACTGCTTCTTCGTTCTGGCACCTTCTTTGCGCGATCGAAGGAGCACAACAACCGACCTGGGACCCACCGCGTAGTCCATGCGCTGTAAAGGAACGCCGCTTACCGAGAAGTCGTTGGGACTCGGCAATGCTGTGTCCACAATTCTTTTCCACTCCGACGGAATCCCTTCCTGCACCTGGAATTTCACCTCTTCCCAATATGCGTTGATCATGGCGTAGATATCGTCATCGCCTTGCGAGGCGCCGTGCAGGCAAAACGCCAGGCTATGAGAATCGTGGGAGAGATCGACCGTTCGACCCGCTCCGTACCAGGAAATATCTTCCCGCCAGAACCTGCTGCGTCCGAGGGCAGGATGATTTTTCCGGAATGCAATCATGCCTTGGAAGAAACGGAAAATATCGGCGTTCGCCCGGAGTTGGTTCCAGTCCAGCCAACCCGTTTCGTTGTCCTGGTTATAAGGATTGTTGTTGCCGAACTGCGTGTTCATAAATTCGTCGCCTGCCCGCAACATCGGGGTTCCATTCGACAAAAACAGCAGGCAGCAGAAGTTCTTAATCTGTTTTCGACGCAGCTCCAGCACCTCCGCCGCCGCGCCTTCGTCTCCTTCGTTGCCGCAGTTCCAACTAAGGTTGTCGTCCGTGCCGTCCTGGTTGTTATTCCCGTTTTTCAAATTGTGCTTGCGATCGTAGGAGACGAGATCGTACAGCGTGAAGCCGTCGTGGGAAGTTACAAAGTTCACACTCTGGTAGGCGTGATATGCATCGGCGCGGCTGTCGGGAAACAAATCATCGCTGCCATAGAGCCGACGCATCAGGTCGGCCACCATCGCCGGATCGCTCTTAACGAAACGGCGAATGTCGTCGCGATACCGTCCGTTCCACTGCAGCCAAGTCAAACCTGGGAACCCGCGGCCAAGCTGATACGCGCCTGTGTCCCAAGGTTCCGCGATTAAATGCAACCGGCTGAGCTCCGGATCGGCGGAAATTTGGCTGAAGATGGGAGCTTCTCCCCAGTTGAGGGATCCATCCGCATTGCGGCTAAACACGGACGCCAGATCGAAGCGGAATCCGTCGATATGCATTTCTCGTTTCCAGTAACGCAAACTGTCCATCACCATCTTGCGCACATGGGGCTGGCTGAAATTCAAGGTATTTCCGGTTCCTGAATAATTGGCGTAAGGGCTTGCCGGATCGGAGGACAGCATGTAATAGCCTGCACTGTCGAAACCCTTGAAGCTGTAAATTGGCCCCCTGTGGTCGCCCTCGCAGGTGTGGTTGTACACCACGTCGAGCACCACGCCGATATCAGCCTCATGAAGCGCCTTCACCATCCTCTTGAATTCATTATGTTGTTCATCCGCACCGGAGCTGCTCGCATACTGCGCATGGGGTGCAAAGAAATTCAGAGGCATGTAGCCCCAGTAGTCGCCTTCTTGGGGATCACGTTGAAACACTGGCATGAGTTCGACAATCGTGACCCCGAGCTCCTTCAGATACGGAATCTTGTCCACCAGACCAGCATATGTTCCGGCACGAGCAGGATCTACGCCGGAGTTGGAGTTCTTTGTAAACCCCCTCACATGAAGTTCATAGATGATGGCGTCCGATTGATGAAGCGGCGACCGATCCCCTGCCCAGTCAAATGTCGGGCGATGACCAACCAAAACTCCTAAAGGCGCATGGCCCGCGTTTTCCCCTTCGCGCATCGCGAGCTTGCGATCAAAACCGGGAGGGAAGAAAATGCATTTCGCGTAGGGGTCGAGGAGAACCTTCTGCGGGTCAAAGCTATGCAGTTGAGGGATGGTCTCTCCCGCCACGGAGTACGCGTAGTAGCGAGCATCACCCATTTTTGCGATTGGAATCCGACAGTGCCAAATCCGCCCCGACTTGTTCCGCAGAAAATCGAAGCGAAAAGCCAGGAGAGGGTTCACCAAATCGTTCGCGGAATACAGCAACAGCGTTACGCTTTCCGCATGCTCCGAGTGAACGGCGAAGTTGAACGCCTGCTCCTCGTTGATCCAAGTGGCCCCAAGGGGTAAGGGACTTCCCTCCGCCTGGACCCATGTCGGGTGTTTGGACAATGCGGCCGGCTCGGGGAGGGCAGCCTCGGCTGGAGAATCTACATTAGCAAGTACATCGAGGGTTGACCTGTTCACTTAGCCTCTCTGAACCCTAATTCGTTTCGCCAGCGAACCTCATTCTGGAAAAATGCAACCATTACGAGGCTGGCGCCGGCCGCATCCGGCGGGTAGCTGGGTACGTGCACTTGTCCTTCCAAGCTCGACCGGAATCGGCTTTGAGCGGCCCGCACGGTGGATCAATCAGTTAGTCGAAAGCACGGGACGCAAGCTATTGAAAAGCACGGCCCCGTCATTCGGCGGTGACAGCACTTCGTCAGATGCCAATCAGGTGTCAGCTTTCGGCAGCCGCTCGGTCAGCAAAGATGACAGCCCGATCCTGTCGAATCCGTCCAGCGGGGATTGACACATCGGCCTTGCGCAAGCGCACGAGCGCATCAACCTTCTCTTTGCCCGTCACCAACCAGAGGATCTGCCTGGCACGGCTAATGACCGGATAGGTTAACGTCATCCGTCGTCTCCCCTGGTAGCTGGCGGTCAGAGCCACATCACTGTCAGTAACGTTAAGTACCGGATCAGCCGGAACCAGAGAGGCAGTGTGACCATCCGGTCCCAGGCCGAGGTGAACCAGGTCCAGCGTGGGCGGCGAACCCGCCAACTCCTGGAGAGTCAAAGCATACTGCCCCGGCGCAGCTTCCAAGTCCGACGATTCCACCGGCATGGGATAGATATGCTCGGGTGGAATTGGGGAGTGATCCAGCAGACTTTCTCGAAGATGGGTGAGATTCCTGTCTGGATTTCCTGCAGGCGCGACGCGCTCGTCCACTTGCACAACGTGGATGCTCTCCCACGGGAGTTCCTCCTGGCCCAGCGCGCGTAGCATGATCCATGGAGTACGCCCGCCGCTGACGGCCATAACGAAGCGAGCGCGCGCAGCAACGGCATCCCGCGCTGCCGCGGCAATAAACTTGGCGGCCGCTTGGGCGGCGGACTCGTCATCGGCAAATACTTCAACGTTCATTCGGGTTTTCCCGCTGCGATTTCCAGCGCGTCGAGCTTCATCACGAGAGGTGGCGTTTTCTCATCAAGCAGCTTTGCCTTCGGCAGCTGATGTCTCGTTCCCAACGATGGGGTTCTGCCAGCCTCCCGGCGGCGTAACTCGGTCGATCTCGTTCGGCCCCCAGCTTTTTGGCTCGTAGGGATAGATTGGCGTGGCTTTTTTCAGCAGTGCATCGACGATTCGCCAGGCTTCTTCCACGTAGTCTTCGCGCGCAAATAGGGTGGTGTCCCCCGCCATGGCATCTCCCAGCACCCGTTCATACGCGTCCATTTCCTCTGCTCCGGGTTGTTCGCTCGCGATCATCTCCGCGGGTTCGCCGGCCATTTCGTCGGGAGACATCACTGTCATGCCCATGGCAATGGACACATCCGGGCTGATTCGGAAGCGGAGATAATTCGAGTGCAGAACTTCCGCTGGGATGACACTAGGCGGCTTTCGTAGCCGACAGACCACCTCCGTGGACGTGACCGGCAAACACTTCCCGGCGCGAATGTAGAACGGAACTCCTTGCCACCGCCAGGAATTGACTTCCAGCTTAACCGCCGCGAAGGTTTCAGTTTTCGAGTCCGGCGCCACTCCCTTTTCCTGCAGATATCCGCGAAACTGCCCGCGAACGACGCTTTTCTCGTCCAACGCCGGAATTGCCTTCAGCACCTTGACCTTCTCATCGCGAACGGATTCACTGTCCAGCCTTACCGGTGCTTCCATCGCCAGATTACAAAGAACCTGGAATAGATGGTTTTCAACGACATCGCGGATCGTTCCAGTTTCGTCGTAGAAAGCACCGCGGCCTTGGACACCAAAATCTTCCGCCATCGTGATTTGCACACTCTCCACATAATGGCGGTTCCAGAACGACTCCATGAACGCGTTGCTGAAGCGGAATACGACCATATTTTGTACCGGTCGTTTGCCCAGGTAATGGTCGATCCGGAAAATCGACGACTCATCGAACTTGCGGAGAATAACTTTATTCAGATGTCGTGCGGACTCCAGGTCATGGCCGAAGGGCTTCTCGATGATGATCCGGGCATTCGATGTGCAGCCGCAATACTCCAATTTTTCGAGCACCGCTTCGAACATGATCGGCGGGATCGCGAGATAGTGCGCCGGCCGCTGGCTTCCCTTCAATTCCTTGCCGAGAGCCTGGAAGGTACCGGGATCGTTATAGTCTCCATCGATATAGCGCAGCAAGGAAGAGAGCTTCTCGAATGCCGCGGCATCGACTCCGCCATGTTTTTCGAGGCTATCGTGAGCGCGCGCCTTGAGCTGATCGAGCGTCCACCCAGCTTTGGCGACGCCGATGACAGGCACATCCAGATGCCCGCGTTTAATCATAGCCTGCAAGGCGGGAAAGATTTTCTTGTATGCCAAGTCGCCGGTCGCTCCGAAGAAAACCAATGCGTCGGAATGGGGATTGCTCACAATCTTTCTCCTTAAGCCACCTTAGATTTGTCTTCGGATTTTTCCAGATGCCCGCCGAACTGATATCGCATCGCGGACAATAGTTTGTCGGCGAACTCAGCCTCGCCCCGCGAGCTGAATCGCTCGTAGAGCGCGCAAGTGAGAACCGGCGCCGGGACAGCCTCGTCAATCGCCGCTTTGATCGTCCAGCGCCCTTCGCCGGAGTCGGAAACACGGCCGGCAAACTTCGAAAGATTTGGATCCTGCATCAGCGCGTTGGCGGTTAGATCCAGCAGCCAGGACGCGATCACGCTTCCGCGGCGCCAAACCTCCGCGACATCGCGCAGGTTCAAGTCATACTGGTAATGTTCTGGATCGCGTAGCGGCGTGGTTTCAGCGTCGGCTGTAATGTCCGCACGCTTGCCAACGTTAGCGGAGCGTAGAATCGCCAACCCCTCCGCATAAGCCGCCATAATTCCGTACTCCATTCCATTGTGGACCATCTTGACGAAGTGGCCAGCGCCGTTTTGGCCGCAGTGCAGATACCCCTGCTCGGCGGTACCATCGATCTTGTCACGGCCGACGGTGCGCGGAATGTCGCCCATTCCAGGGGCGAGCGCAGCGAAAATCGGGTCGAGTCGTTTGACGACTTCGGTCTCGCCGCCAATCATCATGCAGTACCCGCGCTCCAGACCCCACACACCTCCGCTTGTACCCACATCCACATAGTGAATCTTTTGCGGAGCGAGCTGTTTCGCCCGCCGGATATCGTCGATGTAATAAGAGTTGCCCCCATCGATAAGGATGTCCCCCGACTCAAGGTGGGGCAAGAGGTCGGTGATAGTGCTGTCGACAACCCCCGCCGGCACCATCAGCCAGATGGCTCGTGGCTTCTCGAGTTTCTTCACGAATTCTGCTAGCGATCCGGACCCCGTCGCCTTTTCCTTGACGAGTTCGTTCACCACTTGTGGTGTTCTGTCGAACACCACGCAGCTGTGACCCTTACGGATGAGCCGTCGCACCATGTTGGCCCCCATCCTTCCCAAACCGATCATCCCGAGTTGCATGGCTGTCTCCTTATTTGAAAGCGCAGGTTCTACAAGGCTTCCGCGCGATCCGCGACGAGGTGGCTCCCAGCGGGCCTGTCAGGCGGTCCCCTTCGATTTTCGGTAATACCTGATCAAATTGTTAGTTGAGCTGTCATGCGCGAGCGTTGGTTCTGTCTTGCTTTCGATCTCAGGAATGATGCGCTGCGCCAGCACCTTGCCCAGTTCGACACCCCACTGGTCAAATGAATCGATGTTCCAGATTATCCCCTGGGTGAACACGGAGTGTTCGTAGAGCGCCACGAGTTTGCCCAGAGTCTCCGGCGTGAGTCGTTGAGCCAGGATCGTGTTCGATGGACGATTGCCTTCAAACACCCGGTGAGCAACCAGCCACTTTGGAGTACCTTCGGCCTGGACCTGCTCGGGAGTCTTCCCAAATGCGAGCGCCTCGGTTTGCGCGCAGACATTGGCAATCAACATATCGTGGTGATGGCCCAGTGGATTGAGTGCCTGCGCAAAAGCAATGAAGTCGCATGGAATCAACCGCGTTCCCTGGTGAATCAATTGGTAGAAAGAGTGTTGGCCGTTGGTTCCCGGTTCGCCCCAGTAAATTGGACCGGTGTCGTGGGCTACTTTCTTCCCGGCGAGCGTCACATGTTTACCGTTGCTTTCCATCGTCAGTTGCTGAAGATAGGCCGGGAACCGCTTCAGATATTGTTCGTAAGGCAACACTGCTACAGTTTGCGCACCAAAAAAGTCGCTGTACCAAATTGACAGAAGACCCATCAGCACCGGGAGGTTGCGCTCGAAGGGGGTGGTGCGGAAGTGCTCGTCCATTTGATGGAAGCCGCTCAGCATGGCGCGGAAATTCTCCGGCCCGATGGCGACCATCGTAGAAAGGCCGATGGCCGAATCCATTGAGTAGCGCCCCCCGACCCAATCCCAGAACTCGAACATGTTGGCGGTATCGATCCCGAATTTCTCAACCTCCGTCGCGTTGGTGGAAACGGCCACAAAGTGTTTCGCCACCGACTTCTCGTCCCCACCCAAACCGGCAAGGGACCAGGCGCGCGCCGTTTGGGCATTCGTCATCGTTTCCAGCGTTGTGAAAGTTTTCGAAGAGATGATGAAAAGCGTCTCGGAGGGATCGAGGTCGCGGACGGCTTCCGCGAAATCTGTGCCATCGATGTTCGACACAAAACGAAATGTCATTGCTCTGTCTGTGTAGTGCTTGAGAGCCTCGTACGCCATTACCGGACCGAGGTCAGAGCCGCCGATGCCAACGTTGATCACGTTCCGAATCCGTTTGCCGGTGTGACCTTTCCACTCGCCGCTTCGCACTCGGTTGGCAAAATTGGCCATTTGGTCGAGTACAGCATGCACTTTGGGCACGACATTCTCGCCGTCCACGACGATCGAAGCGTCGCGCGGTGCGCGCAGGGCGGTGTGCAAGACAGCACGCTTCTCCGTGAGGTTGATCTTATCTCCCCGAAACATGGCGTCGATTCGTTCCTTCAGCTGCGACTCCTCGGCGAGTTGGATCAACAGCCTGAGGGTTTCGCCCGCGATGCGATTCTTCGAGTAGTCCAGAAAAAGGCCAACAGCCTCGGCGGTCATGCTCTCGCCGCGTTTCGGATCTTCTGCAAAGAGCTGCCGCAGATGTAAGTCCTTGACCTTCTTATAATGAGTTTGCAGATCCTTCCAGGCTTGGTGTTTAACTGTGGGTCGTCTTGTGATTGCTTCAACTCTCGCTGCCATATCCGTTATCCTTTCGGGTCCTCTTGTGCTCTCAACGAACTCGTGCATCTCTGACTTATTCTATGAGCCCGGAATGCCGCGTGGAGTTCTCTAGCACCGCAAATCTTTAGCCTACTTCGGAGTACTCCTCCTCAAGCATTCGCAATTCCAGTCCAAGCCGCTCCTAACGCCGGAAAGCTACACTCTCCAACAGAAGGACTTAAAGACCTAATCTTAACCAACTCCTCAGCCACGTTTCCCGGTGAGGTCGGAGAGTGTGTCAAAAGTTTGACAAATGACGACGACAAGATCGGATCCGCCCCTCCTTTGCCCTCAGAGTGGCACGACGAAACCGGCAACCTGCGGCAGTGAACTAAGCAATTTGCTCGCTCCGTTCCACAGGATCTGCACTCCGATGCATACCAGCAGAAAAGAGGAGAGCCTTAGAATTACGTTCATACCGGTTTGGCCCATAACGTCCGCCAGCCGGTCGGCGAAGCCGTAGCAGAGATAAATGGTAACCGCAACAAATGCGGAACCGATAGCCGCCGCGAGAAGCGCCAGCAGGTTCGCGCCCAGGTGGTGCGTTTCATTTGCGCCTAGTGTGACTGCCACCGAAATTGAGCCGGGCCCAACCGTCAGGGGCAGCGTTAGCGGGTAAAACGCATCGTTTAGAGCGTCCTTGCAGTTAACCGTGCGCCGGACTGCATTTCGGTCATTCCCGTCCTTCTGGTTCAGCATCGACCAACCCGTCGAAATCACGACGAGCCCGCCGCCCACCTGAACCACCGGAAGAGAAATGCCAAAGAACGAGAGCACATGAGATCCGACGGCGTACGAGGCGACCAGCAGTATGAAGCTGTCGACGGCGATGCGGCGGGAGAGTAGTTTCCGCGTCTCCGTTGTGTAATCTCTCGTGAGCGACAAAAAGATCGGACTCCCTCCGATCGGATCAACGATGGGAAAGAGCGCACTGACGACGAGCAGAATGCCTTTGACAACTTGAATCACCGAGCCCATTTCGTTCTACTTTCCGGACCCGGAGCTCAGAGCCGGTTCAAGGCCCGGTTGCACCGTATCGGATGTCGTGGCACTGCTCGAACGCTTTGAACTTTCTGTCAGCTCCGTCAACCATTGAAACGCTTGGGGCGACGGCATGTCATCCCGGACTCGCCAACGCCAATTTCCATCGGGACGTCCCGGCACGTTCATGCGCGCTTCGCTGCCTAAATTGAGCAGGTCCTGCAGCGGAGCAATGGCGAGCGCCGCTTTTGACGACCACGCCATGCGCATCAACTCGGGGGCGGCATCAGTACTCTCACCCGGTGCGCGCTTCAGGTAGTTCCACAGATTCTGCCGCTGGTAATCGGGCAGCTCTTCGTACCATTGCCGGGTTGTAGCATTGTCATGAGTGCCGGTGTAGACCACCGTGTTGGAAACAAAGTTGTTTGGAAGATACGGATTATCCGCATGTCCATCAAATGCAAATTGCAGCACTCTGGTTCCCGGCACTTGAAATTGATCGCGCAGCGCATACACGTCGGGCGTAATCAGACCTAGATCCTCCGCGATAAACGGTAGATGGCCCAGTTCCTTCCGGACTGCTTCAAAAAAGCTGGCACCCGGGCCTGAAACCCATTGCCCAGACTGAGCGGTTGGAGCATTCGCCGGAACGTGCCAGGCAGCTGCGAAGCCGCGGAAGTGATCCAATCGGATCACGTCGACGTGATTCAGGAGCGCGCGGAACCGATCGATGCACCATTGATAACCAGTCGCGCGAAGGGCGTCCCAGTTGTAAACGGGATTGCCCCACAGCTGTCCTTCTGCGCTGAAATAATCAGGAGGAACTCCGGCAACGAAGCGTGGCCGCCTTTGCTCGTCCAGCAGAAAAAACTCCGGGTTAGCCCAAACGTCGCTCGAATCCGCGGAAACAAAAAAAGGCAGATCGCCAATCAAACCCACGCCGTTCGCGTGGGCGTACTCTTTGAGTTGATCAGCCTGACGGAACAGCAGGAATTGCGCAAAGCGAACTTGATCGATCTCAGTCGCTGACTCTCGCCGCGCCTCGGCAAGAGCACTGGGGGTGCGCTGCAGCAACTCGGCTGGCCAGTCGAGATAATAAGCATCGCGATATTTGGCTTTCAGCGCTCGGAATAGGGCGTAATCCTCTAGCCAGCTCGCCTGTTTGAGGCAGAACTCGTCGAAAGCAGGTGTCAGTTGATCGCCTCCGCGCCCGGCTTTGAACTTCGTCCACGCCTTTTGGAGCAGCTGCAGCTTGAACAGAATCACGGAGTCGTAGTCGACCACGTCGGCGGAGAAGTGAGACTCACAATCCTTTGCAGTCAGCAATCCGTGCATAATGAGCGGCTCCGGGCTGATCAGCAAAGCATTCCCGGCGAACGACGAAAGCGATTGATACGGCGAATTTCCGTAACCCGTCGGGCCGAGTGGTAGCGCCTGCCACCAACTTTGGCCGGCATTATGGAGACGATCAATCCATGAGGACGCCGACGATCCCAGATCGCCGATGCCATACGGCGACGGCAAAGACGTAACGTGCAGCAGCAAGCCGGAAGCGCGATAGTCAGACGGAAACGGCGGAACGGGCGAAGGTGCCCACCCCCACGCGCGCGGCGCTTCGCTCATTATCGCGCTCCATCCTGAGAAACGCCTGTGGAGGAACCTAGTGCATTGTTCACCATCTGCTGCGCTTCGCTCACGATCGCGGACAGATGCGCTTGGCTCTTGAAACTCTCCGCATAGATTTTGTAGATGTTCTCGGTACCGGAGGGCCGAGCTGCAAACCAACCAGTCTGCGCCACAACTTTCAGGCCGCCAATGGGAGCGTTGTTGCCCGGCGCTTTGGTCAGCTTGGCTGTAATTGGCTCACCCGCGAGATCCAACTCCTTTACTGCGTCCGGCGAGAGCTTCTGTAACTTCGCTTTCTGCTCGGGCGTGGCGGGGGCGTCGATACGCGTGTAGTAGGGAGTGCCAAACTCCGCCGTCAGTTCGCGATAATGCTCTCCCGGATTTTTGCCGGTGCGCGCGGTAATCTCCGCCGCCAGCAGGTCCATGATGAGTCCATCTTTGTCGGTCGTCCACACCGTACCGTCAAGACGAAGGAAACTTGCTCCCGCGCTCTCTTCTCCACCGAAACAACACGAACCGTCGACCAAGCCGGGCACAAACCACTTGAAACCCACCGGCACTTCGAGTAGGTGGCGGCCGAGCTTTTGCACGACTCGATCGATCATGCTGCTGCTCACCAAGGTCTTCCCCACCGCGACTTCGTGACGCCACTGTGGTCTGTGCGTGAGCAAATATCGAATGGCGACGGCAAGGTAGTGGTTCGGGTTCATCAGACCGGCAACCGGAGTTACGATGCCATGCCGGTCTGCGTCGGTATCGTTGGCGAAGGCCACCTGGTACTGATCTTTGAGGCCGACCAGCCTGGCCATTGCGTACGGGCTCGAACAATCCATTCGAATTTTGCCATCGTGATCGACGGTCATGAACGAAAACGTTGGATCGATGATGGGATTGACGACGGCGATGTCCAGCCCGTAAATGGAGTTGATCGGTTCCCAGTAGGGCTGCGATGCCCCGCCCAGCGGATCTACTCCAAGTTTGAGGCCGGCGCCACGAACTGCATCCATATCAACCACGTTCTTGAGATCGCGAACGTATGGGAGAACGAAGTCTTCCTGGTGCGTTGTCGCAGCCTGAATCGCTTTGGCATACGGAACTCGCTTGACTCCGGCATTTCCCGATCGCAACAAATCGTTCGCGCGATCTTCCACCCAGCGCGTCACATCAGTGTCAGCCGGGCCGCCGTTGGGCGGGTTGTACTTAAACCCTCCGTCCTCCGGCGGATTGTGCGAAGGCGTAACCACAATGCCATCCGCGAGGTGTTCTTTGCGTCCGCGGTTGTAAACCAGAATGGCTCGCGAGATGACCGGAGTGGGAGTGATGCCGTCCTTTTCCTGGATGATGGTCTCTACGTTATTCGCGGCCAGCACTTCGAGAGCGGTGCGCTGCGCCGGTCCAGACACCGCGTGCGTGTCCTTTCCCATATAAAGCGGGCCGTCTGTTCGCTGCTGCCGGCGGTAGTCGCAGATCGCCTGGGTAATGGCCAGGATGTGCGCTTCAGTGAACGTTCCGTTCAGAGGAGAGCCGCGGTGCCCGCTGGTACCGAAGCTGACTAGCTGAGTACGATCCTGCAGGTCCGGACGTCGCTCGAAATATTCCTTCTCCAAGCGAGCTACGTCTACCAACAGCTCCTTTGGGGCCGGTTTGCCCGCAAGCGGCGAAATTATCATTCCGTTAGTCTTACTTGCTGCCGGGGGTGTTTCTAAACTACTGGGCATGGTTCCACCTTCCAAATGTCAGATGCGTATTCCGAAATGCTGCGGTCACTTGAAAACTTTCCGGAACTGGCCACGTTCAGGATCGCTTTGTGCGCCCACTCGCCGGGGTCGGCGTACAGTGCACCCACTCGTTCCTGCGCCTGACAATAAGAGGTCAAGTCGGCCAGGTGCATGTAATGATCGCCGCCAGTCAGCAGCGTATCGCGCAAAGGAGCGAACACTCCCGGTTCGTTGCGGCTGAAGTGGTCGGAAAAAATCAGGTCGAGAGCGGCTCGAGTCTCCGGTTCGTGGTCATAATGCCAGTACGGGTTGTACCAACCGCGACTGTTCTCCACCTGCTCCACCGTCAAACCGAACAGGAACATATTCCCTTCCCCTGCCTCCTCCGCCATCTCGATAGTAGCTCCGTCGCGAGTTCCCACCGTCAGGGCCCCGTTCATCATGAATTTCATGTTACTCGTTCCGCTGGCCTCGTACCCGGCAGTCGAGATTTGATTCGAGACATCACTGGCCGGAATCAGCCGTTCTGCCAACGAAACACTGTACTCAGGCAGAAAGAGCACATTGAGTCTTCCGCGCACGGCAGGGTCACCGTCAATTGTTGCCGCCAAGTTATTGATGAATTTTATGATCAGCTTCGCCAGCGTGTAAGCTGGTGCCGCTTTACCGGCAAAGAAGAATGTGCGCGGCACCATGTTCAAGTCGGGATTCTCCCGCAGCCGGTTATAAACAACTACAATTCGCAGCGCATTCATTAATTGTCTTTTGTATTCGTGGATGCGCTTGATCTGGCAATCGAAGATCGTGTTCGGATCGACGATCTGACCGGACGTCGTCTTAAGCCAGTTGGCAAACTGCACCTTCGCCGCTTTCTTTGATTTGAGAAACACTTCACGAAAGCTGTGATCTGCAGCAAATGATTTAAGTTCCTTGAGCTGGCTCAGGTCAGTAGTCCAACGCTCGCCGATCACCTCCGTGATTACACTTGCCATCGCAGGATTGGCTTGCAGCAACCAGCGCCGCGGCGTCACCCCATTCGTTTTGTTGTTAAAACGCTCAGGGAACATTTCGGCAAGATCCTTGACGGTCACGGTCCGCAACAGTTTTGAGTGAACCGCAGCCACACCATTGGTGCTGTGGGTGCCGACGATCGCAAGGTTCGCCATGCGGATCTTCCGCTGGTTGCCTTCTTCCACCAGGCTCACGCGCTGCACGCGTCCCTCGTCGCCCGGGAACCGACGCCGAACTTCGTCCAGCAACCGTCGGTTAATTTCGTAAATGATCTGCAGATTCCGGGGAAAAAGCGTTTCAAACCAAGCCACGGGCCATTTCTCCAGAGCTTCGGGCAGCAAGGTATGATTTGTGTACGCGAGCGCCTTCTTCGTCAGGTCCCAGGCCTGGTCCCATCCCAGGTGCGCATCATCTAGGAGGATTCGCATCAACTCAGACACCGACATGGAGGGATGCGTGTCATTCAATTGAATTGCGACCTTCCCCGGCAATTTGTCCCAATCGGTGTTGTGGCGCAGGAAACGGCGGATCAGGTCGGCCATTGAGCACGCCACCAGAAAATATTCTTGCAGGAAGCGAAGTCCCTGCCCCTGAGTGGTGGAATCGTCGGGATACAGCACGCGGGTAAGTGACTCCGCTTCGAGGGTCTCACCAAGCGCTCCGACGAAATCCCCAGTGTCGAACTTCTCGAGATCGAAATACTCAGGCGCCGCAGCGGCCCAAAGCCGCAGAGTATTAATCGTCTTTCCGCCATAGCCCACCACGGGACGATCAAATGGAATGCCGATCAGGCTCGACGGCCTGTCTCGGACAATCTCAAGCTTACCGGCTCGCAACCTGAATGAAACATTCAGCTTAATTTCCACCTGCTCGTGAGGCCGGGCGATCTCCCAGGGATCGCTGTCGCGCAGCCAGTTGTCAGGATTCTCTTTCTGCCAACCGTCCACGATCGTCTGCTTGAACATGCCATATTCATAGCGCAGACCGTACCCCGTGCCTGGAAGCTGCATCGTCGCCATCGAGTCGATAAAGCACGCAGCCAGACGGCCCAGTCCACCGTTGCCCAGTCCCGCATCGGGTTCCTGCTCGAGTAATTCCAGCCAGTCGATATCCTTCTCTCGAACCACAAGTTGCGCCAGCGGATCGAGCAATAGGTTGGAAACGTTGTTGGCCAGGGAACGGCCGATCAGAAACTCCATGGAAAGGTAATAAATGCGTTTGGCGTTCTGTTGTTCATAGGTGGTCTTAGTCTGCACCCAGCGCTGCGCGAGAATATCCCGGATGGAATGAGAAAAAGCTTCAAAGCGTTCACGGGCGCTCGCTACTTTCGGGTCGATCGCCCGGTCAAAAATCAAATGCCGTTCGTAGAGCGCGCCGTCCGTTCCCGCGAACGGCAGGGAACCGGTCCCGTATTGTTGCAGTAGCTCTGAAGCTTTGGGTGCGCTCGTCGTCATCGGAACAACTTTCGGGGAGCCGGGCCGTGCCACACTCTTTGTGCTCATTGGGTGATCCTTTATCTTCCGGTTATCTGAAACTGTTAGGGTTCCACATCCAAAATCAACACGTTCCGGCTGAACCATCGTCTATTCACGCGGCCACATGATGATCGTCATTCCATAGCCGGATCACCGGCTGGGAGAGATTATGCTCGTAACTAAGCGCACTCAGGCTCGCCGGGTTTAATAGAAAATACCTACCCGCCGATCCGAGACCGACTGCCAGCCAACGGGCGGTCAAAACTCGAATAAAGTGCCCGCTGGAAAAGATCAGCACATTTCCCTGAACTGCGCGCACTCGCTCGACGACCCGATCTGCCCGCGCGCCAATTTGTTCCGGCGACTCACCTCCCGGTGCGCCGTCACGGAACAACTGCCAGCCGGGGCGTTGTCGAAGAATCTCATCCGAGCGTAGTCCTTCATATTGGCCGTAGTTCCATTCCACCAAGTCAGGGTCGATCTCGGCCATGGCTCTAAACCCAGCCAGCTCGCAGGTTCGAGCGGCGCGCTGCAACGGGCTGGTAAACACCTTGGCGAATGTCATGCCCTTCAGCCGTTCTCCCAGCCTTCGGGCATTGCACTCACCACTCGGAGTGAGAGGTAAATCCGTAAGGCCAGTATGCTGGCCCGTGATGGTCCAAGCAGTGTTACCGTGCCGTGCCAGATAGACCTGTGGAAGCGTTTCGCTCATGTAGTCTCTCTTCTCGGATGCTAGAATCCAGCCCGTTCTCGGCGGATAACCCCAAAAAGAATGAGCAATGCAGCTAAGTCGTGAGCGGACATGCCGGGTGACCGCATTGACAGGCGATGTCCACGTCTTCGCTTCCAGCGTCCCTACACACTTCCCCGCAGTACTCCTGTCCCTGTGGGACATTGCAAAGGCATGGCAGGTGTGCGCACTTTCTCGTGTCTTGATTCTTCATTGGTTTCCTCCATCGTGCATCTGGTTGGCCTTTTTAATCCTCGAAGCTGCGTACACCACCCTGGAATCTATTCTTCGCATTGGACCACAGCCACTTGATCACGCGCGAATCGTTGTAGCAGTACGCCAGGTTATGGTTCAGGGTGGAGAAACAATGCTGCTGGCAGGTTGACTTCATGGCTGAGAGTTGCCCCTGATCGAATTTCGGCTGATCGATGTTCCCCCAGTCAAAGGTTGCACCATACATCGGGAAACACGGAGCGACCGTGCCGTCGGTTCGGATGATCACATTATTCTGACCGGCCCGACAGTTCCACTTCGCAAAATGCAGTTGGCCATCTTCCTGCTGCTCGATTCCTGGCAATGAAGCGAGCAGTTCCGCCTTGTGCCCGTTCCCGCTGGTTCCATCGCCGTTCCAGCCGTATTCCTTCAGATCGAGCCCGGAGGACATGCGCAGGAAGGCTTTGATCTCTTGCAGCCGTTGCACCGAGTTCACCATCTGATAGCCCGCTTTGTTTTTCTCAGTCAGCCAATCGACCAGAGCGTCGACCCTGCACCAATCTTCCGGGCGGATGTACGTGGGATTGTCGTAAAGATGCTTGAAGTGGTCATCCTGTTCGAGCATCGGAGTTTCGTTGATGTGATAGTCGGTAGCAATGCGGTGGTCGTGGGCGTATTCGGTTAATTTTCTGACGTCTTCGGTGTTGTTGCGGCAGATGTTGATGTTGAAAAAAACCAGGTATCGATGTGCATATTGCTTGCGCAAGATATGTTCCAGGTTTTTCTGCGAGGGCACGAACGCCTTGGGAAGACTCGGCTGAAGATCCCAAGAATCCAGCGCGAAGTTGAACACAGCTACGCCGGCATCACCCAGGCGGTCTGCCACGTCGGGACGCAGCAAACGCCCATTGGTGGCGATATAAACCCAAAAACCTTTCTTCGCCGCGTAGTAGACAACCTTATGGATGAAATCCGGCCGCAGCAGCGGTTCGCCACCCATCAGGGCCAGCACTCGGCAACCGTTGTCGTGCAGCCAGTCGATCGAGCGCCGGGCTACGTCCTCGGTCATGCCCTTGACTTTGTTGTTGTACGACCAGCAATACCAGCAATCCAGATTGCACTTGTACTCGACAAACAGGTACGCGGTAATAGGGTGGAACTCGCCTGGCAGAACTCGTGAGCGCACGTAGGGGAACAGCCACCCGCGCGAGTAGCGGTAAACATCTCTCACACCCCACTGCCGTTTCTCAGGAGGAGCCTCGGGGCCTGGATCGCTCAGGCGCTCGGGGTACTGCGGAAACACAGGCTCCGGAAGGGTTAAACCCTGTGCACTCGCCGGCGCCGGTGAGCGCTGAGCCGAGTTCATCAGGAGGTCGTGAATCGCAACGTCGATGCGGAATTTAGCGGCCGTCGCCATGCAGATCTACCTCGTAAAAGAGTTGGTTGGAAGCGGTTGTTCCGTCGTCTTGGCTGAGAGATAAAACCGCCAGCAGCGCAAACTTCCTTCACACCGCTTCTAGATGCGAAATGCAAGTCATTGGCCAACATTGGGAGAGAACTGCCCCCTCTAACCTTTTGTAAAACAGAAGGTGGATGGGAGCCGCGACATTCTTAGCGAGCCCACGGTTTGGCAACTGCCAAGGCATTGACCTTAATTCGGCGTTAGATTTTGTGAGTGAAGTGAAGGGCCATTGGGCATCTGGGAATCCTGCTGCCAGCCTCCACCAAGGGCCTTGTAGAGTTGCACCAGGCTTTGGTATTCGTTGCCTCGAGCCTGGGCAAGCGTGAGCTCAGCCTCAAACAGCGATCGCTGCCCATCGAGGACTTCAAGATAGGTGGTGATGCCTCCCCGATAGCGTACGAGCGACGTATCGACCGTATCCTGCAGGTCCTTGACGGTCGTCTCCTGCGCAACGCGAACCTGATGTAGTTTCTGATAGCCAATCAGAGCATCGGAAACATCACGGAACGCCAGCTGGATGACCTGCTTGTAAGCGATCAGTTCCTGCCGGTGTTGTGATTCAGCCAGCCTTAGGTCTCCGCGCAGCGCGCCTCCCGTGAAAATGGGTTGGGTGACCTGGGCGCCGTACGACCAGATTCCGGTTTGTGAACTCATCAGGCCGCTGAGAAGCGTGCTCCGACCGAACGCGCCTCCCCCGGACCCAGTGAGAGAAATCTGCGGAAAAAATGCGGCCTTGGCGACGCCGATCTCAGCGTTGGCGGCGATCAACACTTGTTCAACCTGGCGAATATCCGGCCGGCGTTCGAGCAGCGTCGAGGGCATGCCTGGCGGCACGTCCGGAGGAAGCGGCTGTTCCGTTAACCGGCGCCCACGTCGCACACTGTCGGGATAATGTCCAAGCAGAGTACTGATTGCATCCTCTTCCTGGCCGATCTGCCTCTCTAAGTCGGGTATCTGCGCATTGGCGGTGTCGAGCACCTGCTCCGCCTGCAGCACATCCAGCTTGGTGGCAACGCCATGGTCGAGTCGCAACCGTGTCAGCTTTACGGAATCTTCCTGCGTGTTCACCGTGTCGCGCGTAATCTGAAGTTCGAGATCAAGTTGCAGAAGCGTGAAATAGTCACTGGCCACATCGCTGACCAGAGTAAGTATGACCGTATTACGCGCATCTTCCGTGGCCAGCAGCTCGGCGCGCGACGCTTCCGTCGCACGCCGCAGGCGGCCAAAGAGGTCCAACTGGAATGCTGCATCCGCCGTGAGCGCCAGAATATTGTATTTAGCTTGGGTAGTTGGATCTTTTCCGCCAGCAAAGTTGCCACCTGCTTGCACTTGCGGAAACAAACTGGAACGCGTGATGGTGACTTGGGCACGCGCAGCGGCGATGCGCTCCGTAGCCAGTTGCAGGTCATAATTTTCTTTCAGCGCTGTCCGAATGAGTTCTTGCAGTTGCGGATCCTGGAAGACTTGCCACCAGGGAAGGTCTGCAAACGACGCTGCTTGAACCTGAACCTGCGAGTTTTCGTTTAGATCACGATACACGCCGGGAGTCTGAACGACGGGCCGGTGATAATTCGGACCGACCATGCATCCGGTCATTTGGAGCGAGGCGAAGGTCGCAAAACAGACCCCAAACAAAATCCCTGACATCGGCGACACCAACTTTTTCATGACTATCTCCGCAGCTCATTCTTTTTATGCATTCGGGAGCAAACCATTTCAGTCTCCTTCCGCCGGTGCCGGCGTTCCTGGCAGCGCGGTGGTTGCCCGTTCCTGGCCAGCGCCGGACCACTTCTCCACCAGGAAGAAGATGGCCGGCACCAAGAAGATTCCGATGAAGCTGGCCGCCATCATGCCTCCGATCACCGTGGTTCCCATGATTTGGCGGGCGACCGAACCGGCGCCGCTCGCCGTCCAGAGCGGCACGCAACCCAGAATGAACGCAAAGGATGTCATCAAAATCGGTCGCAAGCGAACCTTCGCGCCCTCGAGAGCAGCATCCGCCAAAGGCTTTCCTCTTTCATATTCGTCCTTGGCAAACTCGACAATCAGAATCGCGTTCTTCGCGGTCAGGCCGATGAGCATGACCAAACCAATTTGCGAATAAACATCACTCTCGATCTGGACCAGGTAAGGCGGCAGGAAGACGCCGAGCAGTACGCGCCGCAGCCATAGGATTGCAAAAGCTCCGAAGACCGCCACTGGCGTGCTCAGCAACACGCTGAACGGCAGCGACCAGCTTTCGTACAGGGCCGCCAGAATCAGAAAGACGAACAGCAGGGAGAGCCCGAAGATCACCGCTGGTGGCACTCCCTGCCGTGCTTTCTGCTCCTGAAACGACATGCCTGAATAGTCGAAGCCCATTTCGCTCGGCATCGTCTCTTTAAAGACGTCTTCCAGCGCGGCTGTGGCTTGGTCCGCGCTATAGCCGGGCGCGGCGCTGCCGTTGATTTGCGCGGAGCGATATTCGTTGAAGCGCAAAGTGAACTCCGGACCCAGGCGCGCCTTGACGCTGGTAAGGGTGGAGAGAGGAACATTGTCTCCCTTGTTGTTGCGGACATAAAACTGTCCGACATTCTCCGCTTTGGCGCGCTCATCGCCTTCCGCTTCGATATAGACCTGCCACTGCCGGCCAAAGCGGTTGAAATAGTTGATGAAGTAGCCGCCCATGAAGGACTGAATCGTGTGGTACACGTCGCTGAGGGCTACACCTTGCTTGAGCACTTTGTCGCGGTCTACTTCCACAAATTGCTGCGGCACGGTCGCCAGGAAAGTGGTGCTGAGGCTCGCAATTTCCGGCCGCTTTCGGGCAGCCTCTAGAAAAGTATTGAGGTTCTTGGCCAGGAACTGAATATCGCCGCCTGAACGGTCCTCAAGCATGAAGGTAAATCCGCCGGCAGTGCCGACGCCTGGAATCGCGGGCGGAGAGAAGCCGAAGGCAACTCCTTGCGGCAACTTGCTCAACTGCTGGTTGAGATGTGCCTTGAGCGACTGAAATTGCTCATCTCTTGTCTTGCGTTGGTCCCAGGGCTTGAAGTTCACAAAAAAGGTCGAGTTGTAACTGGTGCGAACAAAACTGAGCAAACTGAAGCCAACGAAGCCGGTGACCTGTTGAACCCCCGGTGTATCCATCAGGATTTTTTCCACCTCACCCGATACCGCCGTGGTGCGTTCGAGCGATGACCCATTCGGTAGCTGCAGATTGACGTAGGCGTAACCTTGATCTTCGTCAGGAAGGAAGCTCGATGGGATTCGGCCGGCAAAAAAGAAACCCGCCGCGGAAAACACCACAAGCAACACGATCACCACGATCGTCTTTTGGACCAGGACTGCGCTCCATCGCACATAGCCCTCACTGGCTCGCTCAAAAACGCGGTTAAACCAATCAAAAAACCTTCGCAAGAGGCCGTGGCTCGGCGTCTTTGGCTTGAGCAGCAATGCGGCAAGCGCCGGGCTAAGCGTGAGCGCATTGAACGCAGAAAGCAAAACAGAGATCGCGATCGTGACTGCAAATTGCTGGTAGAGCTTACCGGTGATTCCGGGAATGAAGGCGGTGGGAACAAAAACGGCGGACAGAACCAGAGCGATGCCAACAACAGGGCCGGAAAGCTCTTCCATAGCTTTCAACGCCGCGGCCTTCGGCGTCATCCCCTCCTCAATGTGGCGCTCGACGCCTTCTACCACGACGATGGCGTCGTCAACCACAAGCCCGATCGCAAGCACCAGACCAAAGAGCGAGAGCGTGTTGATGGAGAAACCGAAAATCGGGAACAACACGAACGTTCCGACTAGCGAGACGGGCACGGCGAGCAGCGGAATCAGCGTAGCCCGCCAGCTCTGCAAGAAAATAAAGACCACCAGGATTACGAGCCCGAGCGCGATGAGAAGCGTCACGACGATTTCCTTCATGCCCTCCGTGACCGCGCGCGTTGTATCCAGCGCAACCGTGTAATCCAGATCCTCCGGGAAGCGCTCTTTCATCTTGGCCATCAGCTTATTGACTGCCGCAGCCGCATCCACCGCGTTCGACCCCGGCAGTTGGTAGGTGGCAATGACCGCGCTCGGCTTCCCGTTATAGCGTCCCGCAACGCTATAGTCCTGCGAACCCAGCTCGATTCGAGCGACATCGCGGACCCGGACAACTGCCCCGTCAGGGGTCTCGCGCACGACGATCTTTCCGAATTCTTCCGGGGAGATCAGCCGGCCCTGCGCCAGCACCGTATAAGTAAATTCCTGGCCCTTGGGCGCCGGTTCGCCGCCTGCTTTCCCAGCCGGGTTCACTGTATTTTGCGCTTGAATGGCGCTGATGATTTCCGGGACAGTGACGCCGAGCTTGGCCAACGTGTCAGGCTTTACCCACATTCGCATCGCATATTGGCCGGAGCCGAACACCTGAACGTTACCGATGCCTGGCGAACGCAGAATGGGGTCAACAAGGTTGATGTAGGCGTAGTTCGCTAGAAAGGTCGCGTCGTACGTTCCATGAGGCGAGTACACGGCAATCAGCGTGAGGGGAGCGGTGACGGACTTTCGAACGGTGATTCCGTAATTATTGACGTCCACGGGAAGCTGAGACGCAGCCTGGGTTTCACGGCTTTGGGCAAGAATGT
>Ga0209656_10000453_pt1 | contig 27088 bp, 27 predicted proteins | sample BogFormECP12_OM2_FD_188239 | JGI IMG/M metagenome (GOLD analysis project Ga0209656, IMG submission 188239) | Bog forest soil microbial communities from Calvert Island, British Columbia, Canada - ECP12_OM2 (SPAdes) (version 2) | ecosystem: Environmental > Aquatic > Freshwater > Wetlands > Bog ...
GTGAGTCGGGCTGACAGGATTTGAACCTGCGACCACTTGACCCCCAGTAAATCGTGGTAGCCCATTTCCGCAGGTCGCCGGCAGTGTGCGGCGCGATCTACGCGTGCAAGACGTTCACAAAGGACGCGCGACAAAATAATCTAGGTTTTCGCTGCCGCGGCGGCTACGGTTGTGATAATGACCGGCATGGCGGGAGTGGCGGACTCGGCGGCGTCGAGGTACGCGGCGCTGCGCCCGCACCTGGATGAGCGGCAGCGGCGTCTGCTGTTGGGGGTGGAGGCCCAACGGCTGGGGCGGGGTGGAATCAAGGCGATCGCCGAGGCGACCGGCGTTCATCCCGACACCGTCGCGCGGGGAGTGCGGGAGCTCGACGGGTTGCCGGAGCCGGCGGCGCGGGTGCGTGCGCCCGGCGGTGGCCGCAAGAAGCTGACCGAGTCCGATCCGGAGCTGATGTCCGAGCTGAAAGCTTTGGTGGATCCGGAGACTCGTGGTGATCCGATGTCGCCGTTGGTGTGGACCACGAAGTCGACGCGGAACCTGGCCGGCGCGCTGACCGCGGCGGGGCATCGGGTCTCCGACCGGACAGTGGCGCGGATGCTGCGGGCGATGGGGTTCAGCCTGCAAGCCAACGCCAAGGTCATCGAGGGCCGCCAGCACGAGGACCGTGATGCCCAGTTCGACTACCTCAACAGGTGCGTCGGCGAGCACATCGCCGCCGGTCAGCCGGTGATCTCGGTCGACACGAAGAAGAAGGAACTGGTCGGCGAGTTCAAGAACGGGGGGCGTGAGTACCAGCCCAAGGGCTCACCGGTGCCGACGAACGTCCACGACTTCATGGACAAAGAACTCGGCAAAGCGATCCCCTACGGCGTCTACGACGTCTCGACCAACACCGGCTGGGTGTCGGTGGGCACCGACCACGACACCTCCGCGTTCGCCGTGGCGACTCTGCGCCGCTGGTGGGACACCATCGGGCACCGCCGCTACCCGCATGCCGAGCGGCTGCTGATCTGCGCCGACGGCGGCGGCTCCAACGGCTACCGGGTCCGCGCCTGGAAGGTCGAGCTGGCCGCGCTCGCCGCCGAGAGCGGGCTGGCCATCACCGTCTGCCACCTGCCCCCGGGCACCAGCAAATGGAACAAAATCGAACACCGGCTGTTCTCCCAGATCACCATGAACTGGCGCGGACGACCACTGAAGAGCCACCGGATGATCGTCGACCTGATCGGCAACACAACAACGACGACCGGGCTCACCGTCCATTGTGTCCTCGACACCGATCAGTACCCCACCGGCATCACATACACGGCCAAAGACGTTGACACCCTGCCGATCACACGCCACGAGTTCCACGGCGAGTGGAACTACACCGTCGAGCCGACACGCCCGAAGACTACCTAGATTATTTTGTCGCGCACACTAAGGCTAGGAGTCCTCCGGTGAGTGCCGAACGCTGACACGGTGACCAGATCGTCGGGTGCTGCAAGAATCTGGGACCAAGTATTGAGACCCTCATATCTCGTCTGTATCGAGACACCGCCAGTTGCTATTTGATTCGGTCGACCAGCGACACCACGGAGCGGTGGAGCTGACCCCGGGATTACGTTGCGTGCCCGATCTTTCCGCGACGCCGTAGGTTGCTGTCGGGACGAAGCGGCTGCTCGACTTGTACCACTCCGCCGGCTCCAGCAGTCGGGTCTCGCTTCGGTGTCACACCTACGGCGCAGAATGCCATCACCCAAGTGTTGTCGCCCCGAAAGGACGCGGATGGTTACCTACAGCCTTGAGGTGAGCAGGGGCTACGTGAGACTGGTACGCACGGGCCAGCGACCAGCCCGTCCTGGACGCGCGCCGCTCGGGCCTGCTCCTGGCTGGGAAGACGTCATCGACGTCGACTCGGGAGACGACCCGGCGTTGGACTGGGACATCCAGAAAGCGTTGTACAACAACGATGAAGCTGGCTGGTGGACCGATTGGCCCGACCCGCTCGACCCGGCCGTGGAAGCTGCCATCCGGGAGGCCCTGATCCTCCGCCGCGGCGACGCCGGCCAGTCCGCCCGGAGCCGGATGAACATGCGGCGGCTTTTCCTGTCCCTGCCGTGGGAATTGCTCGGTCCTCGGCCGGCGCTGATCTCGCTCACCTACCCTGGCGACTGGCAGCGGTGGGTACCCAACGGACGGGCCTGGGAGCAGCATCGCAGGGCGTTCGAGCGTCGATGGGTCCGGCGCTGGGCGGAGCCCCTTGTGGGTGTCTGGGTCAAGGAGTTCCAGGCGTCGGGACGGCCGCACCTGCACCTGTATGTCGGACTACCAGGCGGCATCGTCGCCGAGGATTACGCCGGCTTGAGAGAGCGCACCCTGCTGCGACATCGGCTGGAGCGCCAGCACGGCCGATACGAGGGCCGCAAACTGCTCCCGGCCATCGGTGGGGACTTCGGAGGCGAGTTCGCCATGTGGCTGCGCACGGCCTGGTCGGAGATCGTTGGCACCCAGGGCCACGTACAAAGGCACCATGCGAGAGGAGCCGACGTCGCTGTCATGTTTTGGTCCGATGCGGCCGAAGCCAAGGCCGACAGGACCGTGGTGGCCGAGTATCTGGCCAGGGAAGCGGGCAAGTGGCAACAGAAGAAGCCGCCCCCTGGGTTCCTAAAGATCGGCCGCTTCTTTGGCGTTTGGGGCAGACCAGTCGGGTTCCAACCGCAGGCCACCGTTACCGCACTGGAACCGCTGGTTGCCTTGGAGGTCGAGGAGCGCCTGCAGCGGTGGGTTAACTGGAAGCTTTATGTCCTGCGCAAAGGGGCGCCACCCGCGACCGACCTGGCCATGCGACGTCGCGGCGACGGTGTGACGGCATTCGGGCTAGGCCCCGGACAAGCAGAGCGGCTTCTGCGATGGTCGCAGGCAGCCGCCTCACGGAAGCGGGCCAGGGGCTCATGGCGGGGAGCGGGAGGCGAAGCCTCCAGCGACCGCCATCACGGTCGATCTGCTTAGGCTTAGGGGTGAGCTGATGGTCAGTCAAGGAACGTGGCGGCACGGTCCAAAACCGTCCAGGTCTGCGGGCCGAGCTCGGATCGGGACGATCTGACCGCCGGTAAAGCTACCGCTTTTCCTTGATCTTGGCCTTCTTGCCGCGCAGCTCGCGCAGGTAGTAGAGCTTGGCACGCCGGACGTCACCGCGCGTAGCCACCTCGATGTGGTCGATGTTGGGCGAGTGGACGGGGAAGGTCCGCTCCACGCCAACGCCGTAGCTCTCCTTCCGGACGGTGAACGTCTCGCGCACGCCGCCGCCCTGCCGGCGGATCACCACGCCCTTGAACACCTGGATCCGTTCCTTGGAGCCCTCGATCACCTTCACGTGCACGGCAACCGTGTCGCCCGGGCCGAAGTCCGGGATGTCGTCGCGCAGCGACGTCTGGTCGACGAAGTCCAGCGTGTTCATCGGACAAACTACTTTCTCGCGGTCGCGGCGACGGGCGCGCCGGCACGTTGCGGAGCGGCGGCCCGAGCCGTTGATTCTGGCCTCTTTGTGTTGCGCGTCACGGGAAACAGACGGTCCGTTTCAACGCGGACAACTGGTCAATTGTGCCAGATGGGCCGCTCGCAGTGAAATCGCGGCGACACGAAGTGCAAAGCGTGCCTAACGGCGCGCATCCGTTAGCTAACAGTTACGCTGCCGAGATAGCGGGCGGCAGCGCGGTGGGTCCCGCGCAATGTTCACCCATTGCCCTGGAGGAGGCTCATGCGCCGGGCGCCCGCGGCACTCGTCGTCACCGCGACTGCCGCCCTGATGTGTGTCATCGTTACGGCTGCCTGCGAGGCGCTGGTGCACGGCGATCCCGGTCCCCGGCCGCGGCCGGGCCCAGCCCTGACGGCACCGACGCCGCTGGCCCGCGCGCAACCGCTGGCCGACACGCCGCCCAGCGTCAGCGCGGCCGCGGTGGACGGGCTGGACGCCCGCATGGCGCAGGCCACCGCCCAGGCCGCCCAGGACGGGGCCGACCTCTCTGTTGCGTTCCAGGACCGGTTTAGCGACCAGACCTTGTCGAACGGCAACACCACCGCAGTCGAAACGGCCTCCGTTGCGAAACTGTTCATCGCCGACGACCTGCTCTACCAGGCGTCGGCGGCGCAGACTCAACTGTCTCCGGATGACCGCCAGGCCCTCGACCTGATGCTGCAGTCCTCGGATGACAATGCGGGAGAAATGTTTTGGCAGCGCGGCGGCGGCGACGCGATCACCGCGCGTGTGGTGGCCCGATACGGGCTCGGGTCGACGGGTCCGGGCAGCGACGGGAGGTGGTGGAACACCGTCACCACCGCGGCGGATCTGGTGCGGTATTACGACATGCTGCTCGACGGGAAGGGCGGACTGCCGCTCGAGCAGGCCGGGATCATCATCAACGACCTGGCGCGGTCCACGCCGCAGGGCATCGACGGCTACCCGCAGCGATTCGGCATCCCCGACGGCCTCTACGGCGAACCTGTTGCGGTCAAGCAGGGCTGGATGTGCTGCATCGGTCCCAACTGGATGCATCTGTCCACCGGCGTGATCGGCCCGCAGCACCGCTACGTCATGGTGATCGAATCGCAGCAGCCGACTGACGACGGCACCGCCCGCAACACGATCACCCGGGCCGTCAAGACGATGTTCCCCGGCGGCCACATCTAGTCGAGCAGATCGGGACGCCGTTCGCGGGTTCGCTGCAGCGACATCTCCCGTCGCCACGCGGCGATGCGGGCGTGGTCCCCTGACAGCAGTACCTCGGGTACCCCGAGGCCGCGCCATGTTGGTGGACGGGTGTAGGCCGGGCCCTCCAGGAGGCCTTGGGAGTGCGAATCGTCTTGGTGTGAGGCCGGATTGCCGAGGACCTCTGGCAGCAACCGCACCACCGCCTCGATCATCACGACGGCTGCCGACTCACCGCCGGGAAGCACGTAGTCGCCGATCGACACCTCCTCGACCCGCATCCGCCGGGTCGCGTCCTCCACCACCCGCTGGTCTATGCCCTCGTAACGGCCACACGCGAACACCAGGTGCTTCTCGCCGCTCCACCGCATTGCTACCTCCTGGGTGAAGGGCACGCCTGCCGGCGTCGGTACCACGAGAAGCGATTCAGCTGAGCAGATCTCGTCGAGCGCCTCCCCCCACACCGGCGCTTTCATCACCATCCCCGGGCCACCGCCGTAGGGCGCGTCATCCACTGACCGGTGCACGTCGTGTGTGAACCGGCGCAGGTCATGGACGCCCAATTCAACGATGCCCGCGTTGATTGCCCTGCCCGGCAGCGACTGCCGAAGCGGTGCCAGGTAGTCCGGGAAGATCGTGATGACGTCGATGCGCACTGCTAACCCAACTCCAGTAGACCCTCGGGCGGATCGATCTCAATCATGCTGTCCGCCAACGAAACCGACGTCACGATCGCACTGACGAACGGGACAAGCACTTCGGGTCCGGTCCCGTCGCCGCCGCGGACCGCCAGCAGCTCGCCCCCAGCGGTGTGCAGCACCTCGGTGACTACCCCGACGTCGCGGCCGTCGGCGGTGTGCACACGCAGGCCCTCGAGCTGGTGGTCATAGAACTCGTCCGGATCCTCGATCCGCGGCAGCTCGGTCGAGTCGATGACGAACATCACACCGCGCAGCGCGTCGGCGGCCTCGCGGTCCCCGACAGCGGACAGCCGCACCAGCAGCCGGCCCCCGTGCGCGCGCACCGACTCGATGGTGTACTCGCGGGTCACGCCGCCGCGGGCCGGCCTGCCACGCAGGATCGCCCCCGGCGCGAAACGCTGGTCGGGATCATCCGTGCGGACCTCCACGACGACCTCACCGGTGACGCCGTGTGCTTTGACCACCCGCCCGACGACGAGCTCCATGAGCCGGCTGCTATCGGTCGGTGTCCACCACATCGACGCGGATCCCCCGGCCGCCGATGCCGGCGACCAACGTCCGCAGTGCGGTGGCGGTGCGGCCGCCGCGGCCGATGACCTTGCCGAGATCGTCGGGATGGACGTGCACCTCGACGGTGCGGCCCCGACGGTTGGTCACCATGTCGACGCGGACGTCGTCGGGGTTGTCGACGATCCCACGCACCAGATGCTCAACGGCGTCAACAACGACAGAACTCACCGGCGGGTCAGCTTTCGGCTTCCGCGGCGGCCTCAGCCGGCGCTTCTGTCTCGGCCGGCGCCGCCGCCTTCTTGGCCGGCGCCTTCTTCTTCTTCGGCGTGGTGGCCTCGGTGGTTGGGCCGTCGGCGGCGGCCAGTGCGGCGTTGAAGAGGTCCAGCTTGCTCGGCTTTGGCTCGGGCCTCTTCAGCGTGCCCTCCTGGCCGGGCAGGCCCTTGAACTTCTGCCAGTCACCGGTGATCTTGAGCAGCTTGAGCACGGGCTCGGTGGGCTGGGCGCCCACGGACAGCCAGTACTGCGCACGCTCCGAGTTGATCTCGATCAGGCTCGGCTCCTCCTTGGGGTGGTAGCGGCCGATGACCTCGATCGAGCGGCCGTCGCGGCGTGTGCGCGCGTCGGCGACGGCGATGCGGTACTGGGGATTGCGGATCTTGCCAAGCCGGGTCAGCTTGATCTTGACAGCCATGGTCGAACTTCTCCTGTGGGTATCACGCTGCAATTCAGCGATGCCGGGCGGCTGCCCGGATCCGGTTTTGCCTCGCGTGTGTATGGCCACGAAGCGACGCGTGGTCGCTACGCGGACAGCCGACATTGTGCCAGAACGGCGGCTGGCAGCGGAAATCTCCTCAGATGATCTTGTCGAAGCACTTGGCCTCGACGCGACGGGTCATCCGCCAGCCACCACCCGTGCGGACGAACTCGTCGTCGTACCAGAGCCCGCAGAACAGAACCTGCGTCCCTTCGCCGCCCAGCACCATCGGGTTGAAGCAGATCGTCCGCGACGACGCGACGTCCCCGTCGATGGTCACCGCGAAGTTGCCGAGCATGTGGGCGTAGACCGGGAAATTCGGCATGACTTGCTTGAGCCACGCCTTCACGTCGGGGTACACGCCGTCGATGCCGCCCATCGCCCGGTAGTCGATGTAGGCGTCGGCAGTGAAGACGCGGTCGAGGTCATCGAAGCGGCGCTGGTCAATGGCCGTGGAGTAGTCGATTAGCAGTTGCTGGATTTCCAGTCGATCGGAGATTTCCGCCAGGCTCAACATGCGTCGATTGAACACGATCGACGTACCGCGTTAGGCTCAGCGCCCATGCGGAAGCTCCTCGTCGCGCTGGCTGTCGTTGTGGCCGGCGCCTTCGGACTCGCCGGACTGCATCTTCCCGTCGCGCATGCCGACGCCGACATCCAGCCGCCCGGCACGGCGCTGGTTCCCGCAGGCCCCGCGACGGCGTGGATCGTCGCCGACATGGACTCCGGCCAGGTGCTCGCAGGGCGGGACATGGACCTGCGTCATCCGCCGGCCAGCACGATCAAGACGCTGCTGGCGCTGGTGGCACTCGACGAGGTGAACCTCGACTCCACGGTGGTCGCGAACCAGGCCGACACCCACGTGGAGTGCTCGTGCGTTGGCATCAAGCCCGGCCGCACGTACACCACGCGCCAGCTGCTCGACGCGCTGCTGCTGGTGTCGGGCAACGACGCGGCCAACACCCTCGCCGACATGCTGGGCGGCTTTGACGCCGCGGTGGCGAAGATGAACGCGAAGGCCCTCGCCCTCGGCGCGCCGGACACGCATGCCGCGACGCCATCGGGGCTCGACGGGCCGGGCGGCACCGGGTGGACGACGCCGCGCGACCTGGCGATCATCTTCCGTGCCGCGCTCACCAACCCGGTGTTCGCCCAGATCACTGCAGAACCGTCGGCCGTGTTCCCGGCCGCCAACGGCGACCGCGTGATCGTCAACGAGGACCAACTACTGCAGCGCTACCCGGGCACGCTCGGCGGCAAGACCGGGTTCACCGACGCCGCGCGCAAGACGTTCGTCGCTGCTGCCCAGCGCGATGGCCGTCGCCTGGTCATCTCGATGATGTACGGCCTGGTCGTCGAGGGCGGCCCGACGTACTGGGATCAGGCCGCCAGCCTGCTGGACTGGGGCTTCGCGCAGGACCGGTCCGTGGCGATCGGGACGCTCTAGCTCCGCTCACCGAACGGGCGACCGCGCAGCATCACGACGTCGGGCCTGTTCAGGACCGCGGCGCCCTGCCGCGGATCGTCGCGGTAGCAGACCAGGTCGGCCGGCGCGCCGTGCTCCAAAGCGGGCCGGCCCAGCCAGCGGCGCGCGTCCCAGCAGGCCGCGCCCAGCGCGTCCGTCGGGCTCATCCCGATGCCCTTCAGCGCGTCCACCTCGTCGGCGATACGACCGTGAACGACCATCGAGCCCGCGTCGGTGCCGGCGTACACCGGCACCCCGGCCTCCCGCGCGCAAGCCATCCACTGGCGGCAGCTGCTGTACAGGTCGCGCATGTGGCGGGCGTAGCGCGGATAACGGCCGGCCGAATCGGCGAGTCCCGGAAAATTGTCGATGTTGATCAGCGTCGGCACCAGCGCCGTGCCGTGCTCGAGCATCAGGTCGATCACGTCCCCGGTGACGCCGGTGCCGTGCTCGATGCAGTCGATGCCGGCGTTGATCAGGCCCGGCAGCGCATCTTCGCCGAACACGTGGGCAGTCACCCGGGCGCCGTTTGCGTGAGCCGTGTCGATGGCGGCCTTGAGCACGTCGTCGGACCACAGCGGCGCGAGGTCGCCGACGGCGCGGTCGATCCAGTCGCCGACGAGCTTCACCCAGCCGTCGCCGAGGCGCGCCTGCACCTCTACCGCTGCGGGCAATTGCGACTCGTCCTCGACGTCGATCGGCAGCCCGCGGCTGTACCGCTTCGGCCGGGCCAGGTGACGCCCGGCCCGGATGATGCGAGGCAGGTCGTCGCGGTCATCGAGGCGGCGGGTGTCGATCGGCGACCCACAGTCACGCAGCAGCAGCGCGCCGACGTCGCGCTCGGTCTCGGCCTGCGCCGTCGCCTCGTCGAGGTGGCTGACGGGGCCGTTCGCGCCGATGCCGACGTGGCAGTGCGCGTCGACGAGGCCGGGCAGGATCCAGCCGCCGGCCCCGTCGGCACCGAACACCGTCTCGGCGCCGCCCACGGGCTCGGCCGAAATCAGCCCATCGACGACCCACCACTCCACGGGCTGCTCGACGGGCAGGCCGCGACCGCGAACATGCAGACGCAAGTTAGTTCTTGCCCGGAAAGTTCAGCTTCGACAGGTCGATGTCGGCCAGACCTGGCGGCAGCTCGTCGAGGCCGGGCGGCATCTGCGACAGATCGGGAAAACCGGCCGGCATGCCGGCGCCGAGCGGGCCAGGCACCTTCGGCGGTGTCGGGCCCCGCACGCCCTTCTTGCCCTTCTTGCCCTTGCCCTTGCCTTTGCGGGTCGGGCTCTTGCGGCCGACGCCCGGCATGCCCATCCGGCCCGCCATCTGGGACATCATCTTGCGGGCCTCGAAGAACCGGTCGACGAGCTGGTTGACCTCGGAGACCGCCACACCCGAGCCGTTCGCGATCCGCAGCCGACGCGACGCGTTGATGATCTTGGGGTCGGCGCGTTCCTGCGGTGTCATGCCGCGGATGATCGCCTGCACCCGGTCGAGTTGCTTGTCGTCGACCGCGGCCAGCGCTTCCTTCATCTGGCCGGCGCCGGGCAGCATGCCCAGCAGGTTGCCGATCGGGCCCATCTTCCGGATCGCCAGCATCTGCTCGAGGAAGTCCTCGAGCGTGAGCTCGCCCGTGCCGATCTTGGCCGCCGCCTCCTCGGCCTGCCTGGCGTCGAAGACCTGTTCGGCCTGCTCGATCAGCGTTAGCACATCGCCCATGCCAAGGATGCGGCTGGCCATCCGGTCGGGGTGGAAAACGTCGAAGTCGTCGAGCTTCTCGCCGGCCGACGCGAAGAGGATCGGCGCACCGGTGACTCCACGCACCGACAGCGCCGCGCCACCACGCGCGTCGCCGTCCAGCTTGGTCAGCACGACGCCGGTGAACCCGACGCCCTCGCGGAACGCCTCGGCGGTGGCGACGGCGTCCTGACCGACCATCGCGTCGAGCACGAACAGCACCTCGTCGGGGCTGACCGCGTCGCGGATCGCCGCGGCCTGGGCCATCAGCTCGTCGTCGATGCCGAGCCGGCCCGCGGTGTCCACGATCACGACGTCGAACAGCTTGCTGCGGGCCTCGGCGAGCGCAGCCGAGGCGACGGCAACGGGATCGCCCGTGCCCGACTCCGCTGACGCACCTGGATGCGGAGCGAAGACCGGGACGCCGGCCCGCTCGCCGACCACCTTCAACTGGTTCACCGCGGCCGGACGCTGGAGGTCGGCCGCCACGAGCAGCGGTGTATGGCCTTGCGCCTTGAGCCATTTCGCCAGCTTGCCGGCCAGCGTGGTCTTGCCCGAGCCCTGCAGGCCGGCCAGCATCAACACGGTGGGAGGGGTCTTGGCGAACGCCAGTCGGCGGGTCTCCCCGCCGAGTATGCCGATCAGCTCTTCGTTGACGATCTTGACGACCTGCTGGGCAGGGTTCAGCGCCCCGGAGACCTCGGCGCCCTTGGCGCGCTCCTTCACGCGCGCGACGAACGCGCGGACAACGGGCAGCGAGACGTCGGCCTCCAGCAGCGCCAGGCGGATCTCGCGCGTGGTCGCGTCGATGTCGGCGTCGGTCAGCCGGCCCTTGGTGCGCAGCCCCTGCAGGGCCCCGGTCAGCCGGTCGGACAGGGTTTCAAACACGTCGGCAAGCCTAGCTGGCTTCCTCGCCTGGCTTTGTCGGCGCGGGCGTCGGCAACACCGCCCGCAGATCGTGTTCCAGCTCGGCCCGCACCGCGTCGACGTCACCGCACCCCGGCGGTACGACGATGCAGAACGTGTCGTCGACCGACGAGCCCAGCGTGGTGACCTTCGCCCAGACGATGTCCACGTTCGCGCGTTCGAACACGGCGGTGAGCACGGCGAGCAGTCCCCCGCGGTCGGTGGTACGGACCTCCACGAGCAGCTGGCCGGCGGCGTGCCCGTCTAGCCACAGGATGTGCGGCGGTGCCGTAGAGCGGTACGCGGGAACAGCGGCCAGCACCTCGCCCGCCCGTGTGGACCCGTACCTGGCGGCGTCGCGGTCGCGCTCCTCGAGCGTTGCGATCACGTCGAGGTCGCCGTCGAGCGCCCTGATGAACTCCTGGCGCAGCAGCTCCGCGGCCGGCGGTGAACCGAAATGCGGGGACACGACGAAGCTGTTTATCGCCGACCCCTCGTGGCTGTTCACCGACGCCGAGTGCACCCGCAGTGAATTGAGCGCCAGAACGGCGGCCGCCTTCGACAGCAGCCCGCGCCGATCGGGGGCGATGATCGTCACGTTGTAGATGTGCGGGCTGTCACCTGGGGTCAGCTCGACGTGCACGCCGGCGTCGGCCGCCATCGAAAGGTAATGCGGGTCGACGGGGTCAGCGTGCGGCAGCGCCTCGCCGGCCATCACCATCCGGCAGCGCCGCACCAGATCGCCTATCAGCAGCGCCTTCCAATCTCCCCATACACCAGGACCGGTCGCTAGCGAGTCCGCCTCCGCGAGCGCGTGCAGCAGTTCCAGTAGCAGCGGGTCGCGGTCCAGCGTGTCGGCCACCGCGGCGATCGTGTCCGGGTCTTGCAGGTCGCGGCGTGTCGCCGTTTTCGCCAACAGCAGGTGGTGGCGCACGATCTTCGACAGAAGATCGACGTCCGCCTGCCACAACCCCAGCCGCGTGCCGATCTGGGTGGCCAGCTCGGCGCCGATCACGCTGTGGTCACCGCCGCGGCCTTTGCCGATGTCGTGCACCAGCGCGCCAAGCACCAGCAGGTCGGGTCGTGCCACCCTGGTGGTGAATGCGCTTGCGCGAGCAACTGTTTCGACCAGATGCCGATCGACCGTCCAGATGTGTACGACGTCGCGGGGCGGTAGGTCGCGCACCGCGCCCCATTCGGGAAACAGCCTGCCCCACAAACCGGTTCGGTCCAGCGCCTCGATCGTGTTGACGACGGCTGGGCCCGCGGCGAGCATCACGAGTAGGTCCTTCAGTGCCTGCCTTGGCCATGGCGTGCGAAGCTCCGGCGCGGTATCGGCCAGCCGGCGCAGCGTGGAGGCGGCCAACGGCAGGCCGCTCACCGCGGACGCGGCCGCCACCCGAAGGATCAACCCGGGATCGCGCTCCGGCCGCGCATCGCGGGCCAGCACGACTTCGCCGCCGTACTCGACCACGCCCTCGTCGAGCGGTCGCCGGACCGGGCGGCGCAACCCGGCAAGGCCCCTGCGAGGTAGCGCGTTTCCGGCAGTGCGCAGACCCGTGTCGACGTAGTAGCTCACGGTGCGCGCGGCGTCGCTGAGCATGCGCGCAAGCTCGAAGCGGTCCCCGATCCGCAGTGCGGCGCCGATCTCGTCAGCGTGCTGGGCCAGGAGCAGCTCACGGCCACGACCAGACACCCGGTGCAGTTCGGTCCGTACATTGAGCAGCGCCAGGTGGGCACCGGCCAGGGTGCCCAGTGGGCTGTCCACATTGCGGCTGGAGTAATGGTCGGCCAACTGCGCTATGGCTACCGCGTTGAGCAGTTGGACATCACGCAGTCCGCCACGCCCGGACTTGAGGTCAGGTTCTGCGCGGTGGGCGATCTGCCCGCAACGCTGCCATCGGGCGTGGGTGAGTTCGACGAGTTCGTCAAACCGGGAACGGATTCCGGTGCGCCACTGGCTACGCGCACCGCCGATGAGCAGAGACGACAGCTCGGCGTCGCCGGCGATGTGCCTGGCCTCCAGCATCGCCAGTGCCGCGGAGAGGTCTTCCGCGGCTACGTGCAACGCCTCCGGTACGGTGCGTACGCTGTGATCGAGCCGAATGTTGGCGTCCCACAAGGGATACCAGAGTAGATCGGCGACGTTGCTGACGACTTCGGCCGGCACGTTGTCGTGTAGCAGTGTCAGGTCCAGGTCGGAGTACGGCATCAGTTCCCGGCGACCCAGCCCACCCGTGGCTACGATCGCGAAACCGCTCGTGGCGGTGATGCCGATCTCGGCGGCCTTCGTGGTCAACCAGAACTCGTGCAGGTCCAACAGCGCATCACGCAGGGCCGCCGCATCGAGCTGGCGCGCCCCAGCGGAGAGCAGTTGGTCCGTCGCGGCCACCAAATCCTTTGCCGGACGGGGAGATCCCGCGGCCGGAGCATCCCAGCGGGGAGCCCCAGCAGCGGGATCGGGTGTCTGCTGTTTCATTTCGGCCCTCCCCCGTCGAGAGGACATGTCACATCAGAGTGCGTCGGCTCCCCGTTCGCCGGTGCGGACGCGGATGACGGCGTCGACGGGGCTGACCCACACCTTGCCGTCACCGATTTTTCCGGTGCGTGCGGCCTGGACGATGACGTCCACCACCTTGTCCACCGCGGAGTCATCGACCAACACCTCCACTCGCACCTTCGGCACGAAGTCAACCGAGTATTCGGCGCCCCGATAAACCTCGGTGTGGCCCTTCTGCCGGCCGTAACCCTGCACCTCGCTGACGGTCATCCCGAGAATGCCGGTCTGTTCCAGCCCGGTTTTGACGTCTTCGAGCGTGAACGGCTTGACGATCGCAGTGATCAGCTTCATTTCCCCTCATTCCTCCGCGCCGTGACGGCCATGGATCGAGGCGGCGCGAGCGACGGCGAAGTCGTCACCGGTCTCCGCATGCTCCGCTTCGTCGATGCCGGACACTTCGTCTTCTTCGTTAAGGCGCAGTCCGATGGTGTATTTCACGATCAACGCCAAGATAGCCAAGATAGCCGTAACTATCGCCGAATATGCCGGAACGGTGAAGGTGCCAACCGGCTGGCGCCACAATTGGTCGAACCCGCCGCCGTGGAACAGGCCCTTGACCGCCGCCGGGGCCTCCGGCGCGGCCAGGAAGCCGACCAGCAGGGTTCCGGTCAGACCGCCGATCAAGTGCACGCCGACCACGTCGAGTGAATCATCAAAGCCCAGTTTGAATTTGAGGCCGACCGCGCGGGCGCACCCGACGCCCGCGCAGAACCCGCGGCGAGCGGGCTCATCATCAGCGTGTTGAGCACGCCCTTGGCGCGAACCATGCCACCGTGGAAGAAGGCAAGCCCTGGCGTCATCAACAAGACGAGCGCAGAACTTGCCAGGATCCACGCGGTGTCGCCGGTATCCGGGACACCCATTAACGGGAATTGGTCCACTCGCTATTTCCTCCTTCCGCCGACGCCACGGCCGGGTGTCTGCGACCACTGGCTGAAACAATGCTGAGTGGTTGTTTCGCGGAAGACTCTGTGGTGTTTCGCTCGCGTGAACGGATAGCGGGGGTACGTTTCGGCGGTGTTACATCGGGATTTTCGTGACACGCCAGGTGCCAAGCCAGGGTTATTGGCCCAGCCGGGATAGGCCGGCCGCGGTCATCCCAGCAGCGCGTCGACGAACGCCGCCGGCTCGAACGGCGCGAGGTCGTCGGGCCCCTCCCCGAGCCCGACGAGTTTCACCGGCACGCCGAGTTCCTGCTGCACGCGAAAGACGATGCCGCCCTTGGCTGTCCCGTCGAGCTTGGTCAGCACCACGCCGGTGATGTCGACGACCTCGGCGAATACCCGCGCCTGGGCCAGGCCGTTCTGCCCGATCGTCGCGTCGAGGACAAGCAACACTTCGTCGACCGGTGCGCGCCGGCTCACGACGCGCTTGACCTTCCCCAGCTCGTCCATCAACCCGGTCTTGGTGTGTAAGCGGCCCGCGGTGTCGATCACGACGACGTCGGCGCCGTCCTTTATCCCATCGTCGACGGCATCGAACGCCACCGATGCCGGATCGGCGCCCTCGGGGCCGCGGATCACGTGAGCGCCGACGCGGGCGGCCCAGGTCTGCAGCTGGTCGGCGGCCGCGGCACGGAATGTGTCCGCCGCGCCCAGCACCACGCGGCGTCCGTCGGCCACCAGGACACGGGCCAGTTTGCCGACAGTCGTCGTCTTGCCGGTGCCGTTGACGCCGACGACCAGCAGCACCGACGGACTGTCGGCGTGCGGCAACGCCTTGATCGACCGGTCGAGGTCGGGCCGAAGCTCGGTGATCAACACGTCCCGCAGAATCGCGCGTGCATCGGCCTCGGTGCGCACGTTGCCACCTGCCATCCGTGACCGCAGTGCCGAGACGACCGACGCGGTGGCCGCCGGTCCCAGGTCCGCGGCCAGCAGCGTGTCCTCCACGTCCTGCCAGGACTCCTCGTCAAGATCACCACCTCCGAGTAGTCCCAGCATGCTGCGGCCCAGCGCGTTCTGCGATTTGGCCAGCCGGCCGCGCAGCCGGGTGAGCCGGCCGTCCGGGGGTGCGATGGTGTCGATCGCGGGCGGTTCAGCGGGTACGTCGGTCGCGGGTTCAGCGGATACGTCGGTCGCGGGTTCGGGCAGGTGAACGTCGGCGATCGGGCGCTTCGGCGCGTCGCGTGGGATGGTGGCGTCGTCGCCGACGGCGGGTAGCCCCGTCGTGTCGAGACGTTGCTCGGGCGGCGCCGCGGGCGTCGAAGGTGCTGACGATTCTGTGAACGTGATGCCTGACGACGCGGTATAACCACCGGAGCGGTCAACGGGTGTGACAGTGTCGGGAGGTGACAGGCTGATCCGTCGCCGGCGGTATAGCACCAGGCCGACCGCCAGCGCAGCGACGAGCAGAACGGCGATGACAGCGATTGCGATCCACAGACCCTCACTCACCCGGCCATTCTCCCAAGGGGCGTAGGCGGTGACGACCGACCCCGGCGGGATGGAAACGCGTAAGCGGCGCCACATCGACGTGTGCCTGACCGAAGACGTCGAGCATTACGGCCTGACCACCGGTCTTGAGCGCTACCGGCTGCCCTACAACGCGTTGACTCAGACCAGCCTGGGGGCCGTCGCCCTGGCCGCCGACTTCCTGGGTAAGCGGCTCAAGGCGCCTGTCCTCATCGGCGCGATGACCGGCGGCGCGGAGCTGTCCGGCACGATCAACCGCAACCTGGCCGCCGCCGCGCAGCAGCTCGGCATCGGGATGATGCTCGGATCGCAGCGGATCATGCTCGACAGCGCGCTCGGAGAGCAGGCCGCGACCAGCTTCGCGGTTCGCGACGTCGCACCCGATGTGCTGCTGATCGGCAACATCGGCTTGTCGCAGCTGTCCAAGGCCACCGTGCCGGATCTGGTCAGGGCACTCGACCGGGTCGGCGCCGACGCGGTCGCGGTGCATACGAACCCGCTCCAAGAGGCGATACAGAGCAACGGTGACACGGACTTCTCCGGTTCTGTCACCAGGTTGCGTGACATCGCGGGCTCGCTGGGCTACCCGGTGCTGCTCAAGGAGGTCGGCCACGGCTTCGGCGGGGCGGCCGTGCGCGAACTGCTGCGGCTTCCCGGTGAGTTGCCGGTCGCCGCGATCGACGTGGCCGGGGCCGGCGGAACGTCCTGGTCGCGGGTGGAGCAGTTCGTCCGCTATGGGGAACTGCGCTTCCCGGAGCTGGCCGACTGGGGTGTGCCAACCGCACAGGCGCTGGTCGAGGTACGACAGGCGCTGCCCGACCTGCCGCTGGTTGCCTCGGGGGGCATTCGGACCGGGATGGACGCCGCCAAGGCCGTCGCCCTGGGCGCCGACGCGGTCGCGGTGGCGCGCCCACTGCTCGCGCCCGCGATCGCGTCAGCCACCGCGGCGCATGACTGGCTGGCGCGTTTCATCGAGGAGCTGCGGATCTGCCTGCACGGCTGCGGCGCGGCCGACCTGGCGGCACTGCGGCAGATCGAGCTGACCCCTATCCGCTAGGCGCGCCCGCCAGCACTTGCTGGCCGCGCATCCGCTGCGAGATCACCGCGGAGATTCCGTCGTCGCGCATGGTGACGCCGTACAGCGCGTCGGCTACCTCCATCGTCGGCTTCTGGTGCGTGATCACCAGCAGCTGGGACTGTGCGCGCAGTTGCTCGAATACTGCGAGCAGGCGGCGCAGGTTGACGTCGTCGAGCGCGGCCTCGACCTCGTCGAGAACGTAGAACGGCGACGGGCGCGCCCGGAAGATTGCGACCAGCAGGGCGATCGCGGCCAACGACTTCTCGCCACCTGACAGCAGCGACAGCCGCTTGATCTTCTTGCCGGGCGGGCGGGCTTCGACCTCGATGCCCGTGGTCAGCATGTCGTTGGGGTCGGTAAGTGTCAGCCGGCCCTCGCCACCGGGAAACAGCGTTTGGAACACTTCTCGGAACTCGCGCTCGACGTCGACGTAAGCCTCGCTGAACACCTCCAAGATGCGGGTGTCGACGCCCTCGACGACGTCGAGGAGGTCCTTGCGTGCGCCCTTGACGTCTTCGAGCTGGGTGGACAGGAAGTTGTAGCGTTCCTCCAGCGCCGCGTACTCCTCCAGCGCCAGCGGGTTCACCCGGCCCAGCTCATTCAGCTCGCGTTCGGCGCGCTTGGCGCGCCGTTCCTGGGTCGGCCGGTCGAACGGCGCGGGGACCGGCGCGGTGACCGGCTCGCCGCGCTCGCGGGCCTGCTCGTACTCGGCGACCTCTAACTCCGACGGCGGCAATGGCACCTCTGGACCATATTCGGCGATCAGGTCGGCGGCGGCCATGCCGAACTGCTCGAGCACCTGCGCCTCGAGCTGCTCGATCCGCAGCTCCGCCTGCGCTTTGGCTACCTCGTCGCGGTGCAGCGCCTCGGTCAGCATGGCGATCCGCGCGGTCAGGTCGGTGACGGCGGCGCGGACCTGCGCCATCGATGCGACGCGTTCGGTGCGCTTCCTCGCCAGAGAGTCGCGGCCCTGCGACGCCGCCGCGACCGCCTCGTTCAGCCGCAGCGCGACCAGCTGGCCCGACTCGGCGACCGCCCCCGCGACCTGCGCGGCGTGCCGTCGTGCCTCGCGAGCCCGCTCTGCACGCACCCGCGCCTCGCGCTCGGCGGCCGCCGCCCTTCTCAACGAATCCGCGCGTCCTCGAACGGCATTCACGCGCTCCTCGGCTGTGCGGACGGCGAGCCGGGCCTCGATTTCCGCGGCCCGCGCCTTCTCCGCGGCCGCGACCGTGAGCTGACGCTCGGCCGGATCGTCCTCCACCGCGTGCTGGGTGGCTTCGGCACTGTGCAGCCGGCGCTCGAGTTCGGCCAGCTCTTCGACCGTCTTGGTGCGTCCGGCCTCGAGATCTTCGCGCTGTTCGGTGAGCCGGCGCCAATCCTCCTCCGCGGCCCGCGTGTCCTGCCCCAGCCGGCCGAGTTGCTCGTACGCCGCCGAGATCGTGGCGTCCGACTCGTTGAGCGCGGCCAACGCCTGCTCGGCCGCGTCCTGGCGGGACCGCTGCTCGGCCAGTGCGCCGGCCAGGGCGGCCGACAGCCGGCCGGCCTGCGTTTCGGCGGAAGTCAATTCGGCTCGGGCGTTGTCGATTTCGGAGGTGATCTCCAGCGTGCTCGGCCGACGGTCGGAGCCGCCGCTGACCCAGCCGGCGCCGACGAGGTCGCCGTCGCGCGTGACCCCCCGTAGCCGCGGATGGCTCGACACCAGCTCGAGTGCGGCCGCCAAGTCCGCTACCACCACGACTCCGGTCAGCATCGCGGTGATCGCGCCGTGCAGCTTCTCCGGCGCCTCGACGAGGTCAACGGCCCACTGGGCGTCGGGGGCCAACACCGTGTTGCGCTCGTCGGGCGGCGCGGGCCAGTCTCCGAGCACGATCGCGGCGCGGCCGCCGTCTGACTCTTTCAGCGCGGCTACCGCGGAGCGGGCGGCGTGGGAGTTCTCGGCGGCCACGGCGTCGGCCGCCGCGCCCAGCACCGCAGCGATCGGCGCCTCGTAGCCCGGTCGTACTTTGACCAGCTTCGCCACTGATCCGAAAAGACCTGCACCGGAAAGGTTTTCGCTCAGCCACGCTGCTCCGTCCTTTCGGTCGAGCCCGACGGACAGCGCCTCGATGCGGGCCTGTAGCGACGCCACCTCCCGTTCGGCGCTACGCTCGGCGGCCTGCAGCTCGGCGACGCGTTCGTCGGCGAGCCGCAGCGCGGCGACCGTCCGGTCGTGGTGTTCGTCGAGGCCAACCTCGCCCTCGTCCAGCTCGCCGACGCGGCCTTGCACGGTCTCGAACTCGGCCTGCGCCTGCTGCGACTTGGTGGCGGCCTCCTCGATCGCTTCCGACAGCCTCGCCACGGTTTCGTCGATCGATTCGACCCGGGTGCGCATCGTGTCGACCTGTCCCGCGAGGCGGGCAAGGCCCTCGCGACGGTCGGCCTCGGCCCGCACCGCCGCCAGGTGCGCGCGTTCCGCCTCGGCCGCGACGCGCTCGCGCTCGGCCAGTTCCGAGCGAGCGGCGCCGGCGACCCCGCGGGCCTCGGCGAGGTCGTCGAGCAGCCGCGCCTCGGTGGCCGCGATCTCGTCGGCCTCGGCGTCGAGCATCTCCGGATCGGTCCCGGCGCTGGCCGGTGGTTCGGCCTCGAGGTGCTGGGCGCGTTCGGTCGCGATCCGCACCGTCGCGCTGACCCGCTCCGCCAGCGCCGACAGCCGAAACCACGTCTGCTGGGCAGCCTCTGCCCGCTCCGTCATCTTCGCGACCGCGGCCTCATGCCCGGCCAAATCGTCGGTCGCCGTCGCCAGACGGGCCGTCGCCTCGTCGTGCTCACGGCGCAGCGCGGCCTCGGCATTGCCTACACCGGCATACTCGTTCTGCCGCGCGACCAGGTCGTCGGCGGCCAGGCGCAGCCGGGCGTCGCGCAGGTCGGCCTGGATGGTTTGTGCGCGCCTGGCGACCTCGGCTTGCCGCCCCAACGGCTTGAGTTGTCGGCGCAGCTCGGTGGTCAGGTCGGAGAGCCGCGCAAGATTGGCGGACATCGCGTCCAGCTTTCGGACCGCCTTTTCCTTGCGCTTGCGGTGCTTGAGCACGCCGGCGGCTTCCTCGATGAATGCCCGCCGTTCCTCGGGACGAGATTCGAGGATTTCCGACAGCTTGCCCTGCCCGACGATGACGTGCATCTCCCTGCCGATGCCGGAGTCACTCAACAGTTCCTGGATGTCCATCAGACGGCAACTGGTGCCGTTGATTTCGTATTCGCTGGCGCCGTCGCGGAACATTCGCCGGGTGATGGACACCTCGGAGTATTCGATCGGCAGCGCGTTGTCGGAGTTGTCGATCGTGACGGTCACCTCGGCGCGGCCCAGCGGCGCCCGCGACGACGTGCCGGCGAAGATGACGTCCTCCATCTTGCCGCCGCGCAGCGTTTTGGCGCCTTGCTCGCCCATCACCCAGCTGATCGCGTCGACGACGTTGGACTTGCCGGAGCCGTTGGGCCCGACGACGCAGGTGATGCCAGGCTCGAAGCGCAGAGTCGTCGGCGAGGCGAAGGACTTGAAGCCCTTCAGCGTCAGACTCTTGAGGTGCACGACGTGCCAGACTAGCGCTCGCCGAATCCGCGCAGCGGTTCCCCGGCGTCCGACCAGTCCGCGACCACGCTGTCGACGCTGCCCGGCGTGTTGCCGCTCTCGAGCAGGTCGAGGAGCCGCTGGCAGGCAGCGCGTGACCCCTGGGCAACCACCCGGACGCGTCCGTCTGGCCGGTTCGACGCGTGGCCGCTCAGCCCGAGTTCCAGCGCCCGCGCACGAGTCCACCACCGGAAGCCGACGCCCTGGACGTAGCCGTGCACCCAGGCGGTGAGCCGGACGTCAGGCTCCGACATTTGCTACCTCGAACGTCACCTTCGTGCCGGACTTCAGCGTGCGCCCGACCGTGCAGACCTGGTCGACGGCCCGGTTGACGACGACCAGCAGCCGGTTGAGCTCGCCTTCACTGAGCCCGGACACGTCGAGCTCCATCCTCTCCTCGAGCAGCGGATAGCGCTCCTGCTCGCGGTCGGGCGGCCCAGACACCCGGACGGTGGCCGAGTAGCCGTCGCCGAGCCGGCGTGCCAGCGGCGCGTCCGTGCTCATCCCGCTGCACGCGGCCAGCGCGATCTTCATCAGCTCGCCGGGCGTGAAGACGCCTTCGACGTCATCGGCACCCACCAGCACCTGCGCGCCGCGTGAGCTGTGCCCGGTGTAACGCCGCGTCCCGGTGCGTTCGACCCACAGTTCCGTCATGGCCTAATTTCTACCTTGCGCCGAAATGGCGCTCCCGCTCGCGCGACGCGCCGATTGACCACCCCGAACACTTTGTCGGCGCGGCCGGGGCTGGCAGTTCGGGCAGTAGAACGACGAGCGGTTCATGAACTTCTCACGGCGGATCACCGACCCGCACCGCCGGCACGCCTGGCCCTCGCGGCCATAGACATCCAGCGACCGGTCGAAGTAACCCGACTCGCCGTTGACGTTGACATACAGCGAATCGAACGACGTGCCGCCCTGCCCGAGCGCATCGCCCATCACCCCGGCCGCTGCGTCCAGCACGTCCCGCAGCCGGCGACGGGTCAGCGACGAGGCGATCCGAGCGCCGTTGACCTGTGCCCGCCACAACGCTTCGTCTGCGTAGATGTTGCCGATCCCCGACACGACGGTCTGGTCGAGCAGCTGTCGCTTGATCTCAGAGTGCTTGCGGCGCAACACCGTAACGACAGCGTCGGCATCGAATCGGGGATCGAGCGGGTCGCGGGCCAGGTGCGTGACCGGCACCGGCACGTCGCTGCCGTCGACGGTCACGAGGTCTGCGAGCATCCACCCTCCGAACGTGCGCTGGTCGACGAAGCGCAGCGCGGTTCCGTCGTCAAGCAACGCCGCGATCCGCACGTGGTCGTCGCGCGGTGGTCCCTTCGCGCGAGCACCCGTCGCGGCACCGATCAGCATCTGCCCGCTCATGCCCAGGTGCACGACCAGCGCCGTGCCGTCGGAGAGGTTCAGCCACAGGTACTTGCCGCGACGCCCGGTGCCCTCGATGCGCTGCCCGATCAGCCGGGCGGTCAAGTCGGCTGGGCCGGCATCGTGACGGCGGACCGCGCGAGGGTGGTGGACCCGCACCGCGGTCATGGTCCGGCCCGCGACATGGGCCTGCAGTCCTCGTCGGACAGTCTCGACCTCCGGAAGCTCAGGCACTGTCGAGGGCGTTCCACGCCGCTGCGGCGGCCTTCTGCTCGGCTTCCTTTTTCGAGCGCCCGACCCCTTCGCCGTATTCGGTGTCCATCACGATCACCGTCGCGGTGAACTCCTTGTCGTGATCGGGTCCGGTCGAGCTGACCAGATACGACGGCACGCCGAGGCCGCGGGCCGCGGTCAGCTCCTGCAGGCTGGTCTTCCAGTCGAGCCCCGCCCCGAGCGTCGGCGCTGCCTCGAGCAGCGAGCCGAATAGCCGCAGGATGACTTCACGTGCCCTCTCGATGCCGTGGTGCAGGTAGATCGCCCCGAGCAGGGACTCCATGCTGTCCGCGAGGATGCTCGATTTGTCCGCCCCGCCGGTGTTCTCCTCGCCGCGGCCCAGCAACAGGTAGGCGCCCAGCCCGTCGTCGGTCATCTTGCGCGCCACGTCTGCCAGCGCCTGCGTGTTGACGATGCTGGCGCGAAGCTTGGCCAGATCACCCTCCGAGCGGTCCGGATGGCGGTGAAACAGCTCGTCGGTGATCGTGAGCCCGAGCACCGCGTCGCCGAGGAACTCCAGCCGCTCGTTGGTGGGCAGGCCGCCGTGTTCGTAGGCGTAGCTGCGGTGGGTCAGCGCCAGGGTGAGGAGCTCGTCGGGCAGATCAGCTCCGAGTGCCGCCCGCAGCGCTTCCCGTGCGGACGTCACCGTTCGTCCCCACCTGGGTCGTCAGAGAACATGCCGGCCAGGTTGGCCCACCTGGGATCAAGCTGCTCGTGGTGGTGCCCCGGCTCGGCCTCGGCCAGCGCCACCCCGCACACCGAGCACAACCCCGGACAGTCCTCGCGGCACAACGGCGACAGCGGCAGTTCGAGCCCGACCGCGTCGATGATCGGCTGCTCGAGGTCGACCGCGCCATCGACGACGTGGCCGACCTCGTCCTCTTCGGTCGTGGCTTCCGTGGTGCTGTCGGGATATGCGAACAACTCGGTCAGGGCGATTTCGATACGTCCGGAGGTCGCCGTCAGACACCGCGCACACTCCCCTGACGTCGGCGCGGACACCGTTCCGGTCACCAGCACGCCCTCCGAAACCGACTGGAACTGCAGATCCAGCTCCAGCGGCGCACCGCGGTCGATCGCGATCATGTCCAGACCGATGCGCGACGGGCTGGCCACGGTTTCACGGACAGGCAGCATAGCCCCGGGGCGCCGCGGAAGACGCGAGACGTCGTACGTGAGCGCTGACCGGGGGCTACGGTGAATCGCCGCGCTCGCCTGCCTGGCCATGACGGCCAGTTTAGTGACGCCGCAACCGCGTCGACGGGCCTGCCGCTAGCGCTGCGCGTAGTCGTGCGTGCCTGCGGCCGTGCGCAGCTGGTGGCGCCCGCGACCCACCGAGCGCAGTGTGCCGTTGAGGTAGTCCTCGAACTCGGCGAGCTTGCTGTCGACGTAGATGTCGCATTCGCCGCGAAGCCGGTCTGCCTCGGCGTGTGCCGCGTCGATCATCCGGGTGGCCTCGGCGGTCGCTGTTTGCACGACCTCCGTCTGCGAGACCAGCCGCTGCTGCTCCTTGATGCCTTCTTGGACAGCCTTCTCGTAGGACAGGTTGCCGTTCTCCACCAACCGATCGGCCTCGGCCTTGGCACGACCCGTCATGACTTCGTAATCGCGCTTTGCCGTCGCGCTGAGCCGGGCAGCCTCGTCCCGCGCCTCGCCGACCATCTGGTCGCAGTGTGCCCGAGCCTCGGCGACCATGCGGTCGGCATGCGACTTGGCGTCGGCCAGCAACCGGTCAGCCTCCGCGCGAGCGTGCGCCATCATCGACTCCGACTCGGCGGTGGCCGTCGCCACCATCGAGTCGGAATGCTCCTTGGCCTCGCGCAACAGCGAGTCGCGTGCATCCAGGACGTCCTGCGCGTCGTCGAGCTCGCCGGGGATCGCATCCTTGATGTCGTCGATCAACTCGAGGACATCGCCGCGGGGCACCACGCAGCCGGCGGTCATCGGAACGCCGCGGGCTTCCTCGACTATCGCGCCCAACTCGTCGAGCGCTTCAAAAACTCGGTACACGGCGATCCCTCCGGCGTAGTCAGTGTTACCAGTGTGCCTGGCGTTACGTCTGTGACGGCGCAGCGTGGCCGGTGTGTCGGCCTACCAGGCATCCCCTGACTGCATGAAACCAGGTTCATGCCGTTCCCACCGCACCAACCGGAGGAAAGCCCTAGCGCACGGCGCCTGCAATCGCGTCGCGGGCGCGGTCGAGCAATGATACGAACGGGCCGGCCGCGAGGTTGGCCATCGGCGATTCGACGCCGGGGTGCGGACGGGTCGGCGCGATGGCCTCCGCGGCGCGCACCGCACCCGCCATCTTCTTCAGCTCGTCCTCGCTGAGTTTGCCGGCCAGCTTGTCGAACTCCTCGCTCTCCTCGTGCTCGGCGTGGTTGACTACGTCCCTCTGGAGCACGATGAGCGCATTCCTGAATTCGTTCGAGTCGATGTTCAGGCTCTCGATCTTCTGCAGCTGCTGTTTGGCCTGGTTTTCCTCGTGCAGCCGCGCGTCCACGATCGCCTCGCCACTGTCGATCTCGTGTCGGGCCTTCGGATGAACGATCATCTCCTCGGCGGTTTCGTGCACTGCCAGCAGCGAGCGCAACTCGAAGAACGCCCGCTCACGCTTGTCTTTGTCTGGCGCATTGATGGTTTCGGAGAACAGCTCCTTGATCCGGTTGTGCTGCTCCTTGAGAAACGCGACGACGTCCTGAGTTGATTTCACCGATGTGTCGGCCACTGCGGTGTACCTCCTTTTGTTCTCCGGAATTACGAGTTCGGCGCAATGGGCTGTGCGCGCCATTGATCGCATACCCGCGCAGCGGCGGGCCAAACGCCTCAGCGTCCCTGCAACTTCTCCCGCAGCCGCCGGTTGACAGGCTCCGGCAGCAGGTCGGAGACATCACCTCCGAGGGCCGCGACCTCCTTCGCCAATGATGACGATACGAACGCGTAGCGCGCTGTCGTCGCGACGAAAAACGTGTCCACGTTGGCGATGTGTTTGTTCATCTGCGCCATCTGCAGTTCGTATTCGAAGTCTGTGCCGGTGCGCAGGCCCTTGACGATCGCGGTCAGCCCACGCGCCTTGGCGAAGTCGACGACGAGCCCTTCACCCGACTCCGCTCGCAGATTCGGCAGGTGTTCGGTTGACTCGTTGATCATCGCGATGCGCTCGTCGATGGTGAACATGCCCCGCTTGTTCGGGTTGACCAGGATCGCGACGACGACCTCATCGAACTGGGCGGATGCGCGCTCGAAGATGTCGATGTGGCCCAGCGTGACCGGGTCGAAGGATCCGGGGCACACGGCGCCACTCATGGATGAGCACGCTAGCAGCCCTGGCCGATAACGGCGCTAGCCCGGGTTGCCGGCTTCGGCCAGCTCCAGCCGGGTGTCGCCGTAGCGCCGCGCCGGCCAGTTGCTCCAGCCATCCGGCCAGCTCAGCGGGCGCCCGGAGGACCTGCGTTCGACGACGACGACGGTGCCCGCACCCGTCCAGCCGCGCCCGGCCAGTGCTGCCAGGATCTGCTCCACCTCCGCCGTGTCTAGGCCGTACGGGGGATCGGCGAACACCAGATCCACGGGGCGCTCGGCGCCCTCGTCGAGCACCGTTGCGACCCGCCGGGCCAGCACCGTTGCTCCGGTCAACCCGAGTGTGTCGATGTTCCGCCGGATCACGGCGGCGGCGCGTGGATCGCCTTCGACGAACGTGGCATTGATCGCGCCGCGCGAAAGTGCCTCGAGCCCAAGCGCTCCCGACCCGGCGTACAGATCGAGCACGGTGAGTCCGTCGAAGTTCATGCGCGCGGCCAGGATGTTGAACAGCGCTTCGCGCACTCGGTCCGACGTTGGTCGCGTCACGCGCGGCGGCACCGCGATCCGGCGACCGCCCGCGGTGCCGCCGACGATCCGGGTCAGCTGACCACCATCAGTAGGTCTCCGCCCTCGACCTGGGCGGCCTTCGAGACCGCCACCCGCTCGACGGTGCCGGCCTTCGGTGCGGTGATCGCCGCCTCCATCTTCATCGCCTCGATCGTGGCCACGGTCTGACCCGCGGTCACCGTGTCCCCTTCGCCGACGCCGATCGTGACGACACCCGCGAATGGCGCACCGATGTGATCGGGGTTGCTGCGGTCCGCGGTCTCCGCCGCGGGCACGCTGGGTGCGATGCTGCGGTCGCGGACCAGCACTGGCCGTAGTTGGCCGTTGAGGATGCACATCACGGTGCGCATCCCGCGCTCGTCGGGATCCGATATCGCCTCCAGGCCGATGAGCAGCTCAACGCCGCGCTCGAGCGTGACGCGGTGCTCGTCGCCGTGTCGCAACCCGTAGAAGAACTGGTTGGCCGACAGCCGTGAAGTGTCACCGAACTGCTCGCGGTGATCCTCGAATTCCTTTGTGGGACCAGGGAATAGCAGTCGATTCAGTGTCGCTTGTCGGCGCGGGCCGGCCACGTTCAGCGTCGCCTCGTCCTCGACGGCCAATTCCGTTTGCCGTTTAGCGGGGGGCCTGCCGTGGAGCGCCTTGGTGCGCAATGGCTCCGGCCAGCCGCCCGGGGGGTCGCCCAGTTCACCGCGCAGGAACCCGATCACAGACTCGGGGATGTCCAACCGTGCTGGGTCGGCGGCGAATTCGTCGGCGGTGATGCCGGCGCCCACCAGCGCGAGTGCGAGGTCGCCGACCACCTTTGACGATGGCGTGACCTTGACCAGTCGGCCCAGGATCCGGTCGGCGGCTGCGTAGTTGGTCTCGATTTCCTCGAAACGGTCGGCGAAGCCCAACGCGATGGCCTGCTGCCGCAGATTCGACAGCTGGCCACCCGGGATCTCGTGGCTGTACACCCGCCCGGTGGGGGCGGGCAGCCCGGATTCGAAGGGAACGTACACCTTTCGCAGCGCCTCCCAATACGGTTCGAGGTCGCAGACCGCCCTGAGCGAAAGCCCGGTGTCGTACTCGGTGTGCGCGGCCGCCGCCACGATCGACGAGAGAGCCGGCTGGCTGGTGGTACCCGCCAGCGGCGCGGCGGCGCCGTCGACGGCGTTGGCGCCCGCC
>Ga0209656_10000454_pt1 | contig 27050 bp, 24 predicted proteins | sample BogFormECP12_OM2_FD_188239 | JGI IMG/M metagenome (GOLD analysis project Ga0209656, IMG submission 188239) | Bog forest soil microbial communities from Calvert Island, British Columbia, Canada - ECP12_OM2 (SPAdes) (version 2) | ecosystem: Environmental > Aquatic > Freshwater > Wetlands > Bog ...
CTGCACCTCCTCCTGAAGGCGCTCCGTCATGGCGACCGGATCGAGGCCCAGTCCGGTCTCGCTCATGACGTCTTGTCCGAGGTCTTGTCCGGGGCTGGCTTCTTCGTGCGCGGCGGGCGCGGCTCGGTGGCCGGCGGGGCGGGCGGCTTGTCGTAGGAGATCGAGAGCGTCTGGATCTGGTCCTCCATGGCCTTCAGCCGCTCGCCGATCGACAGCACGTCCGCCCGGGTCGGCAGGCCGAGGGCGTGCAGGTAGCGCGCCATCATCTCCGTCATGCCCTGCTGGAAGCGCAGCGACAACGCCATGGCCTGATTCATCAGGCGCGCCGATTCGGTGGTCTGCATCGTGTCGGTCGACAGCCGATTCAGCCCTTGCTCCCACTGATTGAGCATGTCGCGCCACATCCCGAGCGGATCGAGCGGCGGCTGTGCCATGATGCCCCCCTTGTCTTGGTTCCCCGCAATATCACGCGGTTTTGCCCCCGGCGAACCCTGCGTTCGCACCCGGCACCCGGACCGGCGGCGGTCAGCCGAGCATGACGGTACGGTTGCATTGCACACGAACCCGACCCATTTTTGAGCGTTCGGGAGGCTTCGTCGCCACAGGAATTACGTTGCAATGCAACATCAGCCTGCTTTTCTAGAAGCGCGTCCGCCATCTAAGCTGCTTCTCTTCGCGGAAGCTCGCGCGTTTGCCGAGATGGCCTTTGGGGTGGCCTCGGCACCTCTGCTGCTGACGGCGCCGCGCGGCGACGGCCATCCGGTCCTCGTGCTGCCCGGGTTTTTGGTCTCCGATCGCTCGACCGAGATTCTTCGGCGGTTTTTGGGCGCGGTCGGGCACGACGCAAGGGGCTGGAAGCTGGGCCGCAACCTCGGCGGCCTGAACCGGATGAGCGGCGTGCTGCAGGATCGGGTGCGGGAGGTGCATCGCGAGACCGGGCGCACCGTGTCGCTGGTCGGCTGGAGCCTCGGCGGCGTGTATGCCCGGTACCTGGGGCTATCGATGCCGGACAGCGTGCGCAGCGTCATCTCGCTCGGCAGTCCGGTGAACGAGCACGTGCGGGCGAACAACGTCGGGCGCTTGTACGACCGGGTTTCCGGCGAATCGGTCGACCATCACGACGTGGGCGAGCTGGCGGCGCTCGCCGGCGAGTTGCCGGTGCCATCCACGTCGATCTACTCGCGCACCGACGGCGTCGTGAGCTGGCAGGCCTCGATCATTCGCGAGAGCGCGCGGGCGGAGAACGTCGAGGTGTTCGGCGCCAGTCATATGGGCCTGGGCGCCAATCCCGCGGTGCTGTGGGCGATCGCCGACCGGCTGGCCCTGCCGGAGGCAACCTTCGCGCCGTTCAACCGCAGGGGGCCGTTCGGGCTCACCTACGCGGCTCCCGGCGCACACAACGCCTGATCGTTTTATCTTGCAGAGGCGGCGCGCAGGACGAAGCGCTGCGTCTGCTCGAACGCCGTGTCGATGGCGGTGGCGCCGGTTTCGTCCGTCAGCTCGGCAAAGCGCGCGGCGATCGTTTCCGGACGAAGCTCGTCGCCGCGCAGCACGATCCCGTCCGTCTCGCGTATCCGCACGACCGCAAAGCAGCCCGCACCGGCGGCGAGGATGAGCTTCGACGGCGCGTCGTCGCTGACCAGGAACAGCACCGCCGGCGTCACCGACTCGGGCGTCAGGAGGCTTGCGGCTTCCCCGGGCAGCAGGCCTTCGGTCATGCGCGTGTAGGCCGTCGGCGTCAGCGTGTTGACGCGGATGTCGTACTTGCTGCCTTCGTGATGCAGCACGTTCATCAGCCCGATCATGCCGGCCTTCGCCGCGCCGTAATTGGCCTGGCCGAAATTGCCGTACAGGCCCGACGACGACGAGGTCAGCACGATGCGGCCGTAGGCCTGCGCGCGCATCGTCTCCCACACGGCCTTGGTGACGTTGGCGGTGCCGATCAGGTGTACGTCCACGACGCGCCGGAACTCCGCCATGTCCATCTTCGCGAAGCTGCGGTCGAGCAGGATGCCGGCGTTGTTGACGAGGATGTCGATCCGCCCCCAGTGACGCAGCGCGCGCTCCGCCATGGCGCTGACGGCGGCGAAATCGGTCACGTCGGCGTGGTCCGTGATCGCCTGTCCGCCGGCTTGCACGATCTCCGCCACCACCGCGTCGGCGCCGTCGCCGAGGTCGTTGACCACCACGCGGGCGCCGCGCGCGGCAAGACCGAGCGCATGGCAACGGCCGAGGCCGCCGCCGGCGCCGGTCACGATCGCCACACGGTCGTCGAAGCGGATGGTCATGGGTTCCTCGCTGCTGAAAAGGCGGCGCACCCTACCGATGGCGGCGGTCGGCGCAACCGCCTGCAAATCCCCGGAGAGTGTGAGTAACCCGTCATCGCGAGGCGCACAGCGCCGTGGCGATCCAGGGCCGCGCCGCCGGCTTCTGTCACGCGGCCCTGGATCGCCACGCTTCGCTCGCGATGACGAGGATATGGGGTTCTGTTTAGCAGATTGGTCCTAGCAGCCTGTCGGAGTTAAGCACAAACCACGAACAAATCGGAGATTTCTTTCGATACTTCGCGGTTCTGCACAACAAGAGAATCCGCCGGTGGCCGTTGGCGACATATTCATCCGCAAAACTGCTAACTCCGACAGGCTGCTAGTGGCGCATATACGACAGGAACTTGCCGCTCATCGTGATCTTCACGCGGTCGCCCTTCTGGTCGGGCTGGCGCTCCAGGGTCATGTCGAAGTCGATCGCGCTCATGATGCCGTCGCCGAACTCCTCCTGGATCAGCTCCTTCCAGGTCGTGCCATAGACCTGCACCAGTTCGTGGAAGCGGTAGACCAGCGGATCGGTCGGCACCGCGCTCGGCAGCGAGCCGCGATACGGGATGGCGCACAGCAGCGCCTCCTCGTCGTCGCCGAGGTCGAACAGCGAAGCTGCCTTGCGCGCCGTCTCCGGCGTCATCGACATCTGGCCGAGACAGGCGGCGCAGGTCCAGACGGGCGCGTGCCCGAGCCGTTCCGCAACCTGCGCCCAGGTCAGTCCCTTGGCGTTCTTGGCGGCGATGATTTTCTGACCGAGCTGCGTCTTGGCCTCGTTCATGGGCGGCGTTCCCCTCGCTGTGGTCCGGCGCCGCAGGCAGCAAGCGATATGCCAGACCGGAGAGGCTTCCGCCGCGCGGCCCCGTGGCGTTACATCACGTCCGCCGGAGGGGGGGAGAATCGACGCCATGCCGACGATGGTCGAACGGGTCCGCACGCCGCGCTGGGTGAGCGACTTCAAGTCGTTCATCGCGCGCGGCAGCGTGGTCGACCTGGCGGTGGGCGTGATCATCGGCGCCGCCTTCACGACCATCGTCGCCAGCCTGGTGAAGGACATCATCAACCCGATCATCGGGGTGTTCACCGGCGGCGTGGATTTCAGCAACGTCTTCGTCGCCCTCAACGGCCAGCACTACGCCACGCTGGCCGACGCGCAAAAGGCCGGTGCGCCGACCATCAATATCGGCCTGTTCATCAACGCCGTGATCAACTTCCTGATCGTTGCGTTCGTGATCTTCTGGGTGGTGCGCGCGCTCAGCCGGCTGATGCCCAAGCCCGAGCCCAAGCCGGCCGGGCCGCCGGCCGACGTCGTGCTGCTGACGGAAATCCGCGACATCCTGCGCGCCCGCGCGCCCGAACCCGCTCCGCCGGCCTGACCGGCGCGTCCTTCATGTACCTTCACAAGCCGTAACATCATTTCCATTACGCGCCGGGACCGGCCGCGCTAGTCTGTCCGCCGGGGGACACGCCCGCCGGCGTGCCAAGGGGAACCGCCACTCATGCGCCGTCTGCTCGTGCTGCTCTGCCTCGCTGTCCTCATCGGCGTGGCGCCGATCGCTCGCGCCGCCGACCTCGACATCTCGGGCCTGTCCACCGACAGCGGCAAGTATGCCGACAGCCTGACCGCCAAGTTCCCGGCCGGCGGCAACCCGGCGCAGCGGCGCGCGGCGGAGCAGAAGGCGGCGGACGCCGAGCGCAAGCGCGACTGGGCCGGCGCCGTGGCGGCCTGGGAAGCGCGGATCGGCCTCGGCGACGCGGGCGCCGGCGCCTGGATGTCGCTCGCCCAGGACGCGATGCGCGAGACCCCGCCCGACGCCCGCCACGCGATGATGGCCGCCTACCAGGCGTTCGAGCTGGCCAGCGATCCGAAGGCCGAGATCGCGCCGCTGCTGATGATCGCCGACGCGCTGAAGATGCTGGACCGCCCGGCCCAGGCGATCACCGCGCTCGAGGCCGCGCAGGACCGCGCGCCGGACGACGCGCAGATCAAGCAGGCGCTGCTCATGGCGCGCCGCGCCGCCGGCATCCTGGTGCGCAACCTGCGCAACGAGAGCGAGGCCGACCCGCCGCGCGCCTGCATCAGCTTCACCACCGCGCCGCTGCGCTCCGACGACTTCCACCCGCAGGACTGGGTCAAGCTCGACCCCGCCGTGTCCGGCGCCGCCGTGACGCGGGAGGGCGACGAGATCTGCGTCTCCGGCCTGCCGTCGGGGCAACAGACCGGCATCGTCCTGCGCGCCGGCATGCCGGGCGAGGACGGCCTGACGCTGGTCAAGGAAACCCGGCTGACCGCCGATATCGGCAACCGCCGGCCCCGCGTCGTCTTCGACCAGCGCATGTTCATCCTGCCGCGCGGCCAGCCGCCGGCGGTGACGATGACCACGGTGAACCTGTCGGCGGTCAAGCTGACGCTGGCGCGGATGACCGAGCGCAACATCGTCGCCTTCCTGCACGACAACACCCTCGGCCAGCAGATCGACACCTATCAGGCGATGCGCGCCGGCACCGACTACGGCCGCGTCGTCTGGCAAGGCACCGCGCCCATTCAGTCGTTCAAGCCGAACCGCAACATCACCACCGCGCTGCCGCTGCCGCAGGCGCTGGAGGACGCCGGCCCCGGTGTCTACGCGCTCGTCGCCGAAGCGGGCGACGGCACGCCCGAGAGCCTCGATCCGCAGGGCGCGGCGCAGATGCTGGTGCGCACCGACCTCGCGCCGACCGTCTGGCGCGGCGAGGACGGGCTGACCGTGCAGGTGCGCGGCTACAGCGACGTCGCCCCGCGCCCGGGCGTGCGCGTGCAGCTGCTCTCGACGACCAACGATATCCTCGCCGAGACGACCACCGACGGCGACGGCGTCGCCCGCTTTGCCGCCCCGCTGACCCACGGCACCGGCAGCAGCGCGCCGAGCTCGATCCACCTGTTCGGCCCGGGCGACGATTTCGCCACCCTCGACCTCGAGGCCGCAGCGTTCGACCTGTCCGACCGCGGCGTCTCGGGGGCCCCGCATCCGGGTCCGCTAGACGGTTTCATCTGGACCGATCGCGGCATCTACCGCCCCGGCGAGACCGTGCAGGCGATGGCGCTGTTGCGCGACGACGCGGGACGCCCGGCCGATTTCCCGGCGCGGGTCACCGTCAAGCGTCCCAACGGACAGGTGTTCCTGCAGACGACGGCCCCCCGGCTGGCTGATGACGCGATCCGCGTGCCGATCACCCTGTCCGCCGGGGCCGCGATCGGCACCTGGACGATCGAGCTGCGCTCCGACCCCGACGCCGACCCGATTGCCACCGCCGGCTTCCGCGTCGACGCCTTCGTGCCCGACCGGCTCGCGGTCGATCTCGGCCCGGTGCCCGGTCCGCTGCTGCCCGGCCGGCCGTTCGCGCTGCCCCTCACGGCGCGTTTCCTGTACGGCGCGCCCGGCGCCGGATTGTCGGGCAAGGCGTCGATCCGCCTGACCTGGAATGACGACCCGTTCCCGGCGCTCAAGGGCTATGGCGTCGGCCTGGCCGGCGAGACCTACGCGCCCGACGCGCAGGACGTCGACATCGCCGACACCGACGGCGAGGGCCACTCGACGATCGCGATCAGCGTGCCGCGCGCGCCCGACACCACGCATCCGATCAAGGCGAGCGTCACCGCGGAGATCGACGATCCATCCGGCCACGCGAGCCGCGGCAAGATCGACGTTCCCGTCCGTCCGTCCGGCAACCTGATCGGCGTCAAGCCCGACTTCGCCGACAACGCGATCGATGCGAACGCGGAAGCCGGTTTCGAGGTCGTCGCGGTCAATCCCGACGGCGCGCGGATTCCGCTGAAGGCGACGCTGCGGCTGGTGCGCGAGAACCCGACCTGGCGCCTGCAGTTCGAGGGCAACGTCGCCCGCTACCAGATGGCGTGGCGCGATGAGCCGCTGGAGACGCACGACGTCGCCATTCCCGCCGACGGCACGCTGCATTGGGCCAAGACGCTCGACTTCGGCCGCTACCGGCTGGAGGTGACGGAAGCCGGCGGCCTCGCCGCCACATCCGTGCGTTTCCGCGCCGGGTGGGTGTCCGCCGACAACCCGGACGTGCCCGATCAGCTCGACGTGTCGGCCGACGCGCGCACGCACAAGCCGGGCGAGGCGGCCCGCATCCACATCGCCGCCCCGTTCGCCGGCAAGGCGACGCTGCTCGTGCTGACCGACCGCGTGCACGCGCTGCGCGACATCGACGTCGCGGCCGGCGGCTCGGATGTCGACGTGTCGGTCGGCACCGACTGGGGGCCGGGCGCGTATGTGACCGTGCACCTCTATCACGCCGCCGATGCGAAGGCGGCGAAGCCCGAGGACCGCAAGCCCGGCCGCGCCATCGGCTTGGTGTGGGTCGGCATCGACCCGTCGGTGCGCACGATCGCCGCGACGATCGACGTCCCCGACAAGCTGCCGCCGCGAAAGCAGGCGATCATTCCCGTGCATGCCGAACCCGGCGCCTGGGTGACGCTTGCGGCGGTCGACGAGGGCATCCTGCGGCTGACCAATTTCGACAATCCCGATCCGGCCGCGCACTTCCTCGGCCGCCGCCGTCTCGGCCTCGATATCCGCGACGACTGGGGCCACCTGCTCGCGCCGGCGGAAGGCGAGGCGACGCAGTTGCGCCAGGGCGGCGACACCGGCTTCGCGCTTCCCGACGTGCCGATCCGCACCGTCACCCTGTTCGTCGGACCCGTCCAGGCGGGCGACGACGGCATCGCCCGCATCCCGCTCGACCTGCCGGACTTTGCCGGACAGGTGCGGCTGATGGCGGTGGTATGGCACGGCGACAAGATCGGCGCCGCGCATGCCGACGTGCTGGTGCGCGATCCGCTGGTCGCCGAGCCGCTGTTGCCGCGCTTCCTCGCCCCCGGCGACAACGCGCGCTTCGCCGTGCTGATGCAGAACCTGGAGCTGCCGCCAGGCGAGGCGTCGGTCGTCGTCTCGACCGACGGACCGTTGCAGGTCAGCGGCCCGACCCGCCTCGTCGCCAACCTGACGACGGGCGCGCAGGCGACGCCTGTGACGACGCTGCATGCGACGACCGCGGGACGTGCGGTCGTGAAGCTCGACGTGACGGGGCAGGGCGGCTTCAGCGTGCATCGCGAGACGGCGATCACCGTGCGGCCTGCGCGCGGACCGATGACGCTGGTGGCGAGCACCCAGCTTGCACCCGGCGCCTCCGCGCCGATCGCGCCCGCCTTCGACCGCTTCCTGCCCGGCACCGCGCACGGCACCGTCACCTATGGCGGCCTCGTGCGCTACGACGTGCCCGGGTTGGTCCAGGCGCTGTACGCCTATCCGCTGTTCTGCCTGGAGCAGGCGAGCAGCAAGGGCTTCCCGCTGGTGTTCCTGCCGGACGGACCGATGGCGGGACCGCAGCGCGGGCCGGCCTTGCAGGCGGCGATGACGCGCGTGCTCGACCTGCAGCGCTACGACGGCGGCTTCGCGCTGTGGACGTCAAACGGTGAGGCGAGGCCGTGGCTGTCGGCCTATGCGATGGACTTCCTCATGCGCGCGCAGGCCGCCGGCAACGGGTTGCCCGAGGCGGCGATCCGCGACGGGCTGAAGTATCTGTCCGACGAACTGGATACCGACCCGACCAAGCCGGAGGAGTATGCCGCACAGGCCTATGCGCTGTACGATCTCGCGCGCGCCGGGAAGAACCGTCCGGGACTCGCGCGAGTGTTCGCCTCGGATCCCGACAACCTGCCGACGCCGCTCGCGCGCGCGCAGGTCGCCGCCGCGCTGGCGATGGCCCACGACACGCCGCGCGCCGAGAAGTTGTTCGCCAACGCGCTCGACTTCCGCGGGCGGAAGTTCTGGTACCTCGACGACGGCTCGGCGCTGCGGGACCAGGAAGCGCTCGTCGTGCTGCTGAAGGAAAGCGGCCTTCTGCCAGACCGATTGGCCAAGCTGGTGACCGAGTTGCCGGGCGCGGACCTCGATCCGGCGTGGGTCTCGACGCAGGAGGCGAGCTGGGGCATCGCCGCCGCGGCGCTGCTCGGACGCGACGGCCGTTCCACGCGCGTCGCGGTCGGCGACCTGCAGCCGCCGCCCGCGCCGATCGTCAGCGTGCCGCTGATGGGCGGCGCGCTGGTCGGGCGCAACCTCGGCAGCGATCCGGTGTGGCAGACGGTGTCGATCACCGGCATTCCGGCGGTGGCGCCGGCCGCGGCGCACAACCTGATGCGGGTGTCGCGGAAATTCCTCACTCTCGAGGGCACGCCGCTCGATCTCGATCACCTGAAGCAGAACACCGTCTTTGTGCTGCAGATCGACGGCAGCGCGGACGACAAGCAGGAGCATCAGGTGATGCTGCTGGCCGGCCTCCCGGCGGGCTGGGAAGTCGCCGGCCGCATCGGCAGCGAGGAGGCGCCCGGCCTGTCCTGGCTGAAGGACCTGACGGTGCCCGACGCGCAGCCGGCGGCGGATGATCGGTACGCGGCGGTGTTCGACCTGCCCGACGACCACCAGACCTTCCGCATCGCGGTGCGGCTGCGCGCGGTGACGCCCGGCAGCTACGAACTGCCCGGCGTCGAGGTCGCCGACATGTACCGTCCGGCGATCTACGCCCGTCAGGGCGCGGTCCGCATCACGGTGCTGCCGGTCGAGTGATGCAGCGACGCTGGCTGGCGCTGGCCTTCCCGCTGCTGCTTGCCGCGGCGGCGTGGGGGCTGGACCGCGCCTTCCCGCCCGACCTGCACCGGCTCGACGTGGTCGGGACCGAGGTGCTCGACCGCAACGGCCGGCCGCTGGCGCTGCTGCCCGCGCCCGGCGGCGTGTGGCGGTTCGCGGCGGCACCTGCCGACGTGTCGCCGGCTTTCCTCGACCTGCTGATCCGTACCGAGGACCGGCGCTTCTGGCTGCATCCCGGCGTCGATCCGGTGGCGATCGTGCGCGCCGCCGCGCAGATGCTGCGCGCCGGGCATGTCGTTTCCGGCGGTTCCACGCTGGCGATGCAGGCCGCGCGCCTGCTGGAGCCGCGACCGCGCACGCTGCGTTCCAAGCTGATCGAGGCGGCGCGGGCCTTGCAGCTCGAGTGGCGCTACGGGCGGCAGGGCGTGTTGCGCATCTGGCTGACGCTCGCGCCGTATGGCGGCGACCTGGAAGGCGTGCGGGCCGGGTCGCTCGCGTGGTTCGGCCGCGAGCCGTCGGCGCTGGAGCCGGACGAGGCGGCACTGCTCGTCGCGATCCCCCGCCGGCCGGAGGCGCTGCGCCCCGACCGCCACCACGACGCGGCACAGGCGCTGCGCGATCGCATCCTCGGCCCCGCGGGCGTCGCCGACGCATCGCCGGTCCCCGCCGCGCGCACGCCTCTGCCGCGCCACGCGCCGCAGATCGTCGCCGGACTTGCCCGCGCGCATCCCGGACAGGCGCAGATCGCCACCACGGTCGACGTCAAGCTGCAGACCGCGCTCGAACGTCTCGCGGCCGACCGGCTGCGCGACCTGCCGCCGCGGGAATCGCTCGCCATCGTCGTCGCCGATGCCGCCAGCCGGGAGATCCGCGCGGCCTACGCCGGCGCATGGCGCGATCCGGACCGCGCCGGCGCGCTCGATCTGACCCGCGCGATTCGCTCCCCCGGCTCGGCGTTGAAGCCGTTCATCTACGCGCTTGCGTTCGAGGACGGCATCGTCGGGCCGCAGACGCAGCTCGCCGACCTGCCGCGCCTGTTCGGCACCTACGCGCCGGAGAACTTCGACCGCGGCTTTGCCGGCGGCATCACCGCCGCCGAGGCGCTGCGACAGTCGCTCAACCTGCCGGCCGTTGCGTTGCTGGACCGCATCGGGCCGCTGCGCTTCGTCGAGGCCTTGCGCGATGCCGGCGCGCCGCTCCGGCTGCCGCGCGGCGCGGCGCCGTCGCTGCCGCTGGCCTTGGGCGGCGGCGGCACCACGCTGCGCGACGCGGCAGGCCTGTATGCGGCGCTGGCGACCGACGGCACGGCGCGCCCGCTGACGCTGATCGCCGGTGACACCTCGCCGTCGCACGCCTTTCTGCAGCAACGCGCCGCTGCCACCGTCGCCAACGTCCTGACGCGTCCGCTGCCAGGCGCCACGCGCGCGGCCGTGGCCTGGAAGACCGGCACGAGCTGGGGCGGGCGCGACGCCTGGGCGTTCGGGTTCGACACACGCGACGTGGTCGGGGTCTGGGTCGGGCGGCCGGACGGCACGCCGGTGGCGCAGGCGACGGGGGCGGCGACGGCGCTGCCGATTCTCGGTAGCGTGTTCGACCTGCTGCCGCACGCGCCCCGCTCGCCGACGCCGCTGCAGGCCGAGCAGCGTGATGTGAACGCGCCGGCGCTGGGCGAGGACAACCTGCGCTTGCTATTTCCGCCGCCCGGTGCCGTGCTGGGGGCCGATTCCACAGTCACGATCAGGGCCATGGGTGGACAGAGACCGCTGACCTTCCTGGTGGACGGCGCCCCGATCGCCTCGATGCCGGTGCGGCGCGAGACCACGTGGACGCCGCCCGGGCCGGGGTTCTACCTGCTGACGGTGCTCGACGCCGAGGGCGAAGCCGCGCACGCGAACATCCGCGCGAAATGAGCGCCCGCCGCGTCTGGCCGACGCCGCCGGCGGGTTCGGGCCTCGCCTGCCTGCGCCTGGCGTGCGCGTTGCTCGTCATGGTGCTGGCGGGCTGTGCGGAGACCGGCCTGTTCGACCCGGCGACCATGTGCGACTACCAGATGCGCGCCACCGTGCCGCTCGATTCGACGCATGGCCGGCCGCTGGTCGACGCCGAGGTCAACGGCGATCCGGTGCGGCTGATCGTCGACACCGGCGCGGAGACCACGCTGCTGACATCCGCGGCCGCGGAGCGGCTCGGCGTCCCCGCGACCGGCACCTCGCTGCGCCTCGTCGGCGTGGGCGGCGAAGGGGCAGGGTCCGCCACCACGGTGCACTCGCTCGCGATCGGCGAGCTGGTGCTGCGCAACCTGCCGGTGGTCGTCGACAGCGACAGCGAGAACAGCGGTCCGTCGCTGGGCAAGGTCGCCGACGGCATCCTGGGCCTGGACGTGCTGTCGCACTTCGACGTCGATCTCGACATGCCGAACGGGCGGATCACGTTCTACCGCGCGCGTATGTGCGAGGGCGGCCGGCCCGACTGGACGCTCGCCTATGCGACGCTGGATGCCGAGGTCAGCGCCCGGCTGCACCTGATCGTGCCGGTCGGGCTCGACAACCAGACGCTGAGCGCCACCGTCGACAGCGGATCGGACTCGACGGTGCTGGCGGACCGCGACATGGCGCGCTTCGGCCTGACGGCGGCCGTGCTGCGGCGCGATCCGATCATCCGCGTGCGCGGCATCGCGCCGACCCTGAGCCCGATCCGGGTGCACCGGTTTACCGCGCTGACCATCGGCGACCTGCTGTTCCTGCGCCCGGAGATTCCGGTCTCGCCGCTGCCGGACTTCGTCGGCGACATGCTGCTCGGCAGCGACGTGCTGCGCGAGCACCGCGCGTGGCTGTCCTGGGGCAGCGGCCGCGTCTACGTCGCCATCGGACGATAGAGTCGTTGCACGTCGACAGTGGTTTCCGTTTTCCCGTCATTGCGAGGAGCGCAGCGACGAAGCAACCCAGGGCAGCGTGACAAACGCTTTCCGCGCGACCCTGGGTTGCTTCGCTGCGCTCGCAATGACGACGAAACCGCTGCGTAGCCTACCCGAGCGTCAGGCGTGTACCATCTTGCAGCCGGTTTCGCCCAGCGGGCGCACCGCCTCCGCCGCCGGCGTGGTCGCGATCAGCTTGTAGCAATCCCACGGAGCCTTGCTCTCGGCTGGTGTCTTCACCTCGAACAGATAGGCGGGGAACACGCCGCGGCCGTCCTCGCGGATCGAGCCCTTGCCGAAGGCGTCGTCCTCGGTCGGCATCGCCTTCATGCGCGCCACCGTCGCCGCACCGGACTTTTTCGCCTCCGCCGGCCCCATCGCGGCCACCGTCTTGAGATAATGCAGCGTGCTCGAATAGCTGCTCGCATGGGCCTGGTTCGGCATTTGCGTCACACCCGAGTCCCGCAGCCGCGTGGTAAAGGCCCGCGTGCCGGGATTGAGGTCCCAATAGAAGCTCTCGGTCATCCGCAGCCCCTGGCAGATGTCGAGCCCCACCGCGTGCACATCGGTGATGAACATCAGCAGCGGTGCGACATGCATCCCATGCTCGCGCAGGCCGAACTCGTGCGCCTGCTTGACGCAGTTCGCCGTGTCGCCGCCTGCGTTCGCCAGACCGAGCACATTGGCACCGCTCGTCACCGCCTGCGTGATGAACGACGAAAAGTCGGTCGTGGTCGGGAACGGATACGCGACCGAGCCCACCACCGTCCCGCCCGCTGCCTTGACGAAGCGCGTCGTCTGGTCCTCCAGCGAATGGCCGAAGGCGTAGTCGGCGGTGATGAAGAACCACTTGTTGCCGCCCGCCTTCACCATCGCGCCGCCGGTCGACTTGCCCAGCATGTAGGTGTCGAAGCTCCAGACGATCGTGTTGGGGCTGCACTGTTCGCCCGTGAGCGCCACCGCCGTCGCGCTCGCGTTCAGGTGTACCCTGTCCTTCTCGCGGCACACCTGCGCCACCGCCAGCGCCACCGACGAGGTCGGCACATCCGCAACCACGTCCACACCGTCGTTGTCGATCCAGGCGCGCGCGATCGAGGCGCCGACATCCGGCTTGTTCTGGTGGTCGGCGGAGACGACCTCGATGTCAAAGCCATGGTTGGCCATCTCCTTCGCTGCGAGCCGCGAGGCAGCGACCGACGTCAGGCCCGTCGTGTCGCGATACGGCCCCGACTGGTCGTTCAGGACGCCGATCTTGATGACCGGGCCGCCCGCAGCATGGCTGCGGCGTGCGGCAAGGGATACGGCGGTAGCGGCGGCCGAGCCGATCGCCGCGCGGCGAGTGATCTGCATTGGGATATCCCCCTCAAGTGTGCGCGGCGGTTCTTGGCGCCGTCGGATGGGAACGCTAACCGGACTTGCGTGCCGTTGCCAGCCCGCCCGGTCCTGGCAGCGGCGGCAGGTCGGCGTAGTGGGGGCTTCGGCGCTCGCTGCGGGCGGCCATGCTCTCGGCCATCTCGCCGGGGTCCATGACCGCGCCGTTCATCACCATCGCGCGATCGAGCGCATCGGCGATCGCATGGTCGCGCGCGTAGTTCAGCGCATCCTTGCTCGCGCGGACGGCGAGCGGAGAGCGCATCGCGATCGCCTGTGCCGCCTCCTGCGCGCGCGCCATCGCCGCGCCGACGTCGGGCAGGGCCGCGTTGGCGAAGCCGATCTCCGCCGCCCGCGCGCCGGTGAGCGTCGCACCGGTATAGGCCAGCTCGCGCGCGATCGCCTGCGGCATCAGGCGGGGGACCCGCTGCAGCGCGCCGAGGTCGGCCATGAGGCCGATATTGATCTCCTCGATCCGCAACTGTGCGTCGGCGGTGACGAAGCGCAGGTCGCACGCCGCGGCGATCTCCAGCCCGGCGCCGAGGCAGGCGCCGTGCACGACAGCGATCGTCGGAAACCGCGCCGCCTCCAGTGCCGCGACCCCGCGCAGCAACGCGCGGCCGGTCTCGATCATCGCGCTCCGCGCACGGGCGCTATCCATGCGGAACGACAGGCCGGAGGCGAAAACCGACAGGTCCATCCCCGCGCAGAACGACGGTCCTTCGCCGGACAGGATCAGCGCGCGGACCGTGCCGGGTGCGTCGAGCTCGGCGATCGCGTCGGGGAACTCGCGCCAGAACGCCGGCGTGAGGCTGTTGCGCTTGTCGGGCCGGTTCAGCCGGATATGCGCGACCGGTCCGTCCTGCGAGACGAGCAGGGTTTCGTACGCCATCACCCGTGGCCGCCCGTTGCCGCATCGAAGCCGATCATTCCGGGCAGCGGCTCGACGAAGAAGTCCATCTGCAGCGGCGCGCCCGGCGATACGTCGAAGACCGACAAATCGCGCATCCCCGCCGCAATCAGCACCTCGTCGTCGAGGAAGAAGCGTCCGGTGCAGGTTTTGGGCTGGCCCAGGATGTAGAGCGCCGCCTCGGCCATGATCTCCGGCTTGCGGCAGACGCGCAGCATCGCCTCGCCGCCGATCTCGTTGGCCACGGCCGCGGTCGCGATCGCCGTGCGCGGCCACAGCGCGTTGGCGGCGACCCGTCCGGCGAATTCCTGCGACCATGCCAGCGTGAACAGGCTCATCGTGTATTTCGCGATGGTGTAGGCGGGCCACGCACGGAACCACTTGCCGTCGGTCGTCAGCGGCGGGCTGAGCGTCAGGATGTGCGGGTTCTCCGCCTTCAGCAGATGCGGCAGGCAGGCCTGCGTGACGACGAAGGTGCCGCGTCCGTTGACGCCGTGCATCAGGTCGTAGCGCTTGACCGGCGTTTCCAGCGTGCCGGTCAGGCGGATGGCGCTGGCGTTGTTGACCACCACGTCGATGCCGCCGAACGTCTCCGCCGTCCGCGCCACCGACGCCGCCACCGCGGCTTCATCGCGGATGTCGCAGATCAGCGGCAGCGCCTTGCCGCCCGCTGCCTCGATCTCCGCCGCCGCGGTGTGGACCGTGCCCGCCAGCCGCGGGTCCGGCGTATCGGTCTTGGCGGCGATGGCGACGTTCGCCCCCTCCTGCGCCAGCCGCTTGGCGATCGCCAGCCCGATGCCGCGGCTGCCGCCGCTCATGAACACCGTCTTTCCGCGCAGGCTCATTCTGCCCTGGCTCATCTCGCCCTCCCGTTGATCGTCGCGCCACTCTGGCACGATCAGCGCAGGTCGAGCACCCAGTCCTCCCCGACCGACGGGGGGCCGAACATCGCATGCGGCTGGGAGCGTTCCAGCCGGAACCCCCGCTTGGCGTAGATGGCACGTGCCGCCGTCAGCACCTCGTTGGTCCATAGCACGACGCGGCCGTAGCCGGCGTCGCGGGCGAAGCTCAGGCAGGCGTCGGTCAGGCGGCGGCCGAGCCCGATGCCGCGCGCCGCCGGCTCGACCAGCAGCAGGCGCAAGCGCCCGTCGGTGTCGTTTTCGCGCATCAGGAACACGCAGCCGAGCCGCACCCCGTCGCGCGCCGCGATCCAGCCGCGCTCCCTCGCGGCGTCGTGCTCCAGCAGGAAGGCCGACGCGGCCTTGCCGACGAGCGCCTCGAACCGCGCGTCGTAGCCGTACTCCTCGGCGTACAGCGCGCCGTGCCGCGCGATCACCCAGCCGATGTCGCCCGGTGCCGGTTCGCGCAGAACGACCTCGCCCGCGGATCCGTCCAGCCGTGCGCGGATGCGCTGCATGGCCTCGACCAGATCTTCCTGCGCATCGTCGGCGAGCGGCCCGATCAGCGTTTGCAGTTCGGCCCGCACGCGGCTTTCCAGCTTACGGAACGCGCCGCGTCCCCGCGCGGTCAATGCAATCGCCGACTGTCGCCGGTCGAGGTCGTCGCGGTGGCGTGCGATCAGCCCGTCCGCCTCGAAACGCTGCAGGATCCGGCTGAGATATCCGGCGTCGAGCCCGAGCGTCGCACACAGCGCGGTCGCGGACTGCGCGCCGCCGGTGGCCAGTTCGTAGATCGTGCGCGCCTCGGCGAGCGTCAGCTGCTCGCCCAGATAGGCGTCCTGCAGCACGCCGATCAGCCGCGTGTAGTAGCGGTTGAAGGACCGGATCGCCGCGATGCGCTCGTCGAGCGTGCCCACACGGGCATCGTCGGGCAGGTTGCTTGACGGAGTCAAGTATATGCCCGGCTATTCTCCGGACAGCTCTTTGCGCCTGCGGTCGAGCTCCTCGCTGTAGCGGCGCAGCGTGTACTGCTCCGTCAGGATGCCGAGCACCTTGCGGGTCTCGGGCGCATCGACGACGGTCAGCGCGTCCGCCTCCGCCCGTTCGAACAAGGTCGTCGCCTCTTTCACCGTCATCTGCGGAAGCAGGTAATCGGCGGCGTGGTGCAGCACCTCGGAGACGCGGTCCTTGTCACCGTCGGCGGCATGCGCCTCGGGGACCAGCACCATCCCGGCATAACGGTCCCTCTCGTCGATCACCACCACGCGCTGGGTCGAGCCGAGCGGGAAGTCGCGCTTGAACTTCGCCAGCGACGTGTCGGTGCGGACCGTGCGCACTTCGCGCCGCATCATGCGGCCGACCGACAGGTTGCGCATCCAGCCGATGTCCACCGCGCTGCGGATCGCCTCGCCGCGCAGGTGGAAGCGCCAGGTGGCGAAGCTGTAGCCGAAGGTCCGGCGCACCGTCAGCGCGGAGACGACGCAGGCCGCGAGCACCGCCGCCGTCATCGGCAGGCTGCCCGTCTCCTCCAGGGCCAGGAACGTCATCGTCAGCGGCCCGCCTACGATCGCGACCGCCATGCTGCTCATGCCCACGATGGCGCAGACCGCCGGCGGCACCGCATGCGTGGGGGTGGCGATCAGCAGCACGCCGGCGAACACCTTGCCGACCATCGCGCCCAGAAACAGCGAGGCGAAGAACAGGCCGCCGCGGAACCCCGACCCGATCGAGATCGCCGAGGCGCATGCCTTCATCAGCACCAGCAGCACCACCCAGCGGAGCGGGTAGGGCGCGTCCACGATCACCGAGAGCGCCGTGTGCCCGGACGACATCACCGCCGGCGTGACCAGCGCCATGCAGCCGATCACCAGTCCGCCGATCGACGGGCGCAGCCAGTCCGGCACGCGGCTGCGTCGGAACAGCTCCTCGGTGAGCGTGCAGCCGCGCATGACGCAGATCGCGATCAGTGCGCACAGCACGCCGAGGGCGACCAGCGGGATGTAGTCCACCGTCTCGACCCGCATCGGCACGAGCAGATCGAGCTGACCCGGGCTGCCGCCGACGCCCTGCACGATGGCGGTGCCGATGATCGCCGCGACCACCACCGGGGCGAGGGTGGCGATCGAGTAGGTGCCGATCACCAGCTCGTACGCATAGAAGGCGCCCGCCAGCGGCGCGTCGAACGCGCCTGCGATGGCGGCCGCCGTGCCGCAGCCCACCATCAGGCGCATGTCGCTGCGTCGCAGCCGGAACATGCGCCCGAACCAGCTGCCCATGCCGCCGCCGATCTGCGTGTAGGCCGCTTCCAGCCCGACCGACGCGCCGGCGCCGTTCGACATCATCGTCTGCAGCACGACGATCCAGCTGTCGCGCATCGACATGCGCCCGCCGTACAGCGCGTTCGCCTCGATCGGGTCGACCGCGCGCTTGGGGCGCCATTTGGCGAGCGCCAGCCCGACCACTCCGAGCAGCAGGCCGCCTGCGACCGGGACGATCAGCGCCCGCGCCGGCGCCAACGACACCGCGCCGGAAAGCCGCTCCCCCGGTGGCAGGTCGAACACCAGCGTGTGCACCATCTCCGTGCCGATCGTCATCGCCGCGACCAGCAGGCCGGAGACGGTGCCGACGAACGCCGCGAGCACGACGAGCCAGATTTCGTCGGCCCGCACCATCGCCCGCAGCGCCTGCGGGGCGTGCAGGACCGTCTCGCCGAAGGTGCGATGCCGGTGCGGGACCCCCTGGCGGTCCCGCAGCGTCTTGATCTCGCCGATGCGCGCGGACGCGGTTGGACCGGCGGTTGTCTCCGCCTCCATGTTTTGCTTCTCGAGGCCGTCCGTCGTCGTCACCGACATCGTTTCAGACCAGTAGCGATCGCCGCGTGGGCCGCATTGATGCGACCGGCGCAGCGCAGGATCAACCGTCGGCGCCTAAACTCCTCGTAAAACGCGGAAGTTTTATGGGGATATCGCGCCGGGCTCACGGTCCGCCCGGATTACAGACCTCGCTCGCGGCGAGTCGCGTCGAGGTCGTCCTCGACAAAGGCGCGCACGACCTCCTCGATCGGCTCGTGCGGCGCGAAGCCCAGGCCGCGCGCCCGGACCGGATCGAACGCGGCCGGCCAGGCGCTCACGATGCGCTCGATGTCAGGCGCCGATATCCGCCGCACCAGCGCCGAGGCGCCCGGCCGTTCGGTGTCCAGCGCCGCCAGCAGCTTGGCGACGGTCACGCTCATGCCGGGCGGATTGACGCTGCGGTCCAGGCCCATCGGGCCGGTTTCCATCGTCGCCGCGTGCAGCAGCCAGTCCACCGCGCGGCGCGGGCTCGCGACCCAGACGGCAAAGTCGTCCGCGACCGGAAGCTCGGTCGGCAGTCCCAGCAACGGCTCACGGACGATGGCCGAGACGAAGCTGCTGGCCGCCTTGTTGGGCCGGCCGGGCCGCACGACGATCGTGGGAAGGCGGAGCGAGACGGCATCCAGGAAGCCCCGCCGGCTCGCGTCCGCCAGCAACAGCTCGCCGATCGCCTTCTGGGCGCCATAGCTGTTCGCGGGAACCTGCCGCGCGTCGTCCGCGAGCACGGCCCGTTGGCCGCCGGAGAAGCTGGCGACGCTGCTGGTGAAAACCACCCGCGGGGGTTGTGTCAGGCCGCGGCAGGCATCGATGACGGCGTCGGTGCCGCGCACGTTGACCCGGCGGCCGAGGTCGTAGTCCGCCTCGGCCGCCGCGCTGACCACGGCGGCGAGGTGGAACACCACCGCCGTGTCCTCGGGGATCGCCGCCGCCGGCAGGCTGGCCACGTCTCCGCCGATGCTGCGGACCGGTAGCGATGCCGCGGCGGGCGGCGGCGGCGGGTCGATGTCGAACAACGTCAGGACCTCGACCGGCTCGGCGCCGAGCGCCCCGTCGCGGGCAATCCGGTCCGCCAGTTTCCGTCCCAGAAATCCGCCTGCGCCCAGGATCGTGACTTTCATCGTCTGCGTCCTTCCGCCAGTGTTTTTGTCGCGCAACGCGCGGCCGGGGTGACTTCCTGTTTACGATTGTTTCCGCTACGATAAACCCTGTTACGCTACGATGTGACTGATGCAGTGGCCTGCCTGGGTTTGGCGACGGAACGTCACGGCCGACGCCGCGTTGCGACCGTCGTCCCCGAGTAGGCCAGCCGATCCGGACGACATGGAAACAACGTACGGAGTACCAATGCGTCGACGTGCGCGCCAGGCGGTCAAACGTGCGCTTCCCATCTTCGGTGCCATTGCCTTCGCCTACGGCGCCTATCCCTATGTGACCCTCTATCGCCTCGGCTACGCGATCCGGCACGGCGACTCCACCGCATTGGAGACGCTGGTCGACTGGGACGGCGTGCGCGAGGGGCTCAAGGAGGACGTCTGCGACGCCATGGCGGAGGAGCCCGCCGATCCGGCCGAAGCGACGGCGCTTCCCGCGCGGGACGACGCGGCGCTGCCGGCGTTCGGCTCCGGGTTCATGCGCGGCATTGCCGGCAACGTGATCGACAACAACGTCACCCCGGCCGCCATCGTCGCCGCGGCCCAGGCGGATGACCGCCTTGCCCCCTCCGTCCGCCGGTCGCAGGACCAGCCGCAGATCGCGTGGGCGTTCTTCGACTCGCCCACGGAGTTCTCCGTCCAGCTGCGGCCGCCCGGCGAGCACGCCAAGCCGATCCGCGTCCGCATGGAGATGCGGCATGGCGAGTGGAAGGTGACCCGGGCGTGGCTGCCGCGCGAACTGCTGATGCGGGCCAACGAGCGCACCTGACCCACGGCTGAACCGGCGGCCCACCGACCCCGGCCGGTTCCCGGCACCCTCGTCCGCGCTATTGTGACCGCCGGAGGCGCCGATGTCCGTTCCTGCTACCATGACCTATGTCGCAGCAGACGGCGCCGGCGGGCCCGAGGTGCTGCATGCGGCGACGACCGAGGTCCCCAAGCCGATCGCCGGGGAACTGCTGATCCGGGTCGCCGCCGCCGGGGTCAACCGGCCCGACGTGGCCCAGCGTGCCGGCTCCTATCCGCCGCCGCCGGGCGCGAGCCCGATCCTCGGCCTCGAGGTGGCCGGCCATGTCGCGATGCTCGGCGAGGGAGTCGCCGGCTGGCGCGAGGGCGACGCGGTCTGCGCCCTGACCAACGGCGGCGGCTACGCCGAATACGCGGCCGCCCCCGCCTCGCAGTGCCTGCCGTGGCCGCGCGGCTTCGACGCGGTGCGCGCCGCGGCGCTGCCCGAAAACTATTTCACCGTCTGGGCCAACCTGTTCGGCCACGGCCGGCTGGCCGCCGGCGAGACGGCGCTGATCCACGGCGGCACCAGCGGCATCGGCGTCACCGCGATCCAGCTTGCCACCGCGTTCGGTGCGACGGTCTATGCGACGGCGGGATCGGACGACAAATGCGAGGCCTGCCGCAGGTTCGGCGCTGCCGACGCGATCAACTACAAAACCAATGACTTCGCCGACGAAGTGAAGCGTCTGACCGAGCGCCGGGGTGTCGACGTGATCCTCGACATGGTCGGCGCGCCCTACGCCGTGCGCAACATCCGCTCGCTTGCACAGGACGGGCGGCTGGTGATGATCGCCTTTCTGATGGGATCCGTGGTCGAGAACTTCGATCTCATGCCGATCATGCGCAAGCGCCTGACGGTGACCGGGTCGACCATGCGGCCCCGCACCGCCGCCGAGAAAGGCGCCATCGCGAACGAGCTGCGCGCGAAGGTCTGGCCGTTGCTGGACCAGGGGAGATGTGCGCCGGTGATCCACGCGACGTTCCCGCTCGCCGAGGCGGTCGAGGCGCATCGGCTGATGGAGAGCAGCACGCACATCGGGAAGATCATGCTGACCGTCGGCCTGACCGTCGGCGCGTGAGCCGCCGGTGATCCTGAACGCCGTCACGCTCGGGTCGGGTCCGCCGGTCGCGATCCTGCACGGCCTGTTCGGTGCGGCGCGGAACTTCGGCACGATCCAGAAGGCGCTCGCCCAGCGGTTCCGGGTCATCGCGCTCGACCTGCGCAACCACGGCGACAGTCCGCACGCGCCGGCGATGACCTATGCCGACATGGCTGGGGACGTGCGCGAGACGCTGGGCGCACAGGACGCGCTGCCCTGCGCGCTGATCGGACACTCGATGGGCGGCAAGGCGGCGATGCGGCTGGCCCTCGACGACCGGTCGGCGATCGAGCGTCTGGTCGTCTCGGACATCGCCCCGGTCGTGCATCCGCCGTTCTTCGCCCGCTATACCGCCGCACTCCGCGCCCTGAAGCTGCGGCCGGGCATGACGCGGGCCGAGGCCGATGCCGCTTTGGCGCCGGAGATAGAGGACCCGCGCATCCGCGCATTCCTGCTGCAAAGCCTGCGCACCGGGCCGGACCCGCATTGGCGGATCGGCCTCGACGAGATCGAGGCGTCGCTGCCGCGGATCGAGGGCTGGGACGATCCCGGCCAGCCGCCATACGAAGGTCCGACGCTGTTCGTGCGCGGCGAGCACTCCGACTACATCCGCCCGGAGTATTGGCCGGTGATCGAGGCGCTGTTTCCGCGTGCCCGTCTGGCGACCGTTCCCAACGCCGGCCACTGGATCCACGCCGAGAACCCGAACGGCTTCCTCGCCGTGATCGAGGCCTTCCTCGCGCCGCTTGCGACCTGAACCCGCCGCCCGCACGCGAGCGGAAGGGCGATATTGCGCATGTCGAAAACGCCTGCTCGCATTGCCTGGCCAATGTCGGCTTGCGCGGCTTCTTTCAGGTGCGACAGAAGACCAGGAGCCTGCTCTCGGAGCTGGAATTTGCCCGACGATTCGCCCCGCAAAGGACCTGATCTGATGCCGCTGCTGGTCCTGGGCGGCCTCGCGCTGTTGCTCGTCGTTGGCTATTTCCTGTTCCCTGCCTTTCTGCACGCGATCCAGGGCAACGACTGCGTCGCGTCGGGCCGCACCGACTGCCTTCCCCGATAGGGTGAGACGATGCCGCAGCTGATCGCCGGAAACTGGAAGATGAACGGCCTGACCGCCGAGGCCCGGGCGATCGCCGAGGCCGTGCGCGACCGCGCGGCAGGTCTGTCGTGCGAATTGCTGGTCTGCCCGCCGTTCACCCAGATCGCCAATGTCGCCGGCATCCTCCAGGGCACCGGGATCGGCGTCGGCGGCCAGGATTGCCACTTGGCGGACGCCGGCGCCCACACCGGCGACATCTCGCCCGCCATGCTGCGCGATGCCGGCGCCACCTGGGTCATCCTGGGCCACTCCGAGCGCCGCCAGGGCCATGCCGAGACCGATGAACTCGTGCGCCAGAAGGTCGAGGCGGCGCAGGCGAACGGGCTGACCCCGATCGTCTGCGTCGGCGAGACCGACGAGCAGCGCACGGGCGGCATGGAGACCGAGGCGGTGGGCTGGCAGATCTCCGGCAGCCTGCCGAAGGACTTCCGCGGCGTGATCGCCTACGAGCCGGTCTGGGCCATCGGCTCGGGCCGGACGCCGACCGAGGCGCAGGTCGCGACCATGCACGCCTTCATCCGCGAGGAGCTGCGCCGCCAGTTCCCCAAGGCGGGGCCGAGCATCCGCATCCTGTATGGCGGCTCGGTGAAGGCGAGCAACGCCGCCTCGTTGCTCGCCGTGGCGGAGGTGGGCGGGGCGCTGGTCGGCGGGGCGAGCCTCGTGCCGGACGACTTCCTCGCCATTGCCCGGGCGGCGACCGGGGGCTAGAAGCGCGCGCCCCGACCAGTGCCCCTGCCGGCCGGGGCCTGGAGCGCCGATGGTTACCGTCCTGTTGATCGTCCACATCTTCGTCACGATTACGCTGATCGGCGTCGTGCTGATCCAGCGCAGCGAGGGCGGCGGGCTGGGGATCGGCTCCTCGCAGGGCATGGGCGCGTTCATGTCAGGCCGCGGCACCGCCAACCTGCTGACCCGCACGACGGCGATCCTGGCGGCGATGTTCATGGCGCTGTCGCTGACGCTCGCCTTGCTCAACCGCGGCACCAACGCGGGCGGGCGATCGATCCTGGACATCCCGGGCAGGACGGCGCCCGCGACCGCGCCGCTCCCGTCCGCACCGCTCCCCTCCATACCGGCGCCTGCCGGCACGGCACCCGCCGTGCCCGCGGTTCCGGCTCCTGCGGCTCCGGGGTCCGCGGTACCTCCGGCCCCGCCGGCGGGCGGCGCGCCGGCGCCTGCGGCTCCGGCCGCTCCCGCCGGCCCGGCGGTGCCGACGAACTGACCGGCTGGCCCGCGTAATGCGGGCTTCCCGCCGTCCGATTCGGGTTCGTATAAGGGCGGCCCATGACCCGGTTCGTGTTCATCACCGGCGGCGTGGTCTCCTCGCTCGGCAAGGGAATCGCATCGGCCGCACTCGGCGCGCTGCTGCAGTCGCGCGGCTATTCCGTGCGGCTGCGCAAGCTCGACCCCTACCTGAACGTCGATCCGGGCACGATGAGCCCGTATCAGCACGGCGAGGTGTTCGTCACCGATGATGGGGCCGAGACGGACCTCGACCTGGGGCACTACGAGCGCTTTACCGGCGTGCACGCCAACAAGGCCGACAACGCCACCACGGGGCGCATCTACGCCGACGTGATCGCCCGCGAGCGGCGCGGCGACTACCTGGGTGCGACCGTGCAGGTGATCCCGCACATCACCGACGCCATCAAGGAGACGATCACCCGCCAGACCGAGGAGCACGACTTCGTGCTAATCGAGATCGGCGGCACGGTCGGCGACATCGAGGGGCTGCCGTTCCTCGAGGCGATCCGCCAGCTCGGCAACGAGCTGGGGCCCGAGCGCGCCATGTTCGTGCACCTGACCCTGGTGCCGTACATCCCGTCGGCAGGCGAGCTGAAGACCAAGCCGACGCAGCACTCGGTGAAGGAGCTGCTGAACGTCGGCATCCAGCCGCAGATGCTGATCTGCCGCTGCGACCGCCCGATCCCGGACAACGAGCGGCGCAAGATCGCGCTGTTCTGCAATGTCCGCTCCGAAGCGGTGATCGCGGCGCTGGACGTCGACACGATCTACGCGGTGCCGATCAGCTATCACCAGGAAGGCATGGACCGCGAGGTGCTGCGCCATTTCGGCCTGCCGCACGCCGAGGAGCCGGACCTGTCGCGCTGGGAGCGCATCGTGAATGCGGTGCGCACGCCGGAGGGCGAGGTACGCATTGCGATCGTCGGCAAGTACACGAACCTGCTCGACAGCTACAAATCGCTGGCCGAGGCGCTGGCGCATGGCGGCATCGCCAACCGCGTGCGCGTGCGGCTGGACTGGCTGGACAGCGAGGTGTTCGAGCAGGCCGACGCGGTGACGCGGCTGGAGGACGTGCACGCCATCCTGGTGCCCGGCGGCTTCGGCGAGCGCGGCACCGAGGGCAAGATCGCCGCCGTGCGTTTCGCGCGCGAGCGTCGGGTGCCGTTCCTCGGCATCTGCTTCGGCATGCAGATGGCGGTGATCGAGGCGGCGCGGCACCTGGCCGGCATGCCGGACGCGTCGTCGACCGAGTTCGGGCCGTGCGAGGTGCCGGTGGTGGGGCTGCTGACCGAGTGGGCGCGCGGCAACGAGATCGAGCGCCGGATGGCGGGCGGCGATCTGGGCGGCACGATGCGGCTCGGCGCCTATCCGGCCGTGCTGGAAGCGGGCAGCCTGGTGCGCGAGGTCTATGGCGGCGCGGTGCGGATCGAGGAGCGTCACCGTCACCGCTACGAGGTGAACGTGCATTTGCGCGACCGGCTGGAGGCGGCGGGGATGCGCTTCTCCGGCATGTCGCCCGACGGGGTGCTGCCGGAGATCATCGAGTTTCCCTCGCATCCCTGGTTCGTCGGCGTGCAGTATCATCCGGAGCTGAAGAGCAAGCCGTTCGCGCCGCATCCGCTGTTCGCGGGGTTCGTTGGGGCGGCGGTGCGGCAGGCGCGGCTGGTGTAGACGATGCCGTCGAATATCCTTCGCTACGCCGGCTATCTGGCGGAGTTCGCCTACGATGACAGTGCGGATGCCTTCTGCGGTCGTATCCTCGCCATCCGCGATGTGATCGACTTCTATGGTCGGTCCGTGGAGGAGCTGAGGTCGGCCTTCCGCGACAGTGTGGACGCCTACGTCGCGTGGTGCGAGGAGTAGGGTGGCGCACCGGAGAACGCCTAGCCGGGCGAGACGCGGGAGAGCGTGTTGGCCGAGACGTTGACGGCCGGGGTGACGTGAAACGACCTGCTCGCACCTCGTCGGCTTGTCGCCGGGTTCGACGGCGCGGCTGTGCGCCCGGTACAGGTGTAGGGGAGATGGGTGTTGGTTGAACCTAGCCTCGAGCTTCTGCAGGCCATGGTCCAGCGTGTGCTGGAGGATACGGCGGCGCTGAAATCCGACATGCGCGAGATGAAGCACCGCATGTCGACGGTCGAGGCTCAGATAGGGAGCATGCTCAGTTCGGAGCAGTCGCATTACGCAACGGTGATGACACGGCTCGACCAAACCGAAATGCGTCTCGAACGGATCGAACGGCGCCTCGACCTGCTGCCGCCGGCTGCTTAGCCCGTGACAAACGCAACCAAGACCGTCCGGGTCGGCGCGATCGAGATCGCCAACGACCGGCCGCTCGTGCTCATCGCCGGCCCCTGCCAGATCGAGTCCGCCGCGCACGCGCTCGAGGTCGCGCACGCGGTTGCCGAGATCGCCCGCGCCGCCGGCATGCGCGCGATCTTCAAGTCCAGCTACGACAAGGCCAACCGCACCAGCGCCGATGCGCAGCGCGGCGTCGGCATGGCGGCGGGGCTCAACATCCTCGCCCGCATCCGGGCCGAAACCGGGCTGCCCGTGCTGACCGACGTGCACGAAGCCGCGCACTGCGCCCCCGCTGCCGCTGCCGTCGACGTGCTGCAGATCCCCGCGTTCCTGTGCCGGCAGACCGACCTGCTGCTCGCCGCCGGGCGCACGGGCCGCGCGGTCAACGTCAAGAAGGGCCAGTTCCTCGCCCCCTGGGACATGGCCAACGTCGCGGCCAAGATCGCCAGCACCGGCAACGCGAACATCCTGCTCACCGAGCGCGGCGTCAGCTTCGGCTACAACACGCTGGTCAACGATTTCCGGGCGCTGCCGATCATGGCCCGCACCGGCTATCCCGTGGTGTTCGACGCCACGCACTCGGTGCAGCAGCCGGGCGGGCTCGGCAGCTCGTCCGGCGGGCAGCGCGAGTTCGCGCCCGTGCTCGCCCGCGCCGCCGTCGCGATCGGCGTTGCCGCCGTGTTCATCGAGACCCATCCGGATCCGGATCGCGCGCCGTCGGACGGGCCGAGCATGATCCCGCTCAAGCAGATGCCGGCGCTGCTGGCGGAGCTGATGGCGTTCGACGCGATGGCCAAGGCGCATCCGCTGCGAGTGTAGGGCGGTTGCAGCCTGACTGGAATCACGCAGCCGCTCCACTATCGTCATGGCCGGGCTTGGCCCGGCCATCCACGACTTCGCCGGCGCTGGACAGCAAGGAAGTCGTGGATGACCGGCACAAGGCATGTCCTCGGGCAGCCCGGAGGGCTGACCCGGGGGCCGGTCATGACGGGTGAACTGTAGGTGAGTACACCCCGCAGGGAACTGCTCTCGTCTTTGCTGGCCTGGCGATTCACGCCCCGGGTTACTCCACCCGGGCCGATCGCAGGCTGGCGCTTGCCGTCCGGCGCGCGTCCGCCCAACGTGGCGGCAAGACGCACGGAGGACACGTCCATGGCCGAGGCATTCATCTGCGATTTCGCGCGCACGCCGTTCGGCCGCTACGGCGGCGTGCTGAGGGACGTGCGCACCGATGACCTCGCCGCACATCCGATCCGCGTGCTGAAGGACCGCAACCCCGGCCTCGATCCGGAGCAGATCGACGACGTCATCTACGGCTGCGCGAACCAGGCCGGCGAGGACAACCGCAACGTGGCCCGCATGGCGCTGCTGCTCGCGGGTCTGCCCGAGCGCATCTCGGGTGCGACGATCAACCGCCTGTGCGGCTCGGGCCTCGACGCCGTCGGCAGGCG
>Ga0209656_10000455_pt1 | contig 27042 bp, 23 predicted proteins | sample BogFormECP12_OM2_FD_188239 | JGI IMG/M metagenome (GOLD analysis project Ga0209656, IMG submission 188239) | Bog forest soil microbial communities from Calvert Island, British Columbia, Canada - ECP12_OM2 (SPAdes) (version 2) | ecosystem: Environmental > Aquatic > Freshwater > Wetlands > Bog ...
AACGCCGAGATCTCGTCATCGTGTGCTTGCACAAAGGAGTGCGCCATCGTGCCGGAGATCGGGATGTTAAAGCGTTGGCCGGCGAGGACGGTTGATGTGGCGCTGAACCCGGCGATATAGCTTGCGCTGCGCGGAATCAGATCACTCAAGATCCTTAGATGCCGCCTACCTCCTCATCCACCGACCGGCTGAACTACCGATCAAGCTCCCGCCTCTCGATAGTCCGCAGACCAAATTCGACGCGTGGAAAAAAGATCCCAGCAAATTCCCTCATTTCACGGCCTTCGTAGGATTCCTCATATACAGTCTCTACGATGCGGAAAAGAATCAAAATTCGCCTCTGGATCGAAACTGGCAGGGCGATGCGGAGCAACTGTGCTTCCTCGTAGATGTTGATTTAATTATCTCGTCCGAATCTAGGTTCATGAAGCGTGCGTTTGAGGCTTTGTGGCAACCCAGCGATAAGCGGATGCTCACACCCGAAGAATTCGTGGATGAGTTGAGCGGCATTCAGTAAGGCGCGGCAAGTCACCGATCTCCTCATTTGCGACGATGTTCTTTTGGAAAACTAGGATCTGAAGTTCGTTCGGGAGACGTGAGCTTTTGCGACCGAGCGGCTTCAAGATTGCTCGGGTTGAACAAACACACGCACGGCGATTTTGCGAGCGCCTTTTTCAATGTCCGTAACGACAGCCGCCGGATTCGCAATCCAACCATCGGGATCATAGACGAAGCAGACCAGAGATTTGCAGCCCGGATGCTCCTCGTATCGGGCTATATCAACGAGCAACTGGTCGACCAACTCTTTTTGCTTCAGGCCTTCCCTGGTCATCTTGACCTCAATGACAATTTCTTCCGGCCGGAGGAGAAAATCCATCCGAGAAGACGTGCCTGCATAGCTTGGAGTCCACTCCTCCGGGCGAACGTCTTTAAAAAAGACTCTTAGGAGAGCGTGGAGTAAATCTTGAACATCGTACTCGTCACTCACGTCCAGCGTCGCCCTGCCAGCGTGCCGCGCGCGGAGCTGTCTTGCAACGGCGTGAAAGCGGAGTGCTATCTTCTCGATTACCGAGATCGGATTGTTGCCGACCGAATCTGCGACCGAAAGCCCGTATTCTTCTATCTCTTGATAGATCGACGTAAGTATCGCATCCGCTTCCTCCAGGGCTCTTCTATATCGATACTCGAAAGGATGCTCGTCGCCCAATGTGAATCCGCCTCTATACGTGAATTCAATGGCCTCAAAATGGCTGACTTGGTAGGCACTAGGCCCAAAAATCTTTTTCAGAAGAACGATTGTCTCACGATACCACTTCATGAATTCCGGACATTGACGTGGCAGGTTCCTTAACTTCGCAATCTCGGCGATTTTCGCTTTGATCTTTGAGATTGCCGTCGACTCGTCCAGCTTGGTGCTCACGATGTATCCTAACGGCCGGCGCGATCTTCTAAATCAAGCGTCTTGGGGATGCCTTCAGCGCTCATCAATAGAAGGATGCACTGTTCGAGCTCATCCGCTGTGTCCTTGCGACCCGCTGCTTCGAATCTCCCTTTGTAAATATTGACAGTCGTCTGCAAGTCCCGCAGCTCTTCACTTATTGGGTTCCAGGATTTATCACAGATTCCTGTAGGCATATCGATTTCCTCGAATCTCAAGAAGGTGGAAAATGGGAAAGGATGAGCTGTTCGACAAAACCAATAACGCTTGCAACTTCTTCCGGCGTGATGTTCTCCCACTCTGCGTGCATCGCATGTTTACGGATTCTTGGCATTCGCTCGAGTAATTTCGCCCCACCCTTGATCAAACCGGCGCCCTTGAGCGCGCTAATGACCTCTGACATATCCTTCTCGGAAACGTCTAGACCGTTGGCCGTGCCAATCCGCTTCAGCGTGTCTTCCAATGCCGCACAGGCAAGGACTGCGGCAACATCCTTTTGCTTCTGAGCTAGCGCTTCTTTCGCGAGCAAAACGAAGTCAGCGAAGATCTCGCCTGCAACAGAAGCTTCGATCCTCACCGCGTATCCACCATCGTAGTCTGCCTTGGCGGCCAAAAATATACTGTTGAGCCAGCCCAACACTTCTTCCGAGAAGCTTCCCACGTTCACACTATAGATCTTCTCGAATTCCGTGAGATGTGCCGACGCATCGCCGAATGCCAACTTCAAAAGATGCATCACGTTGGTGCACCATCCATACCAGTTGCTTTCGTTAAGCGAATGGTAATCGCCTTGGAGCTGCTTAAATCTCTGTGCAAGTCTTTCGCGCGTGTTCATCCGCATCTGTTATTACCCGATCATAACTCTAGGCGCGCCGGCGCTTCTTCTTCAAGAACGCTTTGAGCGCAAAGTACTCATCGATCAAGTGTCGGACGATTTCAGGTAACGCTCGTTCCATCGTCGGCTATTCTTCCTTCTCCGAGAAACGACGTTGTGGATGAAGAACTGAGAAAAGGCGCATCCTCTCAGTATCAAAAAGAAAGCAACGGTGGCTTCACCCGAGGACGCCAGAAAGAAATGATGCGCCAGTGCCAGAGAGTAAAGTAATCTCGCTTGATAAGCGAGCTGAAGATGAAGAGAAGCCGTTTTTGGAACAATTGCTCCAGGAAGGAGCACGCAGGCCGCGATCGAAAACGAGGTGATGGACTACATTCAATTCCACAAATATCGCTGTGATGAGAATGGACAGCGGCTGGTTGTACGCAACGGACATCTGCCCGAGCGGGAAATAGTTAGCGGAGTTGGGCCATCAAAGTTCGCCAGCCACGGGTACCGCATCGTGACGGAGGACGGTTCTCCAGCGCGATCCTACCCCGGTTTATGCGTCGGACACCCAGTGTCGACGCATTGATTCCGGCGCTATATCTGAAGGGGCTCTCGACCGGAGATTTTACTGAAGCATTGTTACCAAATCAAATTTCCAAAGGCCTGCGGATGCCTGCAGAAGGATAAAGAAGTCCTCTTTACCTTCTATGACTTTCCGGCCCAACATTGATCGCATCTACGGACCACCAATCCCATAGAATCCACCTTTGCTACCGTCCGGCTTCGAACCCATCGAACTAAAGGTTCCGGCTCGCGAATTGCGACATTGACCATGGTCTTCAAACTGGGGATGGAAACCCAAAAACAGCGGCGTCGGCTCGATGGCCCCGAACTGGTCGCCAAAGTCGTCACGGGCGTCAAATTTGTCGATGGAGAAGAACAAATCGAACAAGCTGCCTAACCAATCAATTTAGCGAGGATGCGCCTGTTCCCGATACACAACTTTTGACAATATCTCGGGTTAATCGATTGATCTTCCATTCCGCGACGCGTTTTAGTACCCTTATTAGCTGTGAAAGTGGGCGACGCAGCCGAGGCACCGAACTCGCCAGAGTTGGGTGCGAGTCGGTTCCAAGACATTTCAATTGCGGAGAAGAGACTCTTGGAGGCGATGGCTAACGGCGAGACTGTTGATTACAGCCAATTGCCACTCGCGGATCGAGCAATCCGGGGCGAAGTCCTTTCGTGGATTTGTACAACTGTTGCGGCTGCGACCAAGCCGACGCATTTGGGTGTTTCGATCGTGGGCGCCGAGGTCCATGGGCCTGTGAACCTCAAATGGGCGCGAGTCTCAATTCCTATCCAAGCGATCAACTGCAAATTTTCGGATGCAATCATCTTGACGCGTGCCCGGATATTTTATCTGGCTTTATCCGACAGTTCTATAAAGGAGTTGGCAGCGGATGGTACGCTGTTCGAAAGCTCTTTATTGCTGAACGGCGTTGAAAGCTTTTTTAGAGCACAAAACAGAGTGAATCTTGCAGGTGCAACAAGAGCTGGGCTCTCAGACTTAACGGGGCCAAAATCAAGGGCGAGGGCGTCTCATTCGGGAACGGATTCAGAGCTCAGGGAGGCGTCGATCTTATAGGCGCTGAGATAGACGGTCCGCTAATGTGTGATGGTGGTGTCTTTATTGGTAGCGGTAGCAACTGCGCTCTCGATGCAAATGGGGCCAACTTTAAAGGGTACGTTGGGTTGAGAGGAAAATTCTACGCGAATGGCGGAGTAGATCTCACAAATGCAAAGATCGATGGGAATTTAGATTGTGACGATGGCATGTTTATCAACATTGACGGCGAATCAGCCGTCGACGCGAGTTATGCTGAAATAAGTGGCACTGTCAATTTTGCGAATTTTATCTGGGGAGGGCGAATAGCATTTAAAGGTGCTCAACTGGGTCGCCAGTTTTTATGGTCCGGAGCTGCCCCCGCATTTCTGCCCCGTAAGCAAGATAAATCTCGCAACGAAGCTGCCCGCGCCAATAAAGCTAAATCCTCTAGCGAACCTAAATTCCCAGACATCGCGGTCTTAGATTTGCGGCTGGCAACCGTCGAGACGTTATCCAATCCTAAAGACAGTTGGCCGGACAATAAGAAGTTGAGCGTCGACGGTTTTGTTTACCAGCGGCTCCATGATCGTGTTTCTGATGCCAAATTTCAGCTCGATTGGCTTGATCGGCAGGACAAACATCTGTCTACCGATCAGTCGAAGTATCAGTCTCGGGATTGGTTTAGACCTCAACCTTTTGAACAATTGGCGAAAGTCTTACGTGAGATGGGACTTGAGGAGGGCGCGCGGACCGTGTTGATCGCCAAGAACGACCAACACAGACTCTACCTTCGTCCGCCTGCGACACACGAGCCTTTCGTTTGGATCAATTTCGTTTTTGAGTGGTGTTGGTATAACGCTTTCGGTAGAATGATAAGCTACGGTTACCGTCCTTGGAACGCGTTTGTGCTTAGCCTTTTTGTTATCGCGTTAGGTTGGTTTTTCTTCTGGTGGGGCGATAAAGCGCAGTTGTTTTCGCCTACGGATGACAAAGCATTTGTAGTCAAAGATGGGGCACGGCGCCTAAAGAAAGACAAGACACCGCTGATTTCAAACGATTATCCAAAATTTAATGCATTTGTTTACTCGCTGGAAACATTTGTGCCGCTCGTCAAGCTTGGGCTAGCTGAGAAGTGGGTACCGAACGCAAACCTTGGCGAAAAAATCGGCGTTCATCCGTTCGGTTTCCCGAGCAATTATGGAAGCTTGCTTCGCGATTACTTATGGGTCCACATTATTTTCGGCTGGGGTCTCACGACGCTCTGGGTAGCCGGGCTAAGCGGCTTGGCGAAAACTTAGCGCAAACCAACCAATGGCTCTCGTGAATCCGCGAGACTTAGGGAGTGCGCAATTTCGCTGTGCAACCGTCGAGCACGGTTGTGTATGCGCTCCGCCGCGCAGTTAGTAAAATGGATTCTGTCTCACCGATTCTCGAACTCGGAGGGTGATCAATAGGTATCCGTCTTACCAACTGCATGGCTGGCGGCGGCGCCAGATTTGGCCGGTCAGTTTCGGTTCGCCGACGCAGCGCGCATCAGTCGGCAGTTCGACAGCTTGACAAATCACCCAAGCCCATTCCGATAAGATCAATCAGCAACACGTCAATGGGCGCTCAGAGTTTCCATAGCCAATAGCCGGGAAACGCTTGAGCGGTGAACACCAAACAAACGGGCTGCTTCGGCTGCGCTCTTTGCTCCGCTGTTCACCATCTCGATTATTTCAGCGCGTTGTTAGGGCTTCAACACTGGTTTGCGTCCTCCAATTCGACCTCGCTGCCGAGCTGCCTGCAGTCCCAGTCGTCTCCGCTCCCGGGCCGTTCCGCGCTTGGTGGGCACGGTCAAAGACGGGAAAGCGTCGCCGTGCGAGATTCAGAATCAATTCCCCTCGCTTAAAGATTTCTTGACCGACTGGCGAAATCTCCGCCGGATCATGCGAAAGGTCGAGCACACCCTACGAGAGTTCTCGGCAGTGTGCTAATTTCTGTTCCCGGTATCGGTTACCCAGGAAGCCGTAGTAGCGGATGGCCAAGCGACAGGAGCGGTGTTGCCAGAAAAAACCCCCTGACGACGAAATCAAGCAGGCGGCTTAAGCACCCGGATTTTTATGCTCTCCTAATCCGGCTTGAGTTCGATGGCGTTGGTGATGTCCGCGTTTGCGGTCCGGATACCTGTGGCGAACTGAAAACATAATCGATCAAACCGCACAGCGGTTCCCTTAAGGATGTTCGGCTTGACCTGGTCTACTATCAAGACCCCGGCATTAACATAGGAGATCCGTTTCCGCTTTGGACTCTTCATTGAATGGAAGAGAAGAGAGGAGAATCTTGTGCGTGAAAAGCTCACTTTGCTGCTACAGCGTGCGGAAATCAGATCGGTGAGCGTTCAGCCGCATCTGGCTCTGGCGATGAGGAGGAGCGGGAGACGGGCGTTATGTTTAAATTAAGTCGAAAGGAAGTTTAAGTTCATGGGAACCTTGCGCCGTCAGCTTTCCACTCACCAAGTCGTTACTGTGCGGATCCCCGATGGCTGACGGCCGAGTCCTTTGTCTGCGACGCGATACCCGGCCAGAACCGATCCATTGCGATAATTTATCGGGTGCTTCGCATCCCGGAGCGTATTGTCTCACCCAGCAAAAAATGGACCAAAAATAGTCACTGAATACGCCCGCCAACCCCCATGAAATCAAGATCGTTACGACGGCGCTCCGTCGACTGTCGTAGCCGCACTCACTCGCTATGCACGTGAACGTCAAACCCCAGAGCTACTAGCGCTTTGCTTGTACGCCCATTCCGCGGCGGTGAGTAATTCGGATGCACCCAGCCCACAATTTCGCCAAGCGAACTGATACCAAAATGCGAAATCTTTCGACCTGGGTCATGGCACACTTCGAAAATCCGTTCCGGCGCCTTCTCGAGAGGAGCCGCATATAGGACGTAGTGAATAGTCTCCAACACGTTCCATCCGTCCCTCGACTTCTGTTCGTATAGCCATTTGCCGAAATTGCGTGCACGCTCATCGGTGCTCATGTTCGACTGCGGTCCGCGCAGGCCGAACGAACTCATGTTAGTGCGGCTTGCATGGTCTCGCATTGCATGGACGCAGGCTACTACGTCCTCAAACTCGTTCTGGGTCAGTTGCAGCAACTTTTTTTCGTGCAACTTCTCCTGAAGCAGCGGCAACCACTGGTTGAGCATTATGTTCTCCGATTCCGGCGGTGCCGGCAATGATTTCCACCATTCCAAAGCCGCGACCAGTGCCGCCTCAGGATCCCCTCCTTGAGCAGCAGGTCGAGCTTGGCGTCCTCGATCGGGACGTAGACACGCTTCATCGGCTCGATGTACTCGGGGGGGCCCACGCGCCGGAATCGTAGCGGCTCGACGGTCCGTATGACGAGCCTTGTTTTACGCTTTTACGCGATTGCAGCGATGCAGTACGCTTCCGTATAGATGACAGCCCTCGAAGAAATCAAAGAGTCCACCAGGGATTCTCTGGCAACCAAACAGCGCGCGCTCTCGGATTTAATCGACGAACATCGCGAAGACGATACCGAGATCCGGGACGCGACCCTCGATATTATCAGTGACGCGCTTACGATGTACAAGGTGACAGTCGCGCAAGCGCGCGCCGCCGAGAACGTCGACGAGGTCGCCGAGCTCTGGCGCGATGCGCATATGATGTACGCGAGTACGCTGACCTTGTGGCAAGGACTCGACGCGGTGCTTGGTCAAGGGCCTCGGGATGAGCTCTTCGAGTATTGCAAAGCGACCATCGTAAAGCTGGAACGCGCGTCCGCTCAAGCGCACGAGTTTCACGCGTAAGATGATTTCGCAAGACGAGCTCGAAGCGTGGTCAATACTGTACGATCGCGCCTACAATAGTTTCGAACTAGACGATGGGACGCTCGCGGCGCGAACAAAGCATCTGCCAGAGCGTTACGCCAAGCGAATACAGATCAGAACGGATGTCCACTCCCAAACCGGAGAATTGCTCGGGACTGGCAAACTCCGGGGTTCCAGCAAAAACTCCCGGCATCGAAATCGCCGCCCCAGAATTGGATTCGGCTACCGCCTTCGCCAACCCAAGGTCGATAATCTTAGCCGTTCTAACACCTTCCCTCGCGAAGCTAACCATAATGTTGCTCGGTTTGATGTCCCGGTGAACGAGGTTCTCTCTGTGGATCGCGGCCAAACCGGCGGCCACCTGCTTCACGTGCACTATGCTGGCCCGGGTTGTTTCGCTTGCCGCGTCGATCGTGCCTAAACGTCAATCTGTGGCGGAAACCCCGGACACAGCTCGGACGATTGACGAACTTCCGACGCGGCGGAAAAGTGAAACCGAAGGGTTCCCTGGTCGCAGATCCAAACCTCCCGCGCTCCGGATTCAAAATAGAGAGCGATCTTCTCGGAAATCTCCTCCGAGGTGTTTGACGGGGAAAGCACTTCCACACAAATTTCGGGCGCTCGCACTAAACAGCTTACTGAATGCACCTCTTGACGCCGTTCCGGCGCAAGCCAAGCCACATCGATGGCTTTGACGCCATCAGAGGTCGAAAGTGGGCACTCAGTGACCACTTGTCCTTGCGGCAGCAAGGTTCTAAGCCAAAACCCAATTTCATTCTGCTGGTTACCATGCGCTGGCGCGGGTGGAGGACTCATGAGGATGCGTCCGTGACGGTCGGTCTCAATCCGGTGCGGTAAGCGGGCTAGTTCGGGGTCCGCGAGTAGTTCGCGCCAGCGATTGAGGTTAAAGGCAGTCTGCATCTCGGAGGAATGGAGTTGAATTGTCAACGGCACGGCAGACAGCCTATGCTATTGAAAGAATTACGGCAAGTTGGCGATCGCGCGCGAGGGATTCTCTCCGTACTTTGGCGCCATTCAGATCAGGAAAAGATATCTCGGGCCACTGCGCCGATTCTGGGGACTCCGATCCCCTCGGCCTCCAGCCGGACCACATCACCGGGCTTCAGGAAAATTGGCGGCTTCCGAAAGAACCCGACTCCGGCTGGCGTACCGGTGCTGACCATATCACCCGGCTCGAGGGTCATGACGTGGGATAGGAAACTCAGCAACCGCGGCAAGCTGAAGAGCCACTCGCTAGTAGATGCGTCTTGCATCAACTCTCCGTTCAGATAGGTCCGAAGCCGGACTCGCACAGGGATGCGGGAGCTCATCCACTGTAACCACGCAGGGACCAAGCGGACAAAACGAATCGAAGTTCTTGCCGAGCGTGATCTGGTTATCCTTGAACTGGACGTCGCGCGCAGAAACGTCGTGCAAGATCGTATAGCCAAATACGCAATTCATCACTTCGTTCTCCGGCGTCGCCGTCATCTGGCGCGCAACTACCACGGCGAGCTCGATCTCGTAGTCCAATTGTGTGGTACGCCGCGGATGGCGAATGGAATCGCCCGATCCAATTACGACGGAAGGCATTTTGGCGAAGAAAAACGGTTCCTCGGGTAGTACGGCTCCAGGGTTTTCCTCTTGGTCCGAGCGATAATTGATGCCCGAGCAGAGGATCTTCCCCAGACGCGGAATCGGCGCCAGGAGTTTGACATCGGCGAGCGAATGAGTTTGCCCCACCGTCGTGGTACTACTTAAGAGACGAGACGCAAGCGGCAGGGAGCGCCCACCAACCTTGATGAAGCTTAGCCTGGAAGAGCGATTCCAAGAAGCAAACTTTATTGTGTATCGCTTAGTTCCTTAAGCCGGAAACGCCCTCTCCAGCACGGCTCTCACAAACTGCGCAAAAGAGCGTCCTGAAAGGCTGAAGCTGTTGTTGTTGCGTTGAGCATGTCTGCCATCACCCCATGCTATCCGGTCGCACCTTCGGTGCTCAAGACACCTCTGTCGTGAATCCCTCTTCGTCGGAATTTGCGGCGGGTCAAGAACTCGGCTAAGCGATATCTCACCAAAGAGCCGCCATACATGGCCGATTCGCCAGCCAAATTAGATTCCAACGAGCCGGTAGAGCTGTGTCGTCAGGATTGGCTGTTTGGCTTGCTTTTGGTGATCGTCACTGTGTTCATTTACCTGCCGGCCTGGAACGGAACACCGATCTGGGATGACGATGCCCACCTGACCAAACCGGAATTGCGCTCCCTGGAGGGGTTAGGACGAATTTGGGCTAAGCCCGGCGCTACCCAGCAATACTATCCGCTGGCGCATACTTTCTTTTGGGTTGAACACCAACTCTGGGGCGATTGGCCTGCAGGGTACCATTTGCTCAATATCCTTCTACACTGCGCCTCAGCGTTGCTCCTCGTCAGAATTTTGCGACGCCTTGAAATTCGGGGCGCATGGCTTGCGGCCGCAATCTTTGCGCTGCATCCGATTCAAACGGAATCGGTAGCTTGGATTTCCGAACTCAAGAATATGCTTTCCGGGGTCTTTTATTTCGGGTCTGTCTTGGCCTACCTGAAGTTTGATCGCACCAGGAACCTGCCATCCTATGCCGCCGCCCTTGTTCTCTTTTTGTTGGGTTTGATGTCGAAAACCGTAATCGCCACTTTACCAGCCGCGGTATTGATTATTTTCTGGTGGAAGCACGGCAAGTTATCGTGGAGACGGGATCTATTGCCGCTGATACCGTTTTTCCTGCTGGGGACCGCTGCGGGACTGTTTACCGCCTGGGTTGAGCGAAGCCTCATTGGCGCCGAAGGCGCTGACTTCAATTATACTGCGACGGAGCGGATTCTTATCGCCGGGCGTGTGATCTGGTTTTACTTGGGCAAACTTCTCTGGCCACTCGATTTGATCTTCGTCTATCCCCGATGGGAGGTCAGCCAGACAGTCTGGTGGCAATATCTCTACCCGGCGGCTGCGCTCTTGCTGGTGGCGGTTTTGGTCTGGCTAAGCCGACGGTGGCGTGCGCCATTGGCGGCATTTCTTTTTTATATCGTAACGCTATTCCCAGTACTTGGCTTTTTAAACGTGTATCCATTCCGCTATTCGCTCGTAGCGGACCATTTCCAGTACCTTGCGAACCTCGGGTTCATTGCGCTCGTTGCGGCAGGGATAGCCCTGCTTTTCGAACACGGGCAGAATTGGCATCGGCCAATTGGTTATGTGATGTGCTTAGCGTTCCTGGGCTTGCTCGCCATCCTCACATGGCGCCAGAGTGCGATGTATGCCGGCATCGAAACTCTCTGGCAAATCACGATTGAGAGAAATCCGAAGGCTTGGATGGCACACAACAATCTCGGCACCGTCATGCTCCAGAAGGGCCAAGTGGACAACGCAATCTTTCATTTCCGAAAAGCGCTTGAGATTAAGGCGGATCATGCGGACGCCCAGGCAAATCTTGGCAGCGCCCTTCTCCAGAACGGGGAGTTGGACGAAGCCATTGCTCAGTACGTTAAGGCGCTCGAGCTCAAACCGGACTACGCCTTGGTCCACTACGATCTTGCCAATGCTCTTCTTCTCAAGGCCAAGTGGATGAGGCTGTTGATCATTACAAAAAAGCGCTCGAGATCAAACCCGACTACTCCGAAGTCTGCAACAATCTCGGCATCGTACTTTTCCAAAAGGGAGAAGTGGAAGAAGCTATTAGTTACTACCAAAAAGCGCTCGAAATTAATCCCCAGTACGTTGAGGCCCGCGGCAACCTGGCCTGGGCATTGGCGACATCCCCTCAAACGCCTATTTTAAAAGCCGTCGCTGTTAAGCTAGCCGAACAGGCAAACCAGATGACCGGGGGCGCGAATCCGAAGGCTCTCCGCATACTGGCAGCCGCTTATGCTCAAACTGGAAAATTTTCCGAAGCGGTAGAAACGGCACATCGGAGTTTGCAGTTGGCGACGAACCAGAACAACGCGGCTCTGGAGGAAGCGTTGCGAACAGACATCGGCTTCTATGAGAACGGCTTACCCTGCCGGAGCGGCAAATAAACCCTTGGTGTCCGGTCGTAATAACGTTCTCAACCGAGCTGCAAAAGAGGTTTGTTCGCCCGTCTCTTCTCAAACCCCTTCAGGGTTTATTGTCTAAAACATTCTTCCCAGGGTTGAAACCCTGGGCTAAGTCCAGTGCCGCTTTGCGGTACTCTTCGTTCTAAATGCGCCTTATCTTAGCGACATGCTGGACGGGTCAGATAAGAGGCAAAGGTGAAACTCGGCGCTAAAGCAAATCGAGCTCAGGAAAAGCTTCTCCTGCGTCCATCGGGGCACTACTGCATCCGACGCAAAGGACGGGGACCGGTCGGACCTCCTTTCGAAATTCGGGCTCGAGGAGTTACCACTGCAGGGAGCCTATTTCACAGATTTCTATTGCGCCCTTGTCATCGGTACAAAACGCACAGGCAATACGGCTTGCTGCTCGACCTTCGTGCCATGCTTTTGCAAAAGGTAAAGCTGCTGGTTTTCCGGAGGGCCAACGGGAATGATCATCCGCCCGCCATCTCGCAACTGTTCGACGAGCGGTTGCGGGATATGATCCGGGGCGCAGGTCACGATGATGCCATCGAACGGCGCATGATCCGGCCAACCTTGGTAGCCATCACCGGCGAGGACTTTTACGTTGTTGTATCCGAGCCGCTTCAGATTCGCCTCGGCACGCTTAGCCAAAGGTTCAATGATCTCAATGGTGTAAACCTCCGCCGCCAACTGCGATAGCACGGCTGCCTGGTAACCTGACCCTGTGCCGATCTCCAAGACACGGTCAGTTGGCTTGGGGTCGAGTTGTTCAGTCATGAATGCGACGATAAACGGCTGGGAAATAGTCTGGCCTTGGCCGATCGGCAGAGGCTCGTCCCGATAGGCCAAATTCTTAAGGGCTTTCGGCACGAACTGGTGGCGTGGCACCGTGGCCATGGCGTCAAGCACTCGGCGGTTTTGAATGTTCCGTTCCGGGGCTGCAAGCTGCTCCTCCACCATTCTTTTGCGCTCCGCGAAAAACGTGGCTTCCGTGGCGGATTGCGGGTCGCAGGCGGACAGGCACGGGCAAAGCAGCAACAGTACGATCAATGCTCTGCGCACAGAAGCCTCATTAGCCGAAGCGACCTGAAAATGCAAACGGCCACCCTGCTAGCTCACGATCGGGCTAGCCCTCATTTCTCACGAAGCCTCCCTAATCGTCCTCGTCGTCGTCCTCGTTCTCGACTTCCTTGGACGCGGGAAACGCACCGATTGTCAGCAACGTTCAAAGATCGAGAACGACGACGATTGGGGAGGCAAACTATACCGCGCTAGCCACATACCCAGCCTGGGCCGGGTGAGAAGTTCGGGCTAGAACGAAGGCGTAGGTCTCGTGTGCGATAACTGGGCGAAAGACCGAAAATGATTTAGCACGTCAGCGTACTGGCTTCCACATTCCCGGATCAGATCGTCTCTGAAGTTGCAAACAAGAGACTTTCCGTAGGCAGAATCCCAGCCTACTTTTTGCAAGCGTCCGGCTATAAAAGCAGTAGTAGGGAATTTTTCGACCATTTCAGCCAGTCGGAAATATTGTCCCAGATTTGGACCCAGATTTATCATAACTTCCTCATCAGGAAAAAACGTCCGAGCTCGTTATTACGCATTTGAGAGGCACTCTACCGCGGAGGGAGTCTCAAAGAAAAACCTCTCTTTAAGCGCCTTGTTTTGAGTGAGGCGTTCCTTCAATCGAATACTTAGTCGTTCAACTTCTGAAAACAGTGCTTCGAGCAGCGGCTGAACAAAGTCCGGGAATCCGCGGATCACTTCATTTGACTGAACATCTTCATTTAGATCAAACGCCGATGCAGTCTGCCTAACGGCGTGGTCTCGACCTTGGGTAGAATGTAAGATCAGCTCCAATTGGGTGCGAATTTGCTCTTCCAACCGCTCGTTCTCTACGGTGTCGTGGCGATACAAAGTTTCGGTTTGCCGATTCAGCAACCCGATAAGCCCGCCTTTCTCCTGCAACTCGATCCTCAGAGCGCCTACTAAATGGTCCAAGTCAACTTTAGTATCCATGATCTGTTCAGCTAAAGAATCTAGGCCAAAATGCTGGTCAGGTAGTTTCGAAGCACGCCAACCGTTTGGGTGTGGATTTGACAGATCCGGGATTCAGTCAATCCGAAGCAGGCGGCGATCTCGGACAACTTCATATTTTCGTAGTAGTACATCGCCAATACCTTCTTCGGTATTTCGGGCAGTTTGGCCATTCTTTCCGCGAGCAGGGACAAAACTTCTTTGCGCTCCAACACGTCCAAGGCAGACATCCAGGACGCATCCGGAATGATATCGTGCAGGGATTGTTCCTCCGAGTCACCTTGAGACTCATCCAATGAGACAAAACGCACTTCGCGCACGTCTTCTTGTAGTTCCGCTAACTCCCCCTGCGTCATCTGCATTTCCGTGCAGAGTGAATCCTGGCAAACGCTGCCACCCTGTTCCTGTTCTAATTTAGAAATGGCATTCCCGAGTCGCTTGGCCTTGGAGCGGTTAGTGCGACTCATGAAGTCCATCCGTCGCAGCTCGTCTAAGATCGCCCCCTCTATGCGGGTGTTCGCGTAGCTTCCAAAACTTCGTTCCTGGTCCGGTCGACAGTTCCGCGCAGCGGCGACTAGGCCAGTCACTCCAATGCTGTACAAGTCATCTACCTCAAGTGTGCTTGGCAGCCTCCGTCTTATTCGCTCGACAATCGTTCGAACGCGGGGGAGATGGGTTTCGAGCAAACGCTGAAACGCGCTCTCGTCGTTTGTGAGAAAACCAAACCTTGTTGGAGTCTCATGTTTTGAAGATTCGCTCGATCTTGTCGCAGCGCTATTGGCTATGTTCACTGGAACACTGTAAAGCAAGTAAGATGCCACCATATTTACAGCTTCTCTTCATTCTTTATAACACGTTCATGATAAAGGCGTTGCAAATATACGCATTTTGTCATATGACTCAATTTGTGCGGTTTCCACTGTTTTCGAGCACTCTCAACGGGGTTTGACCAGGCAAAATTTGCCGCTCCAATCGGTTGGCTGGACCGGGGTAGAAATTTTGCCTAGATCGCACAATCGGAGGATCTTGAGTTTCTCACCGTCCGGCTCTCCAACGACGAGAGAATTGAGCGGGTCCACAGGATTAGAGGGATTTGTTAGGTCTCGTCAGAAATCATTGAATTCATGACACATCGAATCCCGCGATGCAGATCTTCGAGGTAGAATTCTGCCGAACATCCCCGACATTTGGAATCAACGACAAAGGAGCGATTCAAGTGGAACGAAAGAGAGCGACCGATTTCCCTCAAGGGTTGTTGGACCTATTTGACCATTACGTTCACGGCGAGATCAGCCGACGTAAATTCCTGGATGACGCGGCAAAGTATGCGGTAGGCGGATTAACCGCCGCGGCGATTTGGGAGAGCCTGAGGCCGAACTACGCTCTGGCGGAACAAATCCCTGAAGACGACAAGCGACTTAAAACGGAATATGCGACTGCGTCCTCGCCACTGGGCAACGGCAGTATACGTGGATATTTCGTGCGTCCCGCGAATGCCGCCGGAAAGTTACCCGGCGTGCTCGTTATTCATGAGAACCGCGGCCTGAACCCTTACATCGAAGACGTGGCGCGACGTCTGGGAACCGCGAATTTCGTGGCCTTTGCGCCTGATGGTCTTACATCAGTCGGAGGATACCCTGGCGACGATGAAAAAGGGGCAGAGCTCTTTCGCAAGGTGGACCAAAACAAAATGTTCGAAGACTTTGTGGCCTCAGCCGATTGGCTAAAATCGCGGCCCGAGTGCAACGGTAAGATAGGCGTCGTCGGTTTCTGCTTTGGCGGAACAATGGCTAATCAGCTGGCGGTGCGGCTCCCGGATTTGGCGGCTGCGGTTTCGTTCTATGGCCGCCAACCTTCTGCCGTGGATGCAGCCAAGATCAAAGCGCCCCTTTTGCTTCACTACGCATCACTGGATACGCGGGTGACCAACGGGTGGCCGGCCTACGAGGAAGCGCTTAAGGCAAATCACGTGCCCTACACCGTGTACATTTATGAGGGCGTCAATCATGGTTTCCATAACGACACAACGCCCCGGTACGACGAGGCTGCAGCCAAGTTGGCTTGGGAACGGACCCTTGATTTTTTCAATAAGTACCTTGGGTCTGAGTGACGCGCTGGTCCTCGGACAGACAGACATTAAAAACCTTTGCCGTGGTTCTCTGCCTTTCGCCGGCGAAGCGGTTGTAACGTAGATTCGCGATGCCAGGTCGGTTCGAAAGGCGTGTCGAATCAGTAGAAAATCGCTCGCCGCCACAGTTTACTGAGGGTAATAATCCGGAATCGAAGTGTTCCACCTTATGAGAGAATCCTCCAAACCGTTGAGTCAGAACAAGCATCTTCTCCGATGGATAGAAAAGATGGTCGAGCTGTGCACCCCGGAGTCGATTTATTGGGTCGACGGTTCCGAGGAGGAAAATAGTGAGCTCTGCGCGCAACTCGTTAAAAACGGCACGTTCACGAAGCTGAACGAGGAACTCTGGCCCGGCTGCTATTATGCGCGTTCGAACCCGACCGACGTGGCGCGCGTTGAAGACCGAACATTTATCTGTTCACTTTCCAAATACGCGGCCGGACCGACAAACAATTGGGTGAATCCGTTTGAGATGAAAAAGAAACTCAAGCGACTTTTCAAGGGGTGCATGGCCGGACGCACAATGTACGTCCTTCCGTTTTCCATGGGTGTTGTCGGTTCTTCGATGTCTCAAATCGGTGTGGAAATTACCGATTCGCCTTATGTCGTTGTTAATATGCGTATCATGGCACGGGTTGGCTCGCCCGTTTATAAAGAGATCGACCGCGGCGAAAAGCGCGTAATCCCTTGTATGCATTCTGTGGGAGCTCCGCTCGCACCAGGCCAGCAGGACGATCCGTGGCCCTGCAACCCGGAGAAGTATATCGTTCATTTTCCGGAGAGCCGGGAAATATGGTCGTACGGCTCAGGTTACGGGGGCAACGCCCTGCTGGAGAAAAAATGTGTCGCTCTTCGCATCGCTTCCAATATTGCCCGCGATGAAGGTTGGATGGCGGAGCACATGCTCATTCTTGGTGTAGAAGACCCGCAAGGTGAAAAGACCTATGTTGCCGCGGCGTTTCCGAGCGCGTGCGGCAAAACAAACTTTGCGATGCTGATTCCTCCAAAGCCTTTTGCAGAAAAGGGCTGGAAAGTCTGGACCGTGGGAGATGACATCGCCTGGATAAAGCCTGATCAGAACGGGCGCCTTTTAGCCATCAACCCGGAATTTGGATTTTTCGGTGTTGCGCCTGGTACTTCGGTGAAAACCAACCCGAATGCGATGGCGACTCTCTCGAAAAACGCAATCTTCACCAATGTCGCTTTAACTCCAGACGGAGGCGTGTGGTGGGAAGGAATGACAGAGGAGATCCCTGCTCGGCTACTCGATTGGCAAGGTAAAAAGTGGACTCCCCAGATAGCGAAGAAGACAGGGGCAAAGGCGGCGCATCCGAATGCACGCTTTACGGCGCCCGCCTCTCAGTGCCCGACGATTGATCCGGATTGGGAGAAACCGGAAGGTGTACCACTGAGCGCTCTAATATTTGGAGGCCGGCGGGCTACAACAATGCCGTTGGTTTTTCAGGCGTTCAACTGGTCGAGCGGAGTTTACGTGGGAGCCATGATGGGATCGGAAATGACCGCTGCAGCCGCCGGCATTGTAGGCGAGGTGCGTCGCGATCCGATGGCGATGCTTCCATTCTGCGGGTACAACATGGGGGACTATTTTCGACATTGGATCGCAATGCAAAGGAAACTGACCGAAACCCCTCGGATTTTCCATGTCAACTGGTTCCGGAAAGATGAGCAAGGAAATTTTCTCTGGCCCGGATACAGCGAGAACATGCGCGTGCTAAAATGGATCGTTGATCGAGCCAGAGGACGTGCGAAGTCTAAGGAAACGCCGATCGGCTGGATGCCGAACTACGAAGATTTGGACTGGACCGGACTGGATTTCGCGAAAGAGGATTTTGATCTCTTACAGAGATTTGATAGAGCCGCCTGGCGCGCTGAAGTCATCGGACACCAGGAACTTTTTTTCGATCTGCACGAAGGCTTGCCTAAGGAAATGCTATACGAGCGCGAATTGCTAATCTGCCGCATGTAGGGCAGGACCGCCTCAAATACGAATCATTTCCGCCATCCGGGCAAGCTCCACAACGGATCGGGCTTTCATTTTGTGCATGACCTGTCCGCGATGCATTTTGATCGTGACTTCGCTGGTCCCCAATTCGCACGCGATTTGCTTGTTAAGCAAACCGGACACGACCAATTTCATCACTTCCCGCTCCCGTTGCGTCAGCGACGTGTAACGGCGCCCTACTTCTGCCACTCTGGCTCGTTCTTGACGCGCCACCCGATCGCGTTCGAGAGCATGTTGAATCGCATCGAGCAGATCTTGATCGCGGAATGGCTTTGTCAGAAATTCCACTGCTCCTTCTTTGATGGCACGCACTGACATTGGGATGTCCCCGTGGCCGGTGATAAAGATGATGGGGATGGAATCTTCCGCACGATGCAGCTCGCGCTGTAAATCCAGCCCGCTGAGACCGGGCAGCCGAACATCCAGGACAAGGCACGCGGGTGTATCGGGCCTTTTGTGCTGTAAGAAGTCCGCTGATGACTTGAACGCCTCAACGGAGAGACCTATTGAGGAGATGAGGTCTCTGAGGGCGTCGCGTACGGATGAATCGTCGTCGACGATGAATACAATGGAATCTCCGGCTTTCATAGCGTCCCGCAATCCTCGGCCGGCAGGATGAATTGGAAGGTCGCACCGGGTCCCTCGTTCGGTCGTGCCGTTAACTGACCCCCATGCGCTTCGACGATCGAACGGCTGATCCAAAGACCCATCCCCATGCCTTCTGGTTTGGTGGTGTGAAATGCTTCAAAGAGGCATGTCATATCCTGCGCATTGAGGCCCACGCCGCAGTCGCACACCGCGACGAGTATCCCAGCACGCCCGGCGAGTTCGTGCAAGCCGGATTTAATCCGTAATACCCGTTTTCGGTCAGTGACGGAAGTCATCGCTTCAATCGCGTTCACGACCAGATTAAGGAGCACTTGTTGCAATTGCACAAGATCTGCCATGACGGGAGGAAGATCGGAATTCAGCTCGGTCAACGCCTCCACGCGATGCCGGCGCAATTCGCCACCGGCAAGCGCCAGCACCTCCAGTATGGCTTCGTTGGCGTTGACACGCGACTTGGTCGGCGGGGCCCTTTTGATCAGACTCCGAATGTGGTTCAACACGTCGCCGGCACGATTGCCATCACGGATAATGCGTTCGACGGCTTCGCGGGCTTTGCGAAGATTCGGTGGTTTGTTCGTCAGCCAGTTCAGGCAGGCATTGCCGCTGGTAACGACCGCAGCGAGCGGTTGGTTTACTTCGTGGGCAATGGACGCAGCAAGTTCCCCCATCGCCGTCACGCGGGCGACGCGCGACAGTTCCGCCAGCGCCTGATGGAGCGCTTGTTCAGACTCTTTCCTTTCAGTGATATCCACGGTCGTACCGATGAACTCGACGAGCTTGTTAAATTCGTTGAGGACCGCATGAGCCACACCGTGGAGATGCCGCGTTGATCCGTCAGGGCGAACAATCCGAAACTCCTCTTCAAAGTCCTTCTTTTCACGAATAGCCCTTTCGAAGGCCTGTTTGATTCCGGCCCGGTCTTCCGGATGAACTCTTTCCCAGAACGCTTCTAAAGATGCCTTGGTCTTATTGTACTCCAACCCCAGGATGCGAAAATGTTCCTGCGACCAAATCAGTTCTCCGGCGGAGGCTTTCCAACCCCAACTGCCTGTGTGGCTCAGTCTCTGCCCTTCCGCCAGAAAGGCCTCACTACGCCGCAGTCCTTCCTCTGCGCGCTTTCGCTCTTCGATATCGATACTTGATCCGTACCATTTGACGATCTTTCCCAAGTCGTCGCGGAGCGGAACCTTGCGATGCAGGAACCAGCGATACTCCCCATCGGCTCGCCGCACGCGTGCCTCGGCCTCAAAAGGATCTCCAGTGGCCAAAGCCACGCGCCATTTGTCCACGATCCCCGCTACATCTTCGGGATGGATCACATCTGTCCAACGCCAGCCCTGCACGTCCTGTAAGGAGAGACCCATATATTCCAGCCAACGTCGATTGAAGAAATCCAGGAAGCCGTCAGGCAGAGCGCTGTGAATCTGGGTGGGAGTTGTGTCAACGACCAGCCTAAGCTGTTCTTCGGCCTTCTTCCGATGACTGATCGCTTGCGTTAGCTCCACATTGAGCCGGGCGAGGTCAGAATAGAGTTGGGCGTGGTCCAAAGAGATGGCGGCCTGGGAGGCCACCAGTTCGAGCAATGCCAGCCGCTTAGGAGTGAACATGCGCGGCGCGACGTTGTTCTCCAAGTAAAGCACGCCAACGAGCCGGGTCTGTTTCAGCAAGGGCAGGCAGAGGACAGACCGGGGGTGTTTTTCGCCGAAGTACTCGTCCTGCGAAAAGAGGTTCTGGACTGACGTGTCATCCAGAAGCACGCTCTTTCGAGTTCGAACGACGTAGCGAAGGAGGGACTCAGGCAGCTCGACGGGTGTTACCAACGTTTGCCGCAGAAGAACCTCGACCTGGTCCCGGGTGGTCCTCGCTTCCGCCGTTATCATGTCCTTTTCGCCTCGCGGGAGGATCAGCAGACCTCGCTCGGCGCCGGCGTGCTCGACTGCGATCACCAGCAGAGTTTCGACCAACCTCTCCAGCACGATCTCGCCGGAGACCGCATGCGACGCCTTTATCGCTGTCCAAAGGTCCAGTTGGTCAACGGGTGCACTAATCAAGGTGGCAGAACGCACAGACGACTGCTCTGCGACTCCAGGGTAACGCTCATCGAGCTGATTTACCTTGCCCTGTGCGCCCCATCGAAGAAAGCAGTAGCGCGCCTCACGCAGATAGGCATGACCGATCGTCTCGTAGCCGCGCTCGAGGTAAAACCGCGCCGCCAATTCGTTACCGATGCCTTCGTTCTGGACAAATCCATGCCCGCGCGCTGCCCGGATCGCGTCTTCGTACAGCCGCATCGCTTCCTGGTCCCGGCCTTCGATCCGAGCAAGCTCGGCCAAAACCAGGTTATATTTGTCCAGGAACGTCTCCGGGCAGCTCTCTGACCATTCGCGCAGCTGCTCCAGATGGAGCTTAATCGGTGTCAGCCCCTCAGGCTGCCTTCCCGGTTCTGCCATTTCGTGCACTGCCGCCAACGTCAGCGCCGAATAGTAATGGTAGTCTAATAGCTGGAGCTCGGCGGGCGTGGCCCAAAGCAAGGCTTGCGCATTCGCTGCGGCCGCGAGAGCCTCCTGGTATTCTCCCAACAAGAAGCGCGCTCCGATTTTGAGAATCCAGTACCAGCAGACCATGGTGCTCATCCGGTCTTCGGTAAGTTGCGCTTCGAAGGCCCCTTCGTCGAGCTGGGCCTCGCCGAGGACGGACACTCGCTCGTACTGACCCCTAATGGCCGCGATGAAGTGTTGCTCGCTGACGATGAGATCTGCACCATCCCGGAAGCCGATCTTCCTGGCGAAATCAACAAACCGTTCGGACTCCTGCCAGACCTCGTCCAGAGCTACTCCTTGCAGAATGAGTCGCATGATAATTTGCGCGGCGCTGCTGCATGCAAAAAAAATGTCGCCTGTCTCGATTCCCTTGTTAAAAGCCGTCCGTAAAAAATCGATCGAAGTCGTCAGCGATTCCGTCCAGGAGGTAATCAGGCCCATTGCGTAATACACCTTTGCTGCATCGGCGAGGAAGCCGCGTCGCTCGACCAGCTCGACAGCGATCTTCCCAAAACGATAGCCATCGCTGTAACGGTGGAAAACCGGCCCGAGGATCCAACCGAACCAACCATATCCCTGGGTCGAAGCATGGCTGGTTCCGTAGGTCAGGCTCAGATTCACCATCTTGCAGACTTGCAAATCAAACAAATTGGCGTCGGTGTAGAAGGAAGGAGGAATAAGAGCCGCCAGTATACGCATCGCGGCCTGCATCTCCGGGTCATCCATCGACGGCATATCGATTAGGCTTTCAAGTGTCCGGTCGCCAAGTTGCAGCCAGACTTTCGCATATTCGTTCTGAACCTCCTCGTGGCCTGGATGCGCCGGCATATCAATGCCGAACATACGGAGGCTCTCTAGTGCGCTGAGGACAGCCTCCGGGTTCTCCGACCTCACGACATGCATTTCAATCCTCAGCCGATAGACAGCCGCCTTGTCGACCTTGGTGGCCACCTTGTCCAGCAGCGCCGACAGAAGTCGACCGGCTTCATCGAATCGACTGCTGAGCAATACGCACTCAGCGTGCTCCAGCGCCAGGCTGAAGCAGAGCCCATAGCTCTTCGTCCAGCCGGCTGGGCCGAGCTGGGACATGCCCTCGGAAAGATACCAGCACGCCGAGGTATAAGCGGTCGAGGCCTTTGCCTGGCGTCCCGCGCGAAGGTTGAGCTCTGCCACTCGTTCCCTCTCGGCAAAGTCGGAGATGAGGGAGCCGCCGAGGTTGAGCTGGTTGACCACCTCGAATATTCGTGCGTTGATTGCCTCGTCGCTCAACGTCGCCACAAGGCGACGGCCAATCCGCAGGTGGGCGGCGGCGCGCTGCTCAGCCGGAATGAGGGAGTACGCGGCTTCCTGGATTCGGTCGTGAAGAAACTCGTAAGTGTCTTGCTGTCGCAGGACAAGCCCGGATCGAACTGCTTCCCACAGATGCGCGTGTGTTTCGTCCTCGGATACCCCATCGACCGCTGCCAGTATCGCGACCTCTGCACGGTTTCCCACACAGGCGAACCGCTGCAACACTCCTTGGCTTGCGGCGGGAAGCCGTTTCAGTTTCTCCACCATCAGGTCGACTACGTTGTCGGTGAAGCGCCTGGCGTGGAGGTGCTCAACGTTCCACGTCCACTCCGCCCGATATCTATCGAAAGCGAGGAATCCCTCCTCCCACAGGGCCGTCAAGAATTGGATTGCGAAAAACGGATTGCCGGCGGTCTTTTCTTGCACGAGCAGCGCCAGAGGCTCCGCGCGCGCCAAATCACAATGCAATGCATCGCCTACCATCTGCTGCACATCCTGCAGCGAGAGAGGCTTCAGGACGATTTCGTGCACGATTGCCTGAGTTTTGCGGACCGAATCCAGCACCCGATTCAGCGGATGGGTAGGAGTTACCTCGTTGTCGCGGTAGGCTCCGATGAGGAGAAGATGCCGAATTTCTGGGTCAGTCACGAACTGTTCGAGCAGCTTGAGGGTCGCCGGGTCGAGCCATTGGAGATCGTCGAGAAACAGCGTCAGGGGATGTTCTTTCCGGGCGAACACGGAAAGGAACCGCCGGAGCACCGCATCAAACCGCTTCTGCGCTTCCTGCTGTGGAAGTTCCGGTACGGGTGGCTGTTTGCCGATCAGGAGCTCTACTTCGGGAATCAGGTTTATCACGAGTTGACCACCTGAACCCACCGCCTCCAGGATTGCATCCCTCCAATAGTCGGCCTCCTCCTCGCGCTTGCTAAGGATTTGGTGCAAAAGGCCCTGGAATGCCTGCGCAAGGGTAGCGTACGGAATATCGCGCTTGTGTTGGTCGAACTTCCCGGAAATGAAAATGCCGCGCGGCAGTACGATCACCTTGTGCAGCTCATTCACAACCGAAGATTTGCCGATGCCGGAATAACCGGATACGAGCACCAGCTCCGGGATCCCGCTCGTCACGACCCGATCAAAGGCGGCAAGCAGGGCCTGGCACTCTGTAGCACGTCCGTAAAGCTTCTCCGGGATCAAGAGCCGGTCCGGCACGTCGTGCTTCCCGAGCGGAAACGGTTCGATCTGTCCGCGGATCTGCCATTCTACCAGGCTTCTCCTGAGATCGGCCTCAAGGCCCGCAGCAGTCTGGTAGCGCGCCTCAGCGGTCTTGGCCAACAGTTTCATGACAATTTCAGATATCGCTTCAGGAATCCGGTCCATCCGCTCGGCGGGCGCTAACGGCTGCCTTGCGATGTGGCAATGAACCCACTCGACGGGATCGTAGGCTTTGAACGGAAGTGTCCCCGTAAGCATCTCATACAGCGTGACGCCTAAGGAGTAGAGATCACTCTGGGAATCGATTGACCGATTCATGCGGCCGGTCTGTTCGGGCGCCATATACGCGAGTGTTCCGGCGATCACATCCGGTGGCTCAGGGGATTGGCGTTCGCGCGGAAGGCGGGAAGCAATACCGAAGCCGGTAAACCACGCCGCGCCCGTAGCGGAGTTCACCAGAATGTTGGCCGGTTTGATATCCTTGTGGATGAGACCTCGCTGATGGAGCTTGCCAAGAGCAGTTACAACGCCGACGGCAAAACGCAGGAACCGGGTCAACTCCATCGGCGGCCCAAGGAACCGGTTCATGGCCTCGCCACCGGGGTCCTCGAGCACGAGCATCATCCGACCCCCGTGATGAGTTAGTGCCAGAGGTCGAGCCGCCCAATCTGGACCAAGCTCGGCCCTGAGGGAGAATTCGTGCTCGAGCCGCTTCAGGCTCCCCGGCGAAGGGTGTTCGGAAACTGGGGCCAGAATAAGGATCTGAGGAGGGTTGCCGGGTCCGCGAGCGCGGTAAAGTACGAACTCTTCATCTTCCCGGAGCCTCTCAAACACGAACTCTGAAAGCTCAATCATCACAGGATCTCCGGTGGCCGACTCGCATTAAAGGGGTTGCGCGCAAGCCTTGCTCTTGGTGTAGCCGTTCAGCGAATCCGGCAATGATTGGGGCGTCCGGATCGACAAGCGCCAAATGTACAGCCCTTTTACAGATTCTGCACCATCCGGTAACCAGACTGAATACAAGAAACACCCCTTCCACAAGCAAATTCGCGAACCACCCAAACGGGGAGACATCTTGCATGGCCCTGCGAAGCGTCAATCAGGCACGTCGCCATCAGAGGCGGCCGTGACCGAAGACTGTAACCAATGGTTTGAAGTCTTGTTTTTCTGCGAGGATTTTCAGGCTGCGATTTATGTAAACGAGCTTAATTAGGTGCTCTCTAGCGCCGAAGGCGTGATCGGATCGAAGCCTGGGCTGAAGCGAAGCGCAAGCCTAGGAAGCCTATTTGTAGGCGTCTGAGCGCTGAAAGGCGCGGCCAGAAAAGAGCGTGGGATATGGGATGACCTCCTGCGTCCAACGATACTGTTCCCCGGCGCTTTCAGCGCTGGGATGTTATTTTTATGGATCGATCCTGGGCCTCCGTCCGGCGGCCGCGTGGCGGCCGCCGGACTTCAGCCCAGGCTTAAATCTTACGCCGGCAAGTATTCGATCCCTCCTTCGAGTAGGCAAGAAATGTTCCTTTGGTTAGTGGCGAAGCCTCGGAGGAATAAGTATAATCTTAATCAAGACGCTCTTAAAGTTGCACATCAAAAGGCTTGATATTTGAGAGGTGGACTAAGCAATGGATAGACTCAGGCCGGGCGACATAGGAGCACTGGACGTAATGCAATTGAGTTCGACATTGAGACACGATAAGCGGACCGAGTCCCTTGCTCGCGCCGGATCTTCGGCTTTTGCGGATAGCATCGATGAGCCGAGGCGGGAAAACGGGCGGCCGCCGGTTCTGGTGTTTGATGCCTTGGCGAAGAGCTATGGAAAGACGGTCGTTGTCGATCATCTTTCGCTAACGCTTAAAAGGAGCGAAGTGTTCGGTTTCCTCGGACCGAATGGGGCGGGCAAAACGTCGACGATTCGGATGATTTGCGGACTGGCTCGACCTACCGGCGGGAGCGGCACTCTCCTAGGGTTTGACATCTGGCGTGACCGTGCGGAAATTCGCTCGCATCTGGGTTATGTACCCCAGCAGTTCAGGCTTTATCCTGACCTTACTGTTCTTGAGAACCTCTGTTTTTTTGCTAGTGCTTACGGCGTGCAGCGTCGGGCAGCAAACTGTCGCATACAAACCCTTATATCGCAGCTCGGCCTTTTTTCTTTCGGGCATATCCGCGCGGGGGATCTCTCGGACGGATTGAAGCAACTCGCCGCGATCGTCTGTGCGATCTTACACAAACCTGCTTTGTTAGTCCTGGACGAGCCAACGTCCTCCTTAGACCCGTGCCATCGTCAGACGGTTTGGAACCTCCTTTACCAACTCAGTCGGGAAGGGACGACGATCTTCGTGACTACTCACTACATGGAAGAGGCGGATCGTTGTACAAAGGTAGGATTGCTGTACGGTGGAAAATTGCTCGCGTTCGGTTCACCGTCGCAGCTCAAAGAGCGCTTGGCCGATCACATTTTAGACTTCGACGTGGATCCGATCATTCCGGCGCACGCCGCCATTCAAGAGTTGCCCGGAGTCTTTGGAACGCGTGTTAGAAGTGGAAAGATCCGTTTGTTTGCTCGCGACCCGGGGCGGCTGGCGACTTCCCTTCGAGAGCATTGGCCGTTTCCAGGTTTGACCTGGCGTGGCTACGAATTTGGGAATCCGGATATGGATGACGTTTTTGAGGCGCTCATAAGCACCGAAGGTGCGACCGGAGTACAGGCCGCCGATGTGCGGATGGAGCGAAGCGGAGCCCCAGGGGTAAATATATATATCGATCCCGCTCTGTAGGGGCGGCAGAGCAAAATGCACGAGGATTGCATGCTCAGCACAAGCTCCGGCGCTCCTACGGAGCGCAGCCCAATGGTGTGGCGGGTTCCTGGGGCTCCGCTTCGCTCCATCCGCACATCGGCGGCCTGTAGTCCCGTCGCACCTTCGGTGCTTATGAGCGCCGTCGGCGCCCAAGAGCGTACAGTTCGACCTGCAGAACTATCGCTACAAATGTGACATCGTGCGTAGGGCCGAGCACAACTGTGCAGATCGCGAGAAGTTTTCCTTGTGCAGGAGCCGGGAGTATATTGCAGTAGCGGCGCCCGAACTCACTGGTTCCAGTGTTCCGGCCCGTCAAAGTGTGCGTGCAGCTAGCCTGACCTTCTCATCCGCCCAGGCGGATGAGAAGATCACCCGTTGCAAGCTGCTTGGAAAGCAGCTTGCCGGGGCGAAAGCCTTCGCGGCTAGCCTCGATCCGGCGGCTGCCGGATCGGCAACTTCGTGCGCATTTCTCACGTGCCGCTGAGAAATGAGGGCTAGCCCGACTTCGCGGATTCGAGGGGTACGTCAATCGTAAGTCGTTCAAAATCAACCCAAGCGCCTAAAAAGTCTTCACTACGGAGCCCTATTTGGCCAGTCGGCCGGAGGCCGTGATTTTGGGCGGTGG
>Ga0209656_10000456_pt1 | contig 27020 bp, 24 predicted proteins | sample BogFormECP12_OM2_FD_188239 | JGI IMG/M metagenome (GOLD analysis project Ga0209656, IMG submission 188239) | Bog forest soil microbial communities from Calvert Island, British Columbia, Canada - ECP12_OM2 (SPAdes) (version 2) | ecosystem: Environmental > Aquatic > Freshwater > Wetlands > Bog ...
CGTCGTCGGGCAGCCCGATCCAGTCTTCGGCGAGCAGCCAGTCGCCTTCGTGACCCTCCGGCCCGGCTTTGACGCGGTGCCCGAGGACCTCATCGAGCACACCCGCCAGTCCCTCGCCCGCTACAAGATGCTGCGTGCGGTCTACATCGAGCAGACACTACCGAAGAACGCCGTGGGGAAGATCGCCAAGCCGGTACTGCGGATGCGACTGAACGACGCCGGGGCACCGACATCGGAGCCGAGGAGAAGCATATGACCAGATCAGCGGATGTCGACCGGTGCCCTGGACCCGCGGCAGGGCCCGCCGCAGCCCGCCAGCCGTGAATTACTAGCCCGCGGTGTCGGGAAGCTTGCCCGTGGCGCCGAGCTTGTAGGCGATGATCAATGGTTGCTGGCTCGTCGAGAGCGGCACGCCCGCTCCGGCGATGACGTAGTCGCCGGCGATGGTGACGGGAGCGTTTGTCCCGGCGGACAGCGGCGTCTTCAGCAGGATCGCGCCAGTAGCCGCGTCGAATGCGTACAGGTCGCCGTTATACGTCGTGGTGAAGACGACGTTGTTGGTGACCGCCGCGGCGCCGTACGGCGACGAGGGGAGCTTGTCGTCCCATTCGATCTTCCCTGTGTCCTGGTTGACGGCGACCATCTCGCCGGTGGCCTTGCCGATAGAGGCTTCGAAGGTGGCGGAGCTCTCGGTCACGCCTTTGGCGGACATCGGCACCGCGAGGTTGTTGACCGCGGCGAACGCCGTCGAGCCATTGGTCGCCAGCTGGGACTCGACGCCGCCGAATACACCGGGCTCGAGGTCGAACTTGGCGGGCAGCGGGATGGTCGAGGTGGGCGTGGCGTTTTCGGTGAGCAGCCCGTCGTTGTCATGCCCGCTGTGCACGCCAACCGGAAGCTTCCACAGCAGCTTGCCGGTCTGCGCGTTGAGTTCGATCAAGATGCCGGCCTTGCCGCCATCAATCACCACCGGCTGCCCGTTCGCCGTCGTGAGCACCGGCGAGTCCTGCAGGTCCCAGTCGTACAGGTCGTGCGGGGTGAGCTGGTAGTACCACAGCAGCTTGCCCTGCGGGCTCAGCTTTACCACCGAGTCGGTGTACAGGTTCGGGCCGGGCCGGCTTGTCCCCCAGGGATAGCCCTTGGGCCACCCGGTCTGGCCGATCGGGCCGGGGTTCGCGATTCCGATGTAGAGGTTGCCCTGGGCATCGAACGACGGCGGATCCCACAGGCCGCCACCGGAGTTGATGCCCGGGTTCCCCCAGAGGTTCTGCACCTCGTCCCAGGACCACTCCGGCGCGCCCGTGGCGGCGTTCAGCGCCCACAGGGTCCCCTTGGCACCGCCCAGGTACTGGCCCTTGTTCGGGTTCACCGGCACGGTCGACACGTACACGGTGCCGTCGTTGTAGCCGGGGGCCATGTCGATGCCCTCGTGGTCGTTGCCGATCAGCGTCCGGCTCCACAACTGCCTGCCGGTGGCCGCCGACAGGGCGACCGCGGCGCTGTCCGTCGCCGCGTACACGGTTCCGCCGACGACATTGACGCCGTCCGGGCCACCGTTCAGCGAGTTGTAGTTGTGCGTCCACAAGACCTTGCCGGTGGCGAGCCTGATCGCCATCACGTTCGACTCTTGATCCTGCGTATACACCACGCCATTCACCACCACCGCCGTGGTCGCGTAGCCATTCGCCAAGCCAGCGGCTTTGGTTACACCCGTCGACTCGACCGGCACGCACCACGCCACGCCAAGCTGCGCGACGTTCGAGCTGGTGATCGGGCTGGCGACGGCCCGCGTGTTGTGCAGATTGCCGCCCGGCAGCGTCCAGCCCGCCGCAGCCCCCGGCGCGGCGGACTGGACGGGCTGAGAAAGGCAGCCTGCGGCAGGTGAGTTGCCTGTGCTTCCGCAGCCGCCGACGGCCAGGCTCACGGCGACCAGCAGGGTTACGCTGGCAGCTGTGGGCCGCGTAACGAAACACCTCATCTGGCTCATCTCCTGCGTAGTCGGTTCGCGGTGCCCGCCATGCGCGCCGCGGTGCGATGCTTGCCAAGCAAAATAGATATCAGTATGCTAAGCACGTGCTATCAAGTCCGTCAAGCGAAGGAGACGTCAGATGGTTACCCAGAATGCAAGAACCGCCGGCCCGGACGTGGTGATCCAGGATGCAGCGGCCGCGCGCCCGGAACTGCCCAGGCCGCCGGTGACCGAGCGGGCGGCCCGGTTCGTGCCGGGGCTGCTCATGCTGGTGCTGGGCATCGTCGGTGTAGTGGCCGGGGTGGTGCTGATCGTGCTGGCCGCTCACCAAGGCGGCGGGACCGCTAAGGCGCTGATCTGGCTCGGCATTCTTGTCCTTGTCGTCAGCTCCCTCATACTGGGCGGGCTCACCCCCGTCGTGCCCGGCCGGGCGCGTGTCGTGCAGCTATTCGGCAAGTACCGCGGCACCATCCGCGAGCCCGGGCTGCAGTGGGTGAATCCGTTCACCAAGCGGATCGTGGTCTCGACCAGGATCCGCAACCAGGAGTCGGCGCAGGCCAAGGTCAACGACGCCGACGGCAACCCGATCGAGATCGCCGCCGTGGTCGTCTGGCAGGTCCAGGACACCGCCAGCGCTCTCTACTCCGTCGATGACTACACGCAGTTCGTCACCATCCAGACCGAGACCGCCGTCCGGCACATCGCCTCCAGCTACCCCTACGACAACCGGGGCAGCGGCGCGCTGTCACTGCGCGACAACGCCGAGGAGATCACCGGACAGCTGTCCGCCGAGATCGCCGACCGGGTCCGGGCCGCGGGGGTGCACATCATCGAGTCACGCCTGACCCGGCTGTCCTACGCCGCGGAGATCGCCCAGGCCATGCTGCGCCAGCAGGCGGCCAGCGCCGTCGTGGGCGCCCGGCAGCGGATCGTCGAAGGTGCCGTCGGCATGGTCAAGCTGGCCTTGGAACGGCTCCAGGAAGAGGGCGTTGTCGAGCTGGACGAGGAGCGCAAGGCCGCCATGGTGTCGAACCTGCTCGTGGTCTTGTGCAGCGAGCAAGCGACCCAGCAAGTCGTCAACACCGGGTCCCTGTACCAGTGACGGCTGGGCTAATTACGACGGGCATGGTTTCCGCGTGAGCGAGCGCAAGAGCATACTGCTGCGGCTCGACCCCGCCGTCCATGACGCACTGGCCAGGTGGGCTAACGACGAGCTGCGCAGCACCAACGCCCAGATCGAGTTCCTGCTGCGCCGGGCGCTCGCCGACGCCGGCCGGCTGCCTCGCCACGCCAGACCGATGCGCCCCCGCGGCCGGCCAGCCGCCGAGCCGGCTGAAGCCGAGCCGGCTGAAGCCGAGCCGGCTGAAGCTGAGCCGGCTGAAGCTCACTCGGTTGAAGCCGTTCCGCCCGCGCAGCGGTAACCGGGCGTATCACCGGGCGCTGGGCCGGCTCCGTATGGGTAGGACCCGCCGGCCAGGGGGCAGTGCGGGGGACACGGGGGCCCGGAATGCTAGAACCCCAGAGCACGGCGCTATTTGTCCTGCTTGTGGTGATATTCGGCGGGCTGATGTGGCCGACGATAACCGCCCGTCACACAGCCTTCCGCGTCCTGGCCGCGTGCCTGGCCTTCATGCCGGCGATGCTGTTCGGGGTGCTGGCGGTGAACAAGTACTACGGGTACTACCAGACCTGGGGCGCGGTGCTGGCGGATATGACCAACCAGGGCGTCAGCGCGGCGTCCCGGGTGCCTGACGTCACGCTCGCCTCCGGCTCGCGGTCCGGCACACTGGACGGGAGCCGTACCCACCTGAGGCTGGCGCAGCAGCAGGGCTACACGCTGCGGCTGATGGTGGCCGGCTCGCGCAGCCACATCACCAGGGTGGTGTACGTCTACCTGCCGCCCCAGTACTTCCAGCCGGGATACCAGGCTTACCGGTTTCCCGTGGTCGAGCTCATCCACGGCCAGCCGGGCAGGCCGGAGGACTGGATCAGCGTGGTAGGCGTAACAGGTACCTTCGACCACCTGCTGGCGGAAAGACTGGCTTCGCCCGCCGTGGTGGTCATGCCGGACGCGAACGGCGGCGAGCGGATCTCGCTGCAGTGCCTGAACCAGGTGGTCGGCCCGCAGGACCTGACCTACCTGGCGGTGGACCTGCCGAACCAGATCGCGCACATCCTGCGGGTGCGGCCGCCGGGCTCGGCCTGGGGCGTGGCCGGCTACTCCGAGGGCGGGTTCTGCGCCGCCAACATGGCCCTGCGCTACCCGCACCGCTACGGATTCGCCGCGCTGCTCAGCGGCTACTTCACGCCGTTCGACAACCAGCTGGCCGAACCGGCCCGCCTGGTCAGCCCGTTCGGCGGCAACCGCAGGATGCGGGAGGAGAACACCCCGCTCGAGGAGATCCGGACGCTGCCGGCCGGCGCGGTCGTCCCCCGGTTCTGGCTAGGCGCGGGCGCGGCCGACAGCCAGGATGTGGCCAATGCCGAGGTCTTCTGGCAGGAGCTGCGACTGCGGCAGCCGGATGTGCCGCTGACGCTCACGGCCGGGGGCGGCCACACCATGACGACGTGGCGCGCACAGGTCCCGTCGATGCTCACCTGGATGACCTCGGGCTTGGCCCGGGCAGCCCAGAAGCCGACGGCCCGTACTGCCGCCTAGAGCTGACTGGCCTTGGGCGGGTCGCCGCCGACCTGGATCTGCGAGCCGTGCAGCTCACGCTGGCAGGCCGAGCAGCGCGGACGTCCCGGATGCCGGATGGCTGGCCGCAGGCCCGGCAGTACATGACCGGGGAGAACTCCTCGCCGCACTCGGTGTGGTACATCGGCGGCATCGGCTCCAGGTGCTCGGTCACCCAGACGGCTTCCCACGACCAGATGGTCAGCAGCACCTTCCACAGGTCGCGGCCGCGTTCGGTGAGCAGGTACTCGTACCGGCGTGGCGCGTCGGAGTACTGGGACATGGTGAACACGCCGGCCTCGGTGAGGTGGCGCAGCCGCACGGTCAGCACCGAGTTGGCGATGCCGAGCCGGTCGCGGAAGTCCTTGTACCGGCGCACGAAGGACATGCTGGCCAGCCTGACGATGGTCAGGTTCCATTCGTCGCCGATCAGCCCGAGGGCGATGGCGTTGGAATTCTCGGTGTTGCCTGGCTCCTGCGCCCCGGCGTTATCAGGCGTCTGAAGTCATCTCCGCCTCATGGACTCACGGCTGGTCACCAACCTGAGATGGACTCGCCAGGCGCCCAGCAGCCGTGCGCGCCACTCGCGATCCGCTCGGGGAGCGCAGCGCGCGCGATCGGGCCCCGGTCCACGTCGTTGGCGCGGAACACGACGCACCCGGACAGGTCACGGTTCTCGGGATATAGATTCTGGGCCGAACGGGAGTGGGTGCGTGCGGCGGCCAGCCTCCTCAGGCTTGGTCACTCATGGAGTGATAGAAAGGGCGCTAATTCAATGAATGCGGCACTGTATTGACTCTTTTAAGTAGAACGCCGCTTTCATTGACTCGCGGGGAGTACGGGCGGTGCGGGTGGGGAGAGGGGGGCGGGTGGGGCCGTTTCCGGGGCGTCCTTGACTACCGTGGCGGGGAACGGTCCGGGGTGGCACGCGGCCGGACCGTTCGGTATACAGCTTTGATTTTTGGCAGGTCAGCCGGCGGAGCAGTGGCGGGCCGGGGGCGGCACGTCCAGGGTGGGGTTGCGGTCGAAGAACCCGGTGGGCTTGAGCACGAAGCCGCAGCGGGCGACCGGCATGACGGGCCAGTCCTCCGGGCGCGGGACATGGGTGGGGCCGAACGTGTGCCACACGACGATGTCGGCGCCGTCGATGTCCTGGTCGCCGGCGATGAAGGCGGGGAGGCCGGCTCCGCCCGGGTTCTGGTTGACGAAGTCGCCGGCCGGCCAGCGGTGGGCCGGGTCGTACCGGGTGACCCACAGGTGGTGGGCCGCGAACCCGGCCCGCTTGGCCAGTGGCGAGTCCGGGTCGGCTAGCAGCGCCGGCGCCGACTCCGGATAGAGCGTGTAGCCGGTGGGGCGGCCGAACCGGTTCGCCTGCTCGGTGCTGACGATCCGCCAGGTCCGCCCGCGGGACCCGTCCGCACGGCGGACCGCCTGCGACTCGCGGGTCAGCCGGGTCACGGTTTGCACGATGGCGTTGCCGTACGGGTTGTCCGGCCCGATCGGCAGGCCGCTGACGTCTACCTCCTCCACCGCGTTGGCCAGCCCGTCCACGGTCATGTCCAGCCGGGCGCTGAACAGGTGCTGGTGGAACGGCGCGGCCAGGCCGGGCGCGACCTCGGTGGAGTACGAGTGGTCACTCTGCTGGCCCGGGGGGGACGATCCCCCTGACCCCCCGCCGCGCTGGCCCGGGGGGGACGACCCCCCTGACCCCCCGCCGCGCTGGCCCGGCGGGGACGACCTCCCTGACCCCCCGCCGCCGGGGTAGGCCGAGGTGAACAGCACCCCGGTCGCCTTGATCTCGCACTCGATGGTGCCGTCCAGGTAGAAGTACCAGTAGAAGCCGTAGTCGTAGTTGCCGACCGTGGTGAAGTAGGAGACCACGAGCCTGCGCTGGCGCCGTGACTGAGCCGAGCCGTTGAAGATGTCGGTGTGCTTCCACAAGATGCCGAAGTCTTCCTCGTGGATGCAGATCGCGTTCGGTATGGTCCGGGGCTGGCCGCCCTCGTCGGTCACGGTGGCGTCCAGGTAGGCGATCTCGCCCAGGCAGTCGCAGCCGAGCTCGAGCGAGTTGACGAACTTGCCGACCAGGTACTCGCCGGTGTCGAAGTACGCCTGCCAGTAGCGGAACTTCGGGTCGCCGTAGGGCACGACCATCTCCGCGATCGACGCCCGGTAGAGCACCGGGCGCTCATGCCCGCCGTCGTGGTCATGCCAGGCGATCTGATGCAGGGTCAGCCCCTCGCGCGCGTCGAAGCCGATCCGCATCGACCAGTCCTGCCAGCGCAGCGCATGCCCGTCCAGCGTGAAGCTCGGCCCCTCCGGCTGGGTGATCTCGATGGGCTTCAGCGTGGTGCGGTGCGGGCCGCGCAGGGCCTCGTCGTCGTAGTCGCCGGATTCGGCCGGTACCGGGAGCTCGAACTCGTCGGTGACCTTGAAGACCTTCTTCTCCACCAGGTCCACGTAGGCGGCGACGCCGTCGACGGGGTGCGCCCAGGCCAGGTCGTGCTCGCGGGCCTGAACGAACGCGAGCACCCGGACCATCCGCCGCCGGTCGTCGTCGGCCACCCCGAACACGCCCGCGGTGAGCGGGCAGGTCCGTATCTGGCTGAGGTCGTGGTAACCCCGCCTGGCCATGGCGGCACGCCACTGCGGGTCGGCCTTGGTGATCTCGTCCACGGCCGCGAAGTCGCTGTCCAGGATGGGCATCTGGCCGTCTTTGCCCGGGTCGAGCCGGCGCGCGCTGACGATTTCCTTTTGCGTAAGCGACACCACCACGTCGGTCGACTCGCCGGTGCCGGTGTTGACCAGGAACGCGCGCAGCCGGCGATCCGTAGCCTTCGTGTCGGCGAGCACCTCGTCCTTGGGCGGCTCCTCGAGGCTGTAGTAGGCGAACCTCACGGGCTCGGCCAGCAGCCCGGCCGCCGCCATGATGTCCCGGCCCGCCAGGTACTCGGCCGCGGTGGCCGGGTCGAGCGGGTGCGCGGGCGGTGAGCTGGCCGCCTCGTCCGCCCGCACGGCGGTGTCGGTCATGAGGGATCTCCCGGGGTTACTCGTCAGCGATGATGGAGCCGACCCGGTCGCCCAGGCCGGGGTCGCGCCTGACCAGCCAGATCGAGTAGAGGATGAACACCACGACGAGGCCCACCGCGACCCACGGGAACCAGCTGTACGGCTGGGGCTGCGGCGGCTTGAACAGGTAGTAGATCGGGACGGCGACCACGACTATGGCGAGGACCGGCAGCACGACGTGCTTGATGATGTTGAACTCGGCCGGCCGGAACTTGCGGTAGTAGAACGGCAGGGCCACGTTGGCCGCGAGGTACACGAACAGGATCAAGATCGTGCCCATCGTGCTGGATTCGAAGAAGAAGTTCAGCGCGCTCAGGCTGTTGCCGTGCCCGCCGATCCAGTGGCCGAGCGCCCAGCCCAGGGTGATGGCCCCGGCGATGCCGACGAAGGCGATGATGGCGTTGACCGGCGTCCGGCGGACTGGGTGGACGTAGCCGATCCAGCGCGGCAGCAGGCCCTCGCGGCCGGCGTTGAAGATCAGCCGGCACTGGGAGTTCACCGCGGCGATGAGCACGCCCAGGGTGGAGGTCAGCCCGGCCAGGTACGCGATGAAGGCCAGCCAGGCCGCCACGCTGTGGGCGACGGCGATGAACGGGATGAGGGGTGCCTCGAGCGCCGTGGCGTTGTAGTGGAAGCCGGTGACGGTGGCGTAGGCCACCAGCAGATACAGGACGGCCATGAGGGCGATCGACAGGAACACGGCCCGGGGCACGTTGCGCCGCGGGTTGGTGGTCTCCTCGGCCAGCGCCGCCGAGTTCTCCCAGCCGATGAACAGGTAGATGGCCAGCGGGAAGGCTAGGGCCAGGCCGCTGAAGTGGTTGGTGATGTGGCTGGGCTGGAACGGCACGGAGCTGAGGTGGCCGCCGTTCTTGATCAGCACGGCGATGGACACGACCAGCAGCACCACCAACTCGAAGGCGAAGAAGAAGCCGGCCAGCTTGGTGGACACGGCCACGCCGCGGAACATCATGAACATGGCGCCGGCGGTGAAGATGGCGGAGAAGATGATCCAGGGGATGTTCGTGCCCGTGTAGTACTGGATCATGATCGACAGGAACCCGCCGGAGATGACCAGGACCGACGAGATGGCGATGATGTACCCGGCCCCGGCCACCAGCGCGGTGGTCACCGCGCTGGTGCCGCCGAACGTCTTGCCCACGAAGGTGATGAAGCCGCCGGTCGACGGGTGGGCCCGGGAGAACTCCGACAGCGTGTTGCCGAGCAGTGCGATGGCGACGGCGGCGACGAGCACGACCAGCGGCGAGGCGAGGCCGGCCGCAATTACGATCCCCGCGAAGGCGAAATAGAAGCTGTAGGCCGGGCCGATGTTCGCCATCGTCGACGCGGAGATGTCGATCAGGCTCAGCGCCCCGCGGTGCAACCGCTCCGCGGATTCAGGTGCCTTCGTTTCCGAGAACGGAATGTGTGCCGCTTCGCTCATGCTGCTCACTCCCTCGAGGGGCTGGCTGGTGTTAGCACGCATATTTATTAGTACGGATCATGCGCGGGACCGGGGTGGACGGTCAACCAGGGAGTTCCTGATGCCAGGGTCGCCGTCGGCCTGCCCACGGCCTGCCACCATTGGCAAGCGCTTTCCAATTTCTGCGAAACGTACCTGATGAGGGCACGGATGCGCAAGAGCCAGCCGGGGTTGGTCAGCGAGCGGGCGGGCGCGGCAGGGTGCTTTCCCGCAGGATGACCTCGCCGGGCACCGGGATGACCCGGGGCTGCTGGTCGGCGGGCATGTCGGCGCTGGCCACGACGCCCAGGTCGGAGGCCGCGGCGGGGGCCTCGGCCAGGACCAGGCCTGCCGCCATCTCCCCCATGCGCTTGAGCGGCAGCCGCACCGTGGTCAGCGGCGGGTAGACGTCGCGGAGGGTGAGGATGTCGTCGAACCCGGCCAGCGCGATGCCGGCGGGCACCTGCAGGCCGCCGGCCCGCAGCCGGGCCAGTGCCCCCATGGCCATCACGTCGGTGACCGCGAACACGCAGTCCGGCAGCCCGTCCGACGACGCCGCCGCCAGGACGGCGCTCATCGCCTCGTAGCCGCCGTCCCTGGTGAACGGGCCGTGGACGATCCGGGCCGCCGCCAGCGGCACCGACCAGGCCGCCAGCCCGGCGCGGAATCCGTCGAGCCGGTCCCGCGCGGTCAGCAGGCCGCGCGGTCCCGCCAGCACGGCGAAGCGGCGGTGGCCGAGCGCGACCATGGCCCGGGCCAGCGCCTCGGCGCCCGCGGCGTTCTCCGGCAGGATCGTGTCCACGCCAAGCAGGTCCTGGCCCACGGCCACGGCCCGGCCGCCGGACCGGGTGAAGGCGGCGATCTCGGCCCGCAGCGCCTCCCTGGCCCTGGCGTCGTCGGACCGGCTGCCGACCAGGATCACCGCGCGAGCCCGCTGGGCGCGCATCAGCGCGACGTACTCCCGTTCGGCCGCCTCGGTGGCTGAGGTGCTCGCGATGCAGACCAGCAGGCTCCGCGCGGCGGCGGCCTCGATCAGGCCGCCCGCGATCGAGGAGAAGTAGGGGTCGGCGATGTCGTGCACGACCACGCCGATCATCGTGCTCTGCCCGGTGGCGACGGCCCTGGCCTGCAAGTTGGCCGTGTAGCCGAGTTCGGTGACGGCCCGGTTGACCCGTTCGGCCAGGTGCGGACCGACCCGGCGTGAGCCCCCGTTCACCACCCGGGACGCGGTGGTCAGCGACACCCCGGCCCGGTCCGCGACGTCCTGCAGGGTCACCCTGCTTATTCCCGGGCTTATTCCCGGGCTTATTCCCGGCGACCGCGGCCGGGTCAGCTCCTGGCGGCCCTGGCGCACGGCCTCCTGGCGGCCCTGGCTCACGGCCTCCTCCCTCACCGTCGCGTCCTCGCTGTCGCGCGCTTGACCCGTTATCCGGGGCCAGCCTAATCTGGGAAAGCACTTTCCCGCCTACTCAGGTTAGCATCGCACTCGCCGCCGACCGAAAGCCCCAACCGAAGGGCAGAGCCATGACGCGCAAGGTCATCCAGGTCGCTCTCAACGGTGTCACCGGCCGGATGGGATACCGGCAGCACCTGGTCCGCTCCCTGCTCGCCATCCGGGAGCAGGGCGGTGTGCGGCTCGAGGACGGCACCACCGTGTACCCCGAGCCGATCCTGGTCGGGCGCAACGAGGAGCGGCTGCGCGCCATCGCCGAACGGCACGGCCTCGAGCGGTGGACCACCGACCTGGACGAGGTGCTGGCCGACCCCGGCGTCGACGTCTACTTCGACACCCAGGTCACCAGCGCGCGCGAGGTCGCCCTGTGGAAGGCGATCGAGGCGGGCAAGCACGTCTACACCGAGAAGCCGGTGGCCGGCTCGCTGGCCGGCGCGCTGCGGCTGGCCCGCGCGGCCAAGGCCGCCGGGATCACCCACGGCGTGGTCCACGACAAGCTCTTCCTGCCCGGCGTGATGAAGCTGCAGCGGCTTGTTAGCGGGGGCTTCTTCGGCCGGGTGCTGTCGGTCCGGCTGGAGTTCGGCTACTGGGTGTTCGAGGGCGACGAGATCCCGGCGCAGCGGCCGTCCTGGAACTACCGCAGCCAGGACGGGGGCGGGATCGTGCTCGACATGTTCCCGCACTGGCAGTACCTGCTGACCGACCTGTTCGGCCCGATCAGCGCGCTGTACGCGAGGAACACCACGCATATCCCGCGGCGCTGGGACGAGTCGGGCAGCCCCTACGACGCGACCGCGGATGACGCCGCGTACGCGGTGATCGAGTTCGCCAGCGGGGTGTTCGCCTCGGTGAACTCCTCCTGGACGGTCCGGGTCAACCGGCGGGAACTGCTCGAGCTCCAGGTGGACGGCACGGCCGCCAGCGCGGTGGCCGGGCTGCGCGACTGCGCCGTGCAGCACCGGGCCGCCACGCCGATGCCGGTGTGGAACCCCGACCTGCCCGACCCCATCGACTACCAGGCGCTGTGGTCGGACGTGCCGGACAACATGACCTTTGACAACGGGTTCAAGGTGGAATGGGAGCTGTTCCTGAAGTGCGCCTGTCAGGGCCGGCCGTTCGCCTGGGACCTGGCCGAAGGGGCCAAGGGGGTGCAGCTGGCCAACCTGGCGCTGCAGTCCTCGGCCGAAGGCCGGCGGCTCGACGTGCCGCCGCTGGCGGTCTGAGGTGGCGTCCGGCCGGGCCTCTGCAGTGCCATCTGCGGCGCCAACCGGGGCGACCGCGCAAATCCAGCTGCCCGGGCGGACCCCCGGGTCCGGGCCGCTGGTCATCCCCGAGCCGGGCTGGGCGGCCGGGTACCCGCCGCCCGCCCGACGGAAGGTCTTCGCCGCCGCCCATGTGGCCGCATCCCCCTCCCCCGCGGCGGGCGGCGGCGAAGACCCCGTCATCGACTGGGAATCGACCATGCGCTTCCGGGATCACTTGTGGGCGCACGGGTTCGGCGTGGCCGAGGCGATGGACACCTCGCAGCGAGGCATGGGGCTGCCCTGGGAGCGGGCCCGGGAGCTGATCGCCAGGACCGCGGCCCGGGCCGCCGACGCAGCCGGTGCGGGCCGGCCCCGAGCGCTGGCCGCCGGGGCGGGGACCGACCAGCTCGCCGACGGCGAGGACCACACGCTCGCCGAGATCACCGGCGCCTACGCCGAGCAGACCTCGTTCGTCCAGTCGGCGGGGGCGCAGGTGATCCTGATGGCCAGCCGGGCGCTGGCCGCCCGGGCCCGCGGACCCCGGGACTACCTGCAGGTGTACGGCGAGCTGCTGATGCAGGCCGACCAGCCGGTGATCCTGCACTGGCTGGGCGAGGCGTTCGATCCCGCGCTGCGCGGCTACTGGGGCAGCACCGACTTCGACGCGGCCGCCGGGACCGTGCTCGAGCTGATCGAGCGGGCCGGCGGGCAGGTGGACGGCATCAAGCTGTCGCTGCTCGACGCGGGCCAGGAGGTGACACTGCGGCGCCGGCTCCCGTCCGGGGTCCGGCTCTACACCGGGGACGACTTCAACTACGCCGGGCTGATCCGCGGGGACGCGGACGGCTACAGCGACGCCCTGCTCGGGGCGTTCGCCGCAATCACCGCCCCGGCCGGCGCCGCGCTGGCGGCCCTGGACCAAGGCGACGTGGCGGGCTACGACGCGGCCATGGGGCCGACGGTCCCGCTCAGTCGGCTGATCTTCGAGCCGCCGACGTACCACTACAAGGTCGGCGTGGCCTTCCTGGCCTGGCTGAACGGCCTGCAGCCGCACTTCGCGATGCTGGCCGGACTGCAGCGCCAGCGGCCGGCCAGGCACCTGATCCGCGTGTTCGAGCTGGCCGCCGCCGCACGGGCGCTGACCCAGCCGGACCTGGCCGTCGAGCGGATGACGGCCCACCTCGCCCGGCTGGCCGGCCCGGAGCGGGTATGACCGGCGGCGCGCCAATTGCCGGGTCCGGCCAGGTCGGGCTCGAGCGGCTGTCGCTGAACCAGGCCACGGTCAAGCACCTTAGCCTGGCCGAAGCCGTCGCGCTGTGCGCGCGGCACGACATCCCAGCCATCGGGCTCTGGCGGGACCGGGTCGCGGAAGCCGGGCTGACCGAGGCGGCAGCGGCGGTCCGCGCCGCCGGGCTGCAGGTCTCCAGCCTGTGCCGGGGCGGCTTCTTCACCCGGACCGTCCCCGGGGATCCCGACGGGCGGCAGGCCGCGCGGGCCGACAACCTGGTGGCCGTCGCCGAGGCGGCCGAACTCGGCGCGGACACGCTGGTCTTGGTCTGCGGCGGCCTGGTGCCAGGCCAGCGGGACCTCGGCGTGGCCCGGCGCATGATCGCGGACGCGATCGGCGAGCTGGTGCCCGAGGCACAGCGGCTCGGTGTCCGGCTCGGCATCGAGGCGCTGCACCCGATGTTCTGCGCCGACCGGTCCGTGATCTCCAGCCTGGGCGAGGCGGTGGACCTGGCGCTGAGGTTTCCCGCCGACGCCGTCGGCGTGGTGGTGGACACCTATCACGTCTGGTGGGACGCTCGGCTGATGGACGAGATCGCCCGGGCCGGCTCGGCCGGGCGGCGGATCGTCAGCTACCAGGTGTGCGACTGGATCCTGCCGCTGCCGCAAGACACCCTGCTCGGCCGCGGCCACCTCGGCGACGGCGTGATCGACTTCGGGCCCATCTCGGCCAGCGTGGCGGCGACCGGATACGAAGGCTACGTCGAGGTGGAGATCTTCAACGCCGAGGTCTGGGACGCGCCGCCTGACCAGACCGCGGCGACGGTCCGGGAGCGCTTCGCCGCGGTGCTCAGCGGGCGCTGACCCGTGCGACGAGGGCGGCTAGGGCAAGGCGCCCGTTGCCATTGCCCCGTAACTTGAAGCTCACATGCCGTTTACACGGACGCTGCGAGCGGTACCTAGCTTGGGTCGTGCGACGGTCAGCACGCGGAAGCGCACCAGCAGACACCGTTACACCGAAAGCGGGTGAAGAGCCATGGGCACATCACGTATTACGAAGCCGACGGCGGATTCGCCCGCCCAGCAGGCCGCGCGGCAGCCGGCCTACGGCGAGCACGCCGACTCCTATGAGCGTGACACCGGCGCGTTCCAGCCCTACCGGCGGGCGGTCGTCGAGGCGCTCCCGCTCCACCGCGGGCAGGTGGTCCTCGACGTGGGATGCGGGACCGGGCTGTGCTGCGGCTTGCTGCGGGAAAAGGTGGGCTCGCGCGGAGCCGTCGTCGGCATCGAGGAGTCGCCCGAGATGGTCGCGGTAGCGCGCGAGCACATCGCATCGCGGGGATGGCGTAACGTCACGGTCGTGCAGTCCTCGGCGGAGGAAGCCCAGGTCGCGCTGACCGCGGACGCCGCTCTCTTCTGCGCCGTCCACGACATCATGCAGTCCCGCGGCGCGCTGGCGAATGTCCTGACCAAGCTGCATCCGGGGGCCTGGGTCGCGGCTGGCGGCGGCAAGTGGGCTGCGCCGATCATGGTGGCCGCCAACATGATGACCAGCATGCTTCACGCTCCGTACGTGCGCAGCTTCAGCGGATTCGACCGGCCGTGGGGACATCTGGAGCAGCTGGTCGAGGACGTCCGCGTCCGTGAGATGGCGTTCGGCAACGGATACGTCATGACCGGCCGGACGCCGACGCCGCCTGGCCAGAGCGCCTGAATTTAGCAAGCAGCGCCTCAGGAAAGCTGCGCCTCAGGAATGCTGCGCCCCAGGAAAGCTGCGCCCCAGGAAAGCTGCGCCTCAGCAAGCGGCGCCTCAGCAAGCGGCGCCTCAGCAAGCGGCGCCTCAGCAAGCGGCGCCTCAGCAAGCGGCGCCTCGCCCATCAGCGTTGCGATGATTTGCCGCTTGCGTCAGTCCGCGAGCATGCATACTCACCATTAACACGGGGGAAACATCTAGTTAGTATCAGGGCCTTTCGGCCCTGTCGGCGCTGCGCGAAGTCGGTATGGATGGGTCTAGATACCGTGATCGGCCGTTGGCCGGGCACGATCGCTGACCGTCGCTGACTGCACCGCAGGTGAGTGAGGAGCGTGCGGCAGGTGCTTGGAGAGGCAACGGCTCCGCTTACCCGCCTGGTCGACCTGCCAGGCCGCGGAGTCACGCGGGTATGGGAGTGCGCCGGCCCGCCCGGCGCCGAGACCCTCATGCTCATCCACGGGGTCACGTTCACGGCCGAACTGAACTGGGGGAAGGTCTTCGCGCCGCTTTCGCGCGATTTCCGGGTCATCGCCATCGACCTGCGTGGTCACGGTGACGGGATCAGGACCGGATCCCGGTTCCGGCTCGAGGATTGCGCGGACGACGTCGCCGCGCTGGCCGAGGCCCTCGACATCCCCAGGTTCATCGCCGTGGGTTACTCGATGGGCGGCATGGTCGCTCAACTGCTGTTCAAGCGGCACGCTCCGCTGCTGTCCGGCCTGGTGTTGTGCGCCACCGCACGCAACGTCCTGGGATCACCGATGGAGCAGCTGGCCGCCCTGGCGCTGCCGTCGGCGGCCGCCGCCGTCCTGTGGAACCCGCTGCTGCAGCCGATGAGCGCCGAGTTTATCGGCATGATGTTCCTGGGCTCCGTTGATGACCCGGCCACCGCCAAGTGGGCTCGCGCTCAATTGAGGCGGACCACACTCGCCACGGCCATCTCGGCCATCCGCGCCGTCTGCGAGTTCACCTCGCATAGCTGGATCGGCGAGGTCGATGTGCCCACCGCGGTGGTGGTCACGTCCCGCGACCGCATCGTGCCAAAGAGCCGTCAGATGAAGCTGGCCCGGGCGATCCCGGGCGCGTCGGTCCACGAGGTGGACGCCGATCACGCGGTGTGCCTCACGGCGCCGCAGATGTTCACCCCCGTGCTGCTCCAAGCCTGCTGGTCGGTAGAGGCTCGCCGCGCCAGGCAGCAGCCGGCCTCCTGAACGTCAGGCACGGCACCGGAGAGGTCCCCCGCATCGCCTCTCCGGTGCCGTGTTCTCCCCGCCTGATATCACGGAGCGGGTCAGCCCGCCCCTGATACACATCCGACCGCAGAATCTGGAGTTGAATCGGGGGATGGACCACATGCTGCCGCCGGAGGAGGACGAGGACCTCCCGGCGTTCTGCCGGGCGCTCGGCGTGCCCGGGCTGGCCGATATCCACACTCATTTCCTGCCGCCGCGGAGGCTGCGCCGGGTGTGGGAGTACTTCGACGCGGCCGGGCCGCTGGTCGGCGTGAGCTGGCCGATCCGTTACAAGTGGGGCGACGGGGAACGGGTGGCCCACCTGCGGTCGATGGGCGTGCGGATGTTCAGCGCGCTGGCCTATGCCCACCGGCCCGACATGGCCGTCGACCTGAATGCCTGGACGCTGGCGTTCGCCAAGGCCAACCCGGGGTGCCTAGCGTCGGCGACGTTTTACCCCGAGCCCGGGGTGGCGCGCTACGTACGCCAGGCGCTGGACGCGGGCGCGCGCATCTTCAAGGTGCACCTTCAGGTGGGCGGCTTTGCGCCGGACGACCCGCCGCTCGATGACGTGTGGGGCCTGCTCGCCGAGGCGGGGACGCCGGTCGTGGTGCACGCCGGACATGCCCCGGTTGGCACCGAGCACACCGGACCGGGACCGTTCGGTTCCCTGCTGGCCCGGTACCCGGCCCTGACCGCCATCGTGGCCCACATGGGCGCGCCGGACTACGACGCGTTCCTGCGGCTGGCCGCGGATCACGAGCGGGTGGCCCTAGACACCACGATGATCTTCACCGACTTCTTCGACAAGCTGGCTCCGTTCCCGGCCGCGTCCCTGCCGCTGGCGCGCGACCTCGGTCTGGCCGGGAAGATCCTGCTCGGCAGCGATTTCCCGAACATCCCCTACCCCTACGCCCGGCAGATCGGCGGGCTGGCCCGGCTCGGCCTGGGCGAGGCGTGGCTGCGCGCCGTGTGCTGGGAGAACCCGGTGGCCCTGTTCGGCTAGCACTGTTCGGGCTGCCACGGGCGGGCGAGGCGGCCGCCGACGGATAGACTGATAGCTGACGGCGGATCTTCTCGGGTCTTTGGGGTCTTTGGGGTCTTTGGGTTTCTCGGATCTTTGGGTTTCTCGGATCTTTGGGTTTCTCGGATCTTTGGGGTCTTCTCGGACGCCGCCGACATGAGAGCGGGACTCAAGCCGGACGGTGGCCAGCATCGTGATGCGCAGTATTGTGCCCGAGCCAGCCGCGCTGCAGACCATCCGGACAAGCTCCCAGCTCAGGCCGGTAACGCTGGTTCCGGAGATCCGGCTGTACCAGGCCAGCGAACCGATCGGCGTGTGGCAGCGCACGGAGCTGGCGGCAGGCCGGACCGGTCTGGACCCGCCATTCTGGGCGTTCGCCTGGGCGGGCGGCCAGGCGCTGGCCCGCTATCTTCTCGACCATGCTGAAGTGGTCAAAGGCCGGAATGTCATCGATATCGCCTCCGGCTCCGGTCTGGTGGCCATCGCGGCGGCCAGGGCGGGAGCGGCGGCGGTGACCGCTTATGACATTGATCCGCTCGCGGCCGCCGCTATCACCATCAACGCTGGCGCCAACGGCGTAGCGGTCCTGGCCGTCTGCGCGGACGTCCTGGACACCGATGCCCCTGCCTCCCCCGATATCGACGTGATACTCGTCGCTGACGCCTTCTACGAACGGGATCTGGCCGGCCGGGTGATGCTGTTCCTCGAGCGGGGCTACGCCGGCGGAGCCGATGTCCTGGCGGGCGACTTCGGGCGGGCGTATCTGCCACGGGACCGGCTGAGGGCACTGGCCGCATACGACGTTCCCGGCCTGATCGGGGTGGAAGATAGCGACGTCAAGCACACGACCATCTGGGCGCCGCTCAGTGACGGGGACGGTTAGGGAAGGGCCAGCGTGACGGGTCTGGCGCGCGGGGGGGCTAGGACGGTGGTGGGGGCGGCGGATTCGCGGACCAGGGTGGCGAAGCGGCCGGGGTCGCCGGTGTTGCCGGCGATCGCGTCGTAGTGCATGGGGATGACGAAGGCCGGGCCGACCTCGGCGCAGAGCCAGGCGGCTTCGGTCTCGTTCATGTTGCCGACGATGCCGCGGGATTCGCGCATGTGGTCGCGGCCGTTGATGGGGATCATCAGCACGTCGGGGGCCAGCTCGGACAAGGTGCCGGGAAGCTCGGGATAGACCAGGCCGTCGCCGGAGTGGTAGAAGCGGATGCCGCCGATGTCGATGACGTAGCCGAGGAACCTGACCGGTCCGTCGGGGCAGAACTCGTACACTACGGGCTCGTCGCCGCCGATCCCGTGCAGGGCCGGGACCGGGTGTACGGTCACGTCCCGGTCGCGCAGTTCCTTACCGGGGGCCGCGCCGATCAGCCGGAACCGGTCCAGGCCGGCGCCGGCCGCGAGCTCGACGACCGGCTCCGGGACCACGATCGTGGCGGTCGAGTTGACCGCGCAGAATTCCCGCAGAAACGGCACGTCCAGATGGTCCGCGTGCTCATGCGTGCAGAGCACCAGGGTGATGTCGGCGAAGTCCGCCGCCGCGGCGGGCGGCCGGTAGCGGCGATCGGACCGGTCGGTCAGGAACGGGTCGATCAGCACGCGGCTGTCGCCCGCCGCCAGTCTGAACCCGGCCTGGCCGTACCAGGTGAGGGAGGCGAGTCGCCCGGGTCGTTCGGGAGAAGGACTCATGAAATTTTTAGCGGTCGTCGCTCAGGATGGGCTCGGGCAGGGTGCCCGCGTTGTGCTCGAGCAGGCGCCAGCGGTCGGGCCGGCGGCCGAGCACAGACCAGGAGCAGTTGGACAGCGGGCCGAGCACGCTGAACAGCTCGTCCGGCATGCCGAGCAGCCGCGACATGCCCAGCCGGAGCGCGGCGCCGTGGCTGACCACTACGGCCAGCCCGGTCGTCGTGCCCGGCTGGCCGGCCGGCCTTTCGGCGGGCGCCTGCCTTTCGGCGAGCACCTGCCTTTCGGCGAGCACCTGCCTTTCGGCGAGCGCGGCGGCGACGCGGTGCAGCGCGCCGGCCACCCGTTCGGCGACCACGAGGCTCGGCTCGCCGTCGGGCGGGTTCCAGGACGCGTGCGCGGCCGGGTAGCGGGCGCGGATTTCCGTGTCGGTCAGCCCCTCCCAGCAGCCGCCGTGCCGCTCTCGCAGGTCCTTGTCGAGCGCCACCTCGAGCCCGGCCAACCGTGCCAGCGCGGCGGCGGTGCTCGCCGCGCGGCTCAGGTCGGAGGAGACGATCAGGTCCGGGCGCAGCCCGGCCAGCAGCCTCGCGGCCCGGTCGGCCTGGGCCTGCCCCGTCTCGTCGAGCGGGATGTCGCTCTGCCCCTGAAAGCGCCGCTCGGCGTTCCAGACCGTCTGGCCGTGCCGCCACAGCACCAGCCGCACGGGGTCGCTCAGCTCGTCCTCCCGGGATTAGTCGGGGGGGTTTGGGGGGGTCGTCCCCCTGGGCCATGCCCCGGCGGGCGGGTCTGGGGGGGCCGTCCCCCCGGGCCGGCGCCTACCAGCTCAGGGAGCGGGATCTGCGGGCAGTCCTTCCAGATCCGCTCAAGAGCGTAGTACGTGCGCTCCTCGGAGTGCTGAACGTGGATCACCACGTCGAGGTAGTCCAGGAGCACCCAGCGGCCCTCCCGTTCGCCCTCACGGCGGACCAGGCTCGCGCCCGCCTGGCGCATCCGCAGCTCGACCTCGTCGACGATGGCCTTGACCTGGCGATCGTTCGGCGCCGAGCACAGCAGGAACGCGTCGGTGATGACGAGCTGGTCGCTCACGTCGTAGGCGATTATGCCGTCCGCCAGCTTGTCCGCCGCGGCCAGCGCGGCGGTCTCCACAAGCTCGACGGCCCTCGGTGTGGCTGTCACGAGTGCTTGCCGGCCTCCCTCGGTAGGGTCGCTTTCCTTCTAACCATCTCACAGCGCTCTGACAGTCGCCCTGGCGTACAGGCCGCGCGGGGGATATAAGCGCCACCCGAAGGTTACCGTGCCCGTGGGCTCATCCCGCGTACGGAGAAACCCACGCCCAGGTCAGGCGCCCGGCTTGGCGTACAGGCTACGTTTGGCGATGTACTGCACCACGCCGTCGGGGACCAGGTACCAGACCGGCTCGCCCGCCTCGACCCGGGCGCGGCACTCGGTCGAGGAGATGGCCAGCGCCGGGATCTCCACCAGGCTGACCTTTCCGTCCGGCAGGCCCACCCCCGACAGCCGATGTCCCGGCCTGGTACAGCCCACGAAATGCGCCAGGGCGAACAGTTCGTCCACGTCATGCCAGGTCAGCATCTTGGCCAGCGCGTCGGCGCCGGTGATGAAGTACAGCTCGTCGTCCGGCTCGGCGGCGGCGCGCAGGTCGCGCAGCGTGTCGATGGTGTAGGTGGGCCCGGGCCGGTCGATGTCCACCCGGCTGACGCTGAACTTGGGGTTCGAGGCGGTCGCGACCACCGTCATCAGGTACCGGTCCTCGGCGGGCGAGACGGCGCCGTAGTCCTTCTGGTAGGGCTCGCCGGTGGGCACGAAGACGACCTCGTGCAGCGCGAAGTCGTGCGCGACCTCGCTCGCAGCGACCAGGTGGCCGTGGTGGATGGGGTCGAACGTGCCGCCCATCACTCCGATCCGCCGCATGGCTAATGAGCCCTCATGCCGTTGTATCGTACCGGTCTCATGCCGGACCATCTGGCCGGCGCTGGGGTTACCATACGAGATATGACTTCAGTTCCTGATCGCGCGCGAGTCCGGCTCACCGGCATCTCGTCCCGCGCTTACGAGCATCCCGCCGACCGCTCGGCGCTGGTTGCGCTGCGCAAGCTCAGCGGGTTCGACATGCTTTTGCGCAAGCTGTTCGGCCTGTTCAACGAGCGGGCCTTCCGGCTTACCTACCTCGCGGGCAGCGTCCGCGTCTCCGAGCGCCAGTTCCCGCACATCTACGAGCTGGTCAGGGACGGTTCCTACATCCTGGACCTGCCCGAGGTGCCCGAGGTCTACGTGAGCCAGAACCCGCTGGTGAACGCCATGGCACTGGGCCGGGACAAGCCGTTCATCGTGATCACCACGGGCATGGTCAACCTGTACGACCCGGAGGAGCTCCGCTGGGTGGTCGGCCACGAGCTCGGCCACATCCTGTCCGGGCACACGGTCTACCGCACCATGCTGGTGATCCTGCTCCAGCTGGCGTCGCGGGTCGCCTTCCTGCCGATCACCCTCGGCCTCGGGGCCATCATCTGGGGCCTGGAGGAGTGGTTCCGCAAGTCCGAGCTTTCCTGCGACCGGGCCGGGCTGCTGGCCGGGCAGGACGTGGACGCGGCCCGGCGGGCGCTGATGAAGCTGGCGGGCGGCGCGCAGCTGTCCGAGCTGAACCCGGACGCGTTCCGCGAGCAGGCCCACGAGTACGACGCGGTGCCCGACCTGCGCGACAGCATCCTGAAGATCCTGCAGCTCCAGGGGAACACGCACCCGTTCGCGGTGGTCAGGTTCGCCGACCTGGACTACTGGGCCACGCATGGCGAGTACGAGCGCATTCTGGGCGGCGACTACCCGCGCCGGGACAACGACAGCAGCGCCTCGGTCGGCGAGGAAATCAGGAACGCGGCCAAGTCCTACCAGGACTCGTGGAACCGTTCTGAGGACCCGCTGATCGGGATCTTCCGCGGGGTCGCCGAAGGTGCGGCGCGGGCCGGCGGCGGGCTCTTCGACCGGCTGTCCAACCGCCCCCCCACCGGCAACAGCGGCAACGACGACAACTAGGCCCCGAGCCGTACGGCGAGTAGTTCGGAGCCGTACGGCGAGTAGTTCGGAGCCGTACGGCGAGTAGTTCGGAGCCGTACGGCGAGTAGTTCGGAGCCGTACGGCGAGTAGTTCGGAGCGAAGCTCCGACATCGTGCGGTCCGCGAGGGGCCTCCGGCCGCGCGATACTACGGCGAGCACCGCAGCGGGGCGCGGAGCGCACCGGGGGTTCCGGGGGTCGTCCCCCGGGCTAGCACAGCCCCTCCGGCCGCGCGATACTACGGCGAGCATCACAGCGGGGCGCGGAGCGCACCGGGGGGTTCCGGGGGGTCGTCCCCCCGGGCTAGTGCCGCGACCGGCAACGTTTGCCCGGTTCTGGGAGGCCGCGATGAGGGAACGTGGGAGGTCGAGGAAGGGGGCTGAGGTGTCACCTGCTGACCCTCCGATCCCGTTCCGTCGGCTTCCTCCGAGAACATGTGGCCGCTACGCTGACGGATTGCCGTCACCTCCCGGGTGGCGCTCCAAGAGGCTCGGGGGCGACGGGCATGAGAGTCGGCATTATCGGGGGATCGATCGCCGGATGCGCGACAGCGGCGCTCCTGCATAGGGCCGGGCACGACGTAATCGTCTTCGAGCGGTCCGAGTCCGACCTGGTGAGCCGTGGCGCCGGGATCCTTATGACGACGGCTGCGTGGCAGGACATGATGGTGCACGGTCTGATCGACGGGGCCCTTCCTGCCTGCCGGGCCGACTACTCCCGGTTGGTCACCCGTGCATCCGGGACCGGCCAGCAGCGGTGGCTGGGCGACTTCCAGATGAGCTTCACTCTGCTCAACTGGGCTCACCTTTACCAGGGACTTCGGCGGCGCGTGCCTGACGATCAATACCGCAGCGGCGCGGCTGTCGAGCGGATCGAAGCGACGCCTCACGGCACGACGCTGCATCTTCTCCCGAGCGGTTCACTGGGCTTCGACCTCGTCGTGTGCGCCGACGGGTACCGCTCGCTGGGACGCGGGCTCATTGACCCAGGCGCCGCGCCTGCCTACCGGGGAATGGTGCTGTGGCGCGGGCTCCTCCCCGAGCGCGACATCCGCGTCGATGCCCTCGGCGGCTGCGACCTTCTGCGACCCGTATACCAGGGGGGCCACGGGATCGCGTACTACGTCCCCGGACCCGGGCAGGGCACCGAACAGGGGAAACGCCTTCTCATGTGGGGCTACTACCTCCAGGTTCCGGAGAGCGCCCTGGCGTCGGTGCTCGTCGACGATCAAGAGCGGCAGCAGTCCGGCTCGGTACCGTTCGGGAAGGTGCATCCGGAGGTCAGGGCGGGCTTGGAGTCCCGCCTCGCGGGCCTGCTGCCCCTGTCGCTGTTCGAGCTGGTGCAACAGAGCGGCAACTCGTCGGTCCAGGCCATCTACTCCTATATGGCCCCCAGCTACGCGCACGATCGCCTGTGCCTGGTCGGCGACGCCGGTGCGGTGTTCCCCCCGTTCGCGGGGAGTGGCGTCCTGAGGGCGGTAGGCAATGCCATCTCATTGACGGACGCCCTGGCCGACGCGTCGACCGTGGATGATGCTCTCCGCCAAATGGAGTGAGGCCCAGCTCCAGGCCGCTGCCCAGGTCATTCCGAACACTGAAGGCATCGAGCGGGGCTACGTGTTCGGCATGCCAGACCTCACCACCATGTCAACCACGGCGACCAACGACTGGATGTCCGCAACCTATCCCGGGCTCGTAGACACTCTCCCCAGCGTGTGACTGGAAACGGCAGACGCCAAAGTCCTTCACCGCGCGATTGTGGAAGACGGGTGGCGCAGGACGCTCTTCTCGCGCAATATCTCGGGTGGACAGTGCTCCGGCGGGCCTGCCGGACTCGGCATTCGGCGCACTGTTCCGCCTACTCGCAGAAATAGTCCAACGGACAAACGTTGCCGGTCGCGGCACTAGCACAGCCCCCGGGCTAGCACATTCCCCCCGGGCTAGCACATTCCCCCCGGGCTAGCACCTCCCCGGGCTAGCACAACACGAGATCGTCGCGGTGCACGACCTCGCGCTCGTATTCCTGGCCCAGCTTGCTCGCCAGCCACCTGGTCGAGCGGCCCATCAGGCCGGGGATCTCGGCCGCATCGTAGTTCACCAGGCCGCGCGCGACGACGTTGCCGTCCTCGTCACGGAGGTTGACCGGGTCACCGGCGTCGAAGGTCCCTTCGACGCCGGTGATGCCGGCCGGCAGCAGGCTGGCGCGCTTGCTGACGACGGCCTCCACCGCGCCGGAGTCCAGGCGCAGGCTGCCGCGGGCCACCGCGGCGTGCTTCAGCCAGAGCAGCCTGGTCGCGGGGCGGCGGCCGCGGGCCGCCGGAAAATAGGTGCCAGCCGGCGCGCCACTCAGTGCGGCCGCGGCACTGGCGGCGTCGGCGACCACGGTCGGAATGCCGGCCGCCGACGCGATCATCGCGGCTTCCACCTTGGTGGCCATGCCGCCGATGCCTTGTTTCTTGCCCGCCTGGCTGCTGCCGCCTCCCTGGCCGGCCTTGGCGCCCCGCCCCAGCCTGATCCCGTCCAGGTCGGCTCTCTCGCGGATTTCGGTGATCCGCTGCGCCTCGCCGCGGCGCGGATCGCCGTCGTACAGGCCGTCCACGTCGGACAGCAGGATGAGCGCTCCGGCCCGGGTCACGTGCGCGACCAGGGCGGCCAGCCGGTCGTTGTCGCCGAACCTGATCTCGTCGGTGGCCACGGTGTCGTTCTCGTTGACCACCGGCAGCACGCCCAGCTCCAGCAGCCGGTCCAGGGTGCGCTGGGCGTTGCGGTAGTGGGTCCGGCGCATCAGGTCATCGGCGGACAGCAGGACCTGGCCGGTGCGGATGCCGTGCCGGGCGAAAGCGGCGGTGTACCTGGCGATGAGCAGGCCCTGGCCGACGCTGGCCGCCGCCTGCTGGGTGGCCAGGTCGCGCGGGCGCCGGGACAGCCCGAGCGGGACCAGGCCGGACGCGATCGCCCCCGAGGAGACCAGGACGAGCTGGGTGTTGTCCTGGCTGCGGGCCGCGAGGGCGGCGGCCAGGGCCGCGATGGCCTCGTCGGCGATCCCGCCGTCCGCCGTGGTCAGCGACGAGGACCCCACCTTGACCACGACCCGGTGCGCGGTGGCGATGTCGGGTCGCCCGGCTGGCCCCTGGGCGGCCGCGGTTTCCGGCACGGTCGTCACGGTAACAGCCGGGGGTCGGTGCCGCGGGGTCCGAGATGCTGCCTGGTGCCCTTGCGTTTGCCGTGCCGGACAGAGGAGCTGGCGCCGCTGCTCATCGGAGCGGCCGGGTCCCAGTCGAACACCACGGCGTCGTCCAGGTCGCCGATCAGGACTTCCGCGCCTGGTTCGGCGCCCGCCGCGGCGAGGGCTTCCTCGACGCCCAGGCGGGCTAGCCGGTCAGCCAGGTAGCCGACCGCCTCGTCGTTGCTGAAGTCGGTCTGCCTGACCCAGCGCTGCGGCTTCTCGCCCTTGATGAGGAAGCTGTCGCCGATCCTGACTACCTCGAAGCCCGGCTCGTCGGCGGCCTTGACGGCGACCCGGACCCGGACCCGCTCGGCGGGCTGCTCGGCCGGGCGGGCGGCGCGGTCCGCGGCAACCAGCGCCGCCATCGCGAAGCCCAGCTGACGCAGGCCCTCGCCGGTGGCGGCGGAGATCTCGAAGACCTGGTAGCCGCGGGCCTCGAACTCGGGCTTTATCGTCGCCGCCCGCTCGCGGGCGGCCGGCACGTCGATCTTGTTCAGCGCGATCAGCCGCGGCCTGGTGACGAGTTCGGCCCCACCCACTGCTTCCTTGCACGGGGGGCTCCCGCCCCCCGTTCCCCCTGGCCCATCCCCCTTCATCTCGCCGTAGGCGGTCAGTTCCGCCTCGATCGCGGCCAGGTCGGCGGCCGGGTCGCGGCCGGGTGCCTCGGTGGCTTCGACGGCGCAGTCGAGCACGTGGACCAGGATGGAGCAGCGCTCCACGTGCCGGAGGAAATCGTGGCCCAGGCCCTTGCCCTGGCTGGCGCCTGGGATCAGGCCCGGCACGTCGGCCACCACGAACTGGACGTCGCCGGCCTCGACCACGCCGAGGTTCGGGATCAAGGTGGTAAACGGGTAGTTGGCGATCTTCGGCCGGGCCGCGGACATCGCCGCGATCAGGGAGGACTTACCGGCGTTGGGGAAGCCGACCAACCCGACGTCGGCCACCGTCTTCAGCTCGAGGACGAGGTCGCGCTGCTGCCCCGGCTCGCCCTTGAGGGCAAACCCGGGCGCCTTGCGCCGCGGCGAGGCCAGCGCCGCGTTGCCCAGCCCGCCCCGGCCACCCGCGGCCGCGACGAACCGGGTGCCGACACCGACCAGGTCGGCGAGCACCTCGCCGTCGGCGGTCTTGACCTCGGTCCCGTTCGGCACCGGGATGATCAGGTCCGCGCCCTCGGCGCCGGTGCGGTTCGAGCCCTCACCCTGCCGGCCGTTGCCGGCCCGGCGCACCGGGCGGCGGTGGAAGTCGAGCAGGGTGGCCGAGCTCGCGTCCACCTCGAGAATTACGTCACCGCCTCGCCCGCCGTTTCCCCCGTCCGGGCCGCCGAGCGGCTTGAACTTCTCCCGGTGAATCGAGGCGCAGCCGTGCCCGCCGTGGCCAGCCTGCACCTGCAGCGTGACCCGGTCGGCGAACTCCGCCACGATGTTCCTCTCCTCATGCATGAGAAAGGCGGGCCAGGTACCTGGCCCGCCTTCTGGTCCTGCTCTTTGCGTACCTTTGGCGAGCCTATGCGCCAGGCTCAGCCGGGACGATGTTCACGGCCCTGCGGCCGTGCCGCATAGCGAACTCGACTTTGCCCTCGACCAGCGCGAACAGCGTGTCGTCGCCGCCGCGGCCGACGCCCTCGCCCGGGTGGAAGTGCGTGCCGCGCTGGCGGACGATGATCTCGCCCGCGTTCACGAGCTGGCCGCCGTAACGCTTGACGCCGAGGCGCTGGGCCTTGGAGTCGCGGCCGTTGCGGCTGGATGACGCGCCCTTCTTGTGTGCCATCTCAGTCCTCCTCCGCCTTGGTGGTCGTGGCCCCGGCGGAGCTCCTGGCTTCGGAGCTCTTGGCTTCGGAGCTCTTGGCTTCGGAGCTCTTGGCTTCGGAGCTCTTGGCTTCGGTGCCGATGCCGGTGATCCGGACCTGGGTGTACCGCTGCCGGTGGCCTAGACGCCGCC
>Ga0209656_10000457_pt1 | contig 26995 bp, 25 predicted proteins | sample BogFormECP12_OM2_FD_188239 | JGI IMG/M metagenome (GOLD analysis project Ga0209656, IMG submission 188239) | Bog forest soil microbial communities from Calvert Island, British Columbia, Canada - ECP12_OM2 (SPAdes) (version 2) | ecosystem: Environmental > Aquatic > Freshwater > Wetlands > Bog ...
GTACGGGTCCGATTCTGTACACCAACTGCGCCGTAATCGGCTGAGCTCATGGCATGTCCGTCCTACGTCGGGAAATGGTTTCGGAGGTGCGGTGTTTCGAATATTGCTCAGTGTGGCGTATGTCGGGTCGCGCTGCGCTGTGCTCCGCCACATTGGCGCGGTCGCGACTTTGTCGCAGGGGACATCGTGATCAGGGCCGTTTTCATGCCGTTAACCACCGCACCTCAGACTATGAGTCGTGGTAGTCGTGGACCGGGCGGGTCAACAGGTACAGGTGCGACGCGCGGCGATGGCCAGCGCGATCGGCACGACGATCGAGTGGTACGACTTCTTCCTCTACAACACGGCCGCGGCGTTGGTTTTCCCGCACCTGTTCTTCCCCGCGTCCAGCGCGTACGCCGGCGCGATGCAGTCGTTCGCGACCTATGCGGTCGGCTTCGCTGCCCGCCCGGTGGGCGCCGCGATCTTCGGGCATTGGGGCGACCGGATCGGCCGCAAGGCCACGCTGATCGTCACGCTGCTGGTCATGGGCATCTCGTCGGCGCTGGTCGGCGTTTTGCCCAAGACAGCGACCATCGGCTTGGCCGCGCCGCTGCTGCTGGTCGCGCTGCGACTGATCCAGGGAATCGCGATCGGCGGGGAGTGGAGCGGGTCCGTGCTGATCGCTATGGAGTGGGGCGACCAGCGCAAACGCGGCCTGCTCGGTAGTTTCGCCCAGCTCGGTGTGCCACTCGGCCTGGTGCTCGGCACCGGCAGCATGACGCTGCTTTCGGCCACGCTCTCACCCGAGGCCTTCACCGCATGGGGTTGGCGAGTGCCGTTCCTGCTCAGCCTGGTACTCGTCGCGGTGGGCCTGGCGATCCGGCTGAAAATCGTTGAGACGCCGATGTTTGCCAAGGTGCAGCAGGAGGGGAAGACCGCCCGGGTACCCGTCATCGAGGCGATCCGGCACCACTGGCGGGAGATTCTGCTGTCAGCGGGCCTGCGGTTCAGCGAACAGATGCCGTTTTACCTGTTCACCACTTTCGTGCTGATTTATGTGGTGTCGCGGCACGGCTATTCGAGGACGTTCGTGCTCAACGCGGTCCTGCTCGGCGCGCTGTGCGAACTCGCCGCGATTCCCTTCTTCTCGCAGCTGTCCGATCGGCTCGGTCGCAAACGCGTTTACCTGACCGGAGCCATGCTGATCGCGCTGATCGCTTTCCCGTACTTCGCGGCGTTGACCTACGGCGGCGCCGTGCTGATCTTTGTCGCGGTCGTGGTGTCACTGCAGCTGCACGCGATGGAATACGGTCCACAGGCCGCGTTGATCGGCGAAAGCTTCCCGACGCACCTGCGCTATGGCGGCGCCGGGCTCGGCTACCAGTTGGCGTCGGTGTTCGCCGGCGGCCCGGCGCCGTTGATCGCGACGTGGCTGCTGCATGAAACCGGCACGCCCTACTCGATCTCGATTTACATCGTGCTTGCCGCGATCATCACGATTGGCTGCGTCGCGGCCCTGCCGGACCGCTCCCGGGTGGATATCGAGGACGCCGCGGCCTACCGCGGCGCATCAGATCCGGTTTCCTAGCCAGGCGCAGTCAGCGTCCTGGTTGTGCGAGGCGACTGGTCTCCCTAGCGGCCGATGCGGGCGGGCAGCCCCTCTGACGCAAAGTTCTTGTCCCCGAGCAGGGATGAGTCGTTTACGGGCGGTCGGCGGTATACGACGGCGCGGCCACCACGCCCGGGCGCAATGGCCACACCCCGGGAGTGATACCGCTCGCCCGGCGCACCGGTGGTGCCGAATTCGAATTCGCGCAACAAGGTGCGCAGCGTCACGTTCATCTCCATGTTGGCGAAGGCGGCGCCGATGCAACGGTGGATCCCACCACCAAACGGAATCCACGTGTAGCTCTCCGGGCCAGCGCCGAGGAATCGGTCGGGGTTGAAGGAGTTCGCGTCGGGGAAGTTCTGCTCTGATGCGTGGGCCGCCGAGATGCTGACGACCACTGCACCGTGTTCGGGGATCACCCACTCCCCGAGACGGATTCGCTTCTTCGTCATCCGGGCAGTAAATCGAATAACCGGTCGAGTCCGCTGCACTTCCTGGATCGTGGCCTGCCGCAACTGTGATCCTCCGGCCTCGACCTCTTCGGTCAACCGCGACAGCAACCGGGGGTGGCGCCGCAGCCGCTCGACGGTCCATGCCAGCGTCGTTGCAGTGGTCTCGTGGCCGGCTAGCAGCAGCGTGAGCAGCTCATCGGCGATGTGGTCATTGGAGATCTGCGAGCCATCTTCGTAGCGCGCCCGTAGCATCAGTGAAAGCACGTCGCCGCGCTGCTCGAATGCCGGGTCGGCCAGCGCGTCGGAGATCAGGCCGTCGATCAGGGCGTTATAACGCCTGCGGTAACGCTGGAACCGGGGCGCCTGGCCCCTTACACCGAGAGCACGCTGCACTATCTCAGACAGAATCGCGAACCGCGAACCCAACAGCACCATCGCCGGCAGCAACTCACGCAGTTCGTCGAACGCGGCACCCTCAGCGCCGAAGACCGCGCGCAGGATCGCGTTGAGCGTGATGCGCATCATCGAGGGCAACGTCTCGAACTCGCGGCCCTCGGGCCAGTTCGCGGTCTCACGCACCACCTCTTCTTCGATGATGTGCTCGTAGCCTTGCATTCGCTTGCCGTGAAATGGTGGGACCAGTAACTTCCGCCGCTCACGGTGCGCATCGCCGTCGAGACTGAAAGTCGATCCGGGGCCAAAAATCCTGCCCAGGCCGTTCGACGGCCTCCTGCCGACTACGTCGCCGCTCGTCGTGAACAGGTCCTTGATCAGGACCGGGTCGCTGATCACCACAGCCTCGCCGACGATAGGCAGGTTCAGCGTGAATGCCGTGCCGTGGCGTCGGGCCAGTGTCCCGACCGCCTTCTCACGGCTGGCCACGAACGCAAGGGCCTGAACGATTTTCGGTATCCGCAGCCTGGGCGGCAGCCTTACCGGATCGGTCGTCGCTTCACCCATCTCGTCGCCTTCTCGAAGCCGGTACTCCAAGGTACCTGTCGACGGTACGGTGCGGTACCGGCACGGCACAAGCCCAATTACGGGCCGCTCATTCCACGACGTCGAACACCGCCGCCGCGGAGGTGACCGGCTTGTCGCCGTTGCCTTCGTCGTGCAGCAACATCCGCACCCCAACGCGTCCGGTGGTTCCCACGTGCGCGGTGCCTTCGACACGGAACGGCCCGACCTTGCCCCGCGACATGAACATCACATGCCAGCTGACGACCTGGACCTTCCTGGTGCCCACGGCCGCCGCGGCGAGGTCGATAGCGGCGGTCTCGAGGACGACGTGCTGCGGCCCGATGTGCAGAGCCGCATCGGGTGATGCCAGCTCCGCGCTCAGCGCCGGCAGCACCCAGTGGCCGTCGGAACGCTTCGACGCGCCGAACGCCTGCCACAGCGGCGGCAGTTCGGGGGAGTCTTCGATGACGAGCTCGGTTCCTGAAACATCCATCCGGTCAAGGCCTTCGGGCGGAATACCGATGATTGCGCCCTGGCCCTCGTTGAAAGCGATCACCCGTTCCGGGTTGTCGGCGTCGACGATCTTGCATCGCCCGTACCCCATCGTGCGACCCTGGTGGATGTTGCCGGAATCGACGATCTCGACCCGCTTGACGTCATATCCCGGGTCGACGATCTGCACCGAGGCGATGACCGGATTGGGCACCGCGACCATATCCGTCTGACAACCCTCCGGCGACGAGATCGCCAACGGCGCCACCATGATTCCGCCGGCCTCGTTGCGCATGTCACGGCGGATCACCACGGTGTCGTCGACCTCGCCGATGTTCATCGACGAATGCTTCCGGCCGATGTAGCGGTAGCTCAGCAGGCCGGTCCAGCGTCGGAACAGCTCGTCGCGATAGGCGTCAGCATTACCTGCGAGCTCGCGGATATCGCGCAATGGCTGTGTCATTCAGATCGCTCCTTCTAGGGTTCGGCCCACTCACGAGGCAGCAGTGCACGGGCGACCCACTCGACTCGGCTTAGCGACTCTTCCAACGTCATCATGCCGGTGAGCACCCCGGCGAGCGCGTTGCTCAACGCGCCGTTGAGGCCGAAAGTGATGTTCGGAATGTCCTCCGGTGCAACGCCGTCGAGCAGGCTGTCAAACATCTCGGCGTTCGTGCGATTCATCTGGTCGAGCATCGATCTGGCCTCGGGAGCAGTGGCTCTCGCCGCTTGCAGCATTAGCGCCGTCATTTCCGGGTTGCGGTAAAAGGCGCGCTGTGCGCGTCGTAAGTAATCCAGGACGCCCGGCAACGGGTCGTGGTCCGTCCGGGTGCCACGCGATGCGAGGATGCGGCGGGTGAGTCGCTTCTGCCAGTCCTCCAGCGCCGCCGCAAGCAGGTGCTCCTTCGAGCTGAAGTAGCGATAGACCGTAGCCAGCGCCACTCCCGAACGCTGGGCCACGTCGCGCATCTGGACCGCATCGGCGCCCACGTCGCCGATCAGATCGATCACGGCTTCGATGATCCTGGCTCGCCGGATCAGCTGGCGACTGGTCATATCCGCAAGGGGAACTACGGGGGATTCGGCCCGCTCGACGGGAGTATTGACGATGCGACCTCCGGCTCAGGTCGAGAACCGACTTCTCAGTGAATGCTCCGATGTTACGACACATCGTCCGAATTGCACAGTGTTATCCCAGCTAGACATGCCGCCACATCTTGACAGAGGTAGAACGTTGTTTCAGTATGGATCGAGCAGCGACGCTGGTAGCGATCGGAGGACGCCATGGCCGGACCTGTGGGTCTGCCGGTGATCGACACAATGGTCGGATTCCCACACGAGGGCTCCGCTCAGTACGACTTCATCCGCAAGCAGACCAAGGACCGCGAATCCAAAGAGGACTTCGAGTTCCCGGTCGAGTACATCTTCAAGGACGTGCCGAAGGGGCTGCCGACCGACGACCCGGTGTCGCTGGTGCTCCAGCAGATGGACCGGTTCGGTATCGAAAAGGCAATGATCGGGGTCGGTGAGGGCTCCGCGCAGCTGGCACTGAAGACGTTCCCGGATCGCTTCGTGCCATCCGGCGCGCTGGTGGACCCCAACGATGTGATGGGTTCGGTGAACGCGATTCGTCGCGAGTACGAGCAGTTCGGCATCCGCGCCACGTCGGTGTTCCCGGCCGGAACCTTCCCGCAAGTCCCTATCGACGACCCGAAGATGTACCCGATCTATGCCACCTGCGTCGAGTTGGGCATCCCGATCTTCGTCTGCGCCGGTATCCCCGGCCCGCGGGTTCCCTTTGCACCGCAGGAAGTTTCGCGAATCGACATCGTGATGTTCGATTTCCCCGATCTGGTATTCGTCACCCGCCACGGCTGCGAACCGTGGCAGGATCTGGCGGTCAAGCTGATGCTGAAGTGGCCGAACCTGTACTACTCGACATCAGCGTTTGCGCCCAAGTACTACCCGAAGGCCATCATCGACTACGCGAATTCCCGCGGCGCCGACAAAATCATCTACGCCGGCTACTTCCCGATGGGCCTGTCGCTGGAGCGAATCTTCAGCGAGCTACCCAACGTTCTGCTGAAGGACGAGGTGTGGCCGAAGTTCCTGTACGGCAACGCTGCCCGCATCCTCGGCCTGGAAGGCTGAAGAACCTATGGCGCTGGCCATCACCGCCGAGCAGGAGCAACTCGTTGACGCTGTCAGCCGGTTCGCTGCCCGGCACGCGCCCATCGACGCGACCCGGGCCGCCTTCGAGTCGATAGCGGCGGGCGAATTACCGCCCTGGTGGCCGGAATTCGTCGAGCACGGCTTTCATGCGGTGCACCTTCCGGTGGACATCGGCGGCCAGGGCGGCAGTCTGGTCGACATGGCCTGTGTGGTCGAGGCCGCGGCGGCGGCGCTGCTGCCGGGACCGCTGTTGAGCACGGTGACGGCGAGCGCCGTTGCGAGCCTGGCCGACGCGTCGGTCAAACCGCTGCTCACCGAACTGGCTGACGGCGCGACGGCGGTCGTCATCCTGCCCGAGCATTGCGACGTGCGGGCCGTCTCCGAAGGAGACTCGTGGCGGCTCGATGGGTCGTCGGGATCCGTTCTGGGAATCTGTGCGGCGCAACGCATCCTGCTCTGCGCGCAGAGCGCTGATGGCGGTGAACAGTGGTTTGCCCTGGACACGGGCTCGCAAGGCCCGGGCTTGACGGTCGAACCGCAACGAGGCACCGATCTGTGCACCGACGTCGGTGTGCTCGATCTCGTTGATTACATCGCGCCGGCCAGCTCAGTGATATCCGGCATCTCCACGCCGCGGGCTCGCTGCGTTGTGGTGGCGCTTTCGGCCTGCGCGGCGGCCGGGACGGTGCGTCGTTGCTCCGACGCGGCGACCGATTACATCCGCACGCGTGAACAATTCGGTAAACCGGTCGGAGCGTTTCAGGCGCTGCAGCACAAGGCGGCGACGCTGCTGGTGAGCTCGGAACTGGCGACGGCGTCGGCCTGGGACGCGGTACGGGCCGAAGGCGAATCCATCGAGCAGCACCGGCTGGCCGCGGCGTCGGCCGCGGTGATGGCGGTGGCCGCGGCCCCCGATCTGGTGCTCGACGCGTTGTTGATGTTCGGCGCGATCGGCTACACGTGGGAGCACGACACACACCTGTACTGGCGGCGCGCCACCAGCTTGGCGGCGTCGTTGGGCCCGACGACGCACTGGACTCGCGAGGTCGGGGAGTTGGCACGCACGGTGAAGCGCTCCACCACAATCGATTTGGGCACTATCGAGTCCGAATTCCGAGCCAGGGTGGCCGCAACGCTCGACGACGCGTTAAGTCTGTCCAACGACCACCCTTCCGACGACAGCAGGAACCCCGGCTTGGCCTTTGGGCCGCAACGGGATCTGCTGGCCCGCAACGGCCTGGCCGCACCGAATCTGCCTGCGCCGTGGGGTGTCGGCGCGTCGCCGGTTCAGCAGGTGATCATCGCCGAGGAATTCGACAAGCGTCCCGAATTGATACGACCCTCGCTCGGCATTGCGGAGTGGATCCTTCCGACGATTCTGGGCAGCGGATCGGATCTGCAGCGCGAGCGCTTCGCCTGGCCGATCCTGCGCGGCGTACAGCGGTGGTGCCAACTCTTCAGTGAACCCGGCGCCGGCTCTGACCTGGCGTCGCTGTCGACCCGCGCCAACAAGGTCGACGGGGGATGGGTGGTCAACGGGCACAAGATCTGGACCTCGCTGGCCAATCGGGCTCAGTTCGGCGCGCTGCTGGCGCGCACCGATCCCGAAGCGAAGAAGCACCGCGGGATCAGCTACTTCCTCGTCGACATGAGCTGGCCGGGCATCGACGTCTCCCCGATCAAGCAGGCCAGCGGACGCACCGAATTCAACGAGGTCTTTCTGACCGACGTGTTCGTGCCCGACGACATGCTGGTCGGTGAGCCCGGCGACGGCTGGGGCCTGGCGGTGTCGACGATGGCGGTCGAACGAACCGCCATCGGCAACTACGTCAGCATCGATCGCGCCGCTGCCCTTCGACGAATGACGGAAATCGATGGCCCCGAACAGGATGCGGCGCTGCGGGCGCTCGGCGACGTCGAGGCCTACAGCACGGCGATCAAGGCCGTGGTGCTGCGCGAAACCCTGCGTCTGGTCGAGGGTCAGGGGCCGGGACCGACGTCCAGCATCGCCAAGTACGCGATGGTCACTTTGCTGCGTCGCGCGTGGACCGCCACGCTCGGCCTGACCGGCCGCATCGCGATGCTGGCGGAGTCCGACCCGGCCGTCGTGCAGCCCTACTTCGACGCTCCTGCCGAACTCATCGGCGGGGGAACCCCGGAGATACAGCTGACGGTCATCGCATCGATGGTCCTCGGCTTACCGCGCAACTGAATCCTCTAAATTCGGGCCCCAGAAAGGACGTTTGCCGCGATGACGACACAGCTCCCGTTCAAGTTTTTCGACTGCGACAACCACTACTACGAAGCGCTCGACGCGTTCACCCGTCACATCGAGCCGCACTTGAAAAAGCGCGCGATCCAATGGGCCCAACTGGACGGTAAACAGCGTCTCATCGTCGGTGGCAGGGTCAACAGGTTCATCCCGAATCCGACCTTCGATCCGGTGGGCAAGCCGGGCGCGCTCGACGAATACTTTCGCGGCCGAAACCCCAGAGGTGCCGACTTGAATGCGCTGTTCGGCGACTTGGAACCGATCCCGGCGGCGTATCGCGACCGCGACGCGCGCCTGGCGTTGATGGATCAGCAGGGCATGGCGGGCTGCATCCTGCTGCCCACCCTCGGCGTCGGGATGGAACAAGCGCTGTTGCCCGACTTCGACGCCACGGTCGCGACCTTCCGGGCTTTTAACCGCTGGATGGATGAGGACTGGGGATTCGCCTACCAGGAGCGGATATTCGGCGCTCCCTACATCACCATGTGCAAACCGGACGATGCGGTCCGCGAACTCGAGTGGGCGCTGGAGCGTGACGCCCGCTTCATCGTCATGGTGCCCGGACCGATCACGACAGAGGTCGGCATGCGTCCGCCCGGCGACCCCATGTTCGACGCCTTCTGGCAGTTGGCCAACGATTCAGGCATCACCGTGTGCTACCACTCCGGCGAGACGTACTACTCGAAGTTCATGCCGGCCTGGGGTGAATCGGACTACATGATGTCGTTCCAGGCGCTGCTCGGTTTCCGGAACTTGTTCTCCGGACACGCCTTACAGGACACCTTCGCCAACCACCTGCACAACGGGCTTTACCTGCGCTTCCCCAATCTGAGGATGGCTTCGATCGAAAGCGGCTCGGACTGGGTGTTTCACCTGTTCGAAAAGCTGACCAAGTCCTACGGACAGATCCCGCAGATCTACAGGGAGGACCCAAGAGAGACCTTCAAACGCCACGTCTGGGTGTCGCCCTTCTACGAGGATGAGCTGGCCAGCCTGCTGAGGCTGCTGGGCGAAAACCGCATCATCATGGGTTCGGACTTCCCCCATGTCGAAGGCCTGGCCGACCCCGCGTCCTATCTCAAGGATCTGGAGAACTTCGACTACACGCCTCAGCAGTGCCGAACCGTCATGCGCGACAACGGACTTGAGCTGTCGATCCGCAGGCCGGTGTGACCGGTTGGTGAATGTCAGCAAGTCCAGCCTGGTTGCCATGCTGCTGGAGGTCGGCGAGGAGAACGCGGCAGTGTTGCTCGCGCGGTCTGCGCTGCCGGATGAGATCGACACCGACCGCGACCTCGACGCGCTGGTGGCGTTCGGGTTGGACCGCGATCAGGTCGACGAGATCGCGCGGTTGACCATCGGCGCCCTCGACAATCGCCCCGGGCGCGACGAGATGGGGCAGACCATCTCGCGCCGGTGGGCCGACCTCGTCGACCATTGGCTGACTTAGGAGGCATCATGGCGACACCGCAGCTGCCGAAGGGTTTCGACTTCACCGACCCCGACGTCTACGCCGCGCGCCTGCCGACCGAGGAGCTGCGCGAACTACGGCGCGCGGCGCCCATTTGGTGGAACGAGCAGCCGGAGGGCGTCGGAGGTTTCACTGACGGCGGGTACTGGGTGGTCAGCAAGCATCGCGACGTGCGTGAGGTGTCACTGCGCGACGGCGTGTTCTCCAGCGCCGAGAACTGCATCGTGCCGCGGTATTGCGATGAGGAGGCGGCGCGCGGGCAGATCGAGGCCGGCCGATTCTCGATGATCAACATGGATGCTCCGCAGCACACCCACATGCGCAAGATCGTGTCTCGAGGTTTCACACCCCGTGCGGTGGAGCGGCTTCGAGAAGACCTGGCACAGCGAGCCCGTCGTATCGTCGCCGAGGCAGCCGCCGCCGGGACCGGGGACTTCGTGGCGCAGGTGTCCAGCGAGCTGCCACTACAGGCGATGGCCGGACTACTCGGTGTCCCGTTTGAGGATCGATCCAAGCTGTTCCATTGGACCAACAAGATGGTGGGGGATGAGGATCCGGAGTTCGCCGGGTCCGAGGCGTTGGCGTCGGCCGGCGAATTGATGTTCTACGGAATGCAACTCGCCGCACTCAAGGCCGACCATCCGGGTGACGACATCGTCAGCCAGCTGATCGAGGCCGACGTCGACGGCCACAGGCTCTCCGACGAGGAGTTCGGGCTGTTTATGGTGACGCTGACGGTGGCCGGCAACGAGACCACCCGCAACTCGATCACGCAGGGAATGATGGCGTTCCTCGACAACCCGGAGCAGTGGAAGGTGTTCAAGGAGCGGCGCCCCGTCACCGCCGTCGACGAGATCATCCGATGGGCCACCCCGATCACGGCTTTTCAGCGCACCGCGCTCCGCGATATCGAACTCGGCGGCGTCCCGATCAAGCAGGGCCAGCGCCTCGCGCTGTTCTACCGATCGGCCAACTTCGACGAGGATGTGTTCGACGATCCGTTCTCGTTCAACGTGCTGCGAGACCCAAACCCGCACGTCAGTTTTGGCGGCACCGGCGCGCATTACTGCTTGGGGGCCAACCTCGCCAGGCTGACCATCGAGGTGATGTTCAACGCGATCGCCGACCTCGTTCCCGACCTCACCTCGCGAGCCAACCCGGAGCGGTTACGATCCGGCTGGCTCAACGGAATCAAGCATTGGCAGGTCGACTACACCGGCGCCTGCCCGGTGTCGCGCTGACGCGGATAGTTATACAGCAGCATGGGTTTCGGCGACGGTCTGGATCGTCGCCGCGAGAGTCTCCGGCGAGTAATAGCGGCCGGCCCGGACCACGCCGCCGATGTCGTGCAGGTGGGCCACGTTGTCCACGGGGTTAGCCGACAGCAAGACAATGTCGGCGTCCTTCCCGGGTTCTACCGTGCCCAAAGTCGCTGTCCTGCCAAGAAACTCGGCAGCGTTGATGGTGGCCATCTGCAAGATTCGCAACGGCGTCAGACCTGCCGCCGCCAACTGGTCGAACTCGTCATGCAATGCAAATCCGGGTATCTCCCAACCGGATCCGCTAACATCGCTGCCGGCTATCATCTTGACGCCCTCTTCGTCAAAGATGCGCACCATGTCCAGCTGCCGGCGGTAGTGGTTGCGATAAGCGCTGCGCATCGTCTCGGGGCGAGAGGCATATTTCTCGGTGGCCTTTCGCCAGCTCTTCAGAGTCCGCCTCGACGCGAAGCGGTTGTTGGGGTTGGCGTGGTAGACCGGGTCGTCGCAGAACTGTTGGGTGCGTAGCCGGATCAGCGTTGGACACTGCCAGGTCTGATCGGCGGCGAATACCCTTGCCAAATCACGGGCTTTGTCGTCGTTGAATGACTGACCGGCGTCGGCGATCAGCTCGGCGTCGACCGGTTTGGCCAGCAGCAGGGGGTTGATGACGGTCTTGGCCATCACCCGGGCCAGGAGCATCCCCATCAGCCGCTCGGCGAACGGGAACCTGGGAACGGTGGGGAATTTCGGTGCGGCACAGTCTGCAACCGCCCGTTCGATGGCGTCCTGGTGATCGCAGCACGCCGCGACGATGGCGACGCCGGGACCGAGGTGCTCGATCGAGCGCATCCTGCCGTCGGAGGCTGCGCGTACATCGATCCCGACGGGCAGATGCCCAACGGTAGCCAGCCCCAGCCGAGCGGCTTCGGCCTGAGCCGGAAAGAACACCTGCGGGGCCACCATCGCAACCTTGATGAAATAGGCTCCGGTCTCGGCCTGCTGCCGGACCGATTGCAGCGCAACGGATTCACTGCCGGCATTGAAGGGCAGCAATACCTCGCCTGGCATCGACAGCAGCGCAGGCCCGTCAGTGGGGAGGGCGAGCTTGCCGGTGCTGCGATCACCGAGCAGTGTGCGTGAGCCCCCCATCTGGCGGAATCCTGTGACGCCGCAGGCAAGCATGAGCCGCAGCGCCGGACGGGCGTCGCGTCGGTCCGCCAGTGGATGGGCATGCATGTCGCAGAACCCCGGCACCGCGTACGTGCCCCGCGCGTCGACCACCGCGACCCGGTCCGGGTGGTCCTCGGAGGCAGGCATGATCGAGGCGATCCGGCCGCCTTCGACGGTGATGTCAACGTCGCGGTCCAGGCTGCCGTCGCGGACGTCGACGACGGTGGTGCCGCGCAGAATCGTGCGCTCGGCGGTCATTCCTTGGTTCTACCCGATGAGCCCGCCGAACACGTGGTTGAGGGATACTCGATCCGCGCAGCCGAGCTGTCTGGAGGAAGGGCAAAAGACGATGATCCGCGGAAAATCCGTCGTCGTAACGGGTTCCACGTCCGGTATTGGTCTTGCCATCGCACGCGCCTTCGCCGGCGAGGGGGCAAACGTGACGCTCAACGGTTTCGGTGACCCAGAGGCCGTTGAGCAAGAGCGTCAGAGTATCGAGCAAACCTTCGGAGTAACCGCGGTTTATTCGAGCGCCGACGTGACCAAGCCGGCCGAGATTGCCGAGATGATCAGCGGCGCCGAAAAGACCTTCGGGAGAATCGATGTCCTCGTCAACAATGCTGGTATCCAGTTCGTGGCGAAGGTGGAGGATTTCCCAGTCGAGAAATGGGACGCCGTCATCGCCACGAATCTGTCGGCCGCTTTCCACACGAGTCGATGCGTGCTGCCGGGGATGAAGCGCCGCGGTTGGGGCCGGATCATCAATATCGCCTCGGCGCACGGCCTCGTGGCAAGCGCCGAGAAGGCCGCGTATGTCGCGGCAAAACACGGGGTTGTCGGATTAACGAAGGTGGTGGCAATCGAAACCGCCGATCACGGCATCACGTGCAACGCGATCTGCCCAGGTTGGGTGATGACGCCGCTGATAGCACAGCAAGTCGAAGTTTTCGCCGACGCGGCGGGAAAGTCCTTTGACGAGGCCAAGCAAGAGTTCGTTGCCGTAAAGCAGCCGATGGCCCGCTTCACCCGTCCCGAGGACATCGGCGCCCTCGCGGTCTTCCTGGCAGGCGATGCCGCCGCCACCATCACCGGCGCCTCTTATTCAGTCGACGGCGGCTGGACCGCCCAGTGAGGCGCAGTGCGCCATCAGTCTGGCGGCGTCGGGGTCATCGATCCGATGTAGTACGTTTCGTGCCCGGTCGGATATCCGCCGCCGTCGGTAGCGATGTGAACGTGGTCGTAGTGGTTGGCGGTTTCGTTGCCGTAGTCCGCGGTCCAGCTCCCCTTGCCGACGCCCGGATAGATTTTCTGCCGCCAGATCACGTGGTTGATTCCCCATCGCTTGGCATTCGCCAACGCGAACCCGGCGATTTGGTTGCCGAGCTCGATGCCCGCCGGGGAGTCGTGGTTCGGGATCATCACGTCGATGGCCAACCCGTTGGGATGCCATTTCAACGCGTCCTGCCGGTACCCGCCGATGGTGGTGATCTGCGGAAACAACACGCTAATTGCACGGGCAGCCCAGATGGTCTTGACCTGCAACCCATTCTCCGGCGCAACGCCGCGGGGCAACACGAACTGAAAACTCTGGGCAGCGACAGGCGCATCTGCAGCCAGCAAGTGCGCCTCCGCCGGAGTGGCGGTCTGCGGCGGAGACGCGATGGCCGGCGCGCTGGGCGGCGCGGGTTTGGGGCTCGTCGAGGCTGCCACCGGTTTCGCCGGTGTGGTCGTGACGCAGCACCGAGTCTCGTTGCTTTGCGCGTAGAGCATGGCGGCAGAGGCGACGACCGTGGCCGCGAAGCCCAACCAGCGGCCGCGACCTGTGGCTAACGACTTTCCGCTCACGGACAGCACCTTACTGTGGTGTTCGACGTGGTGTGGCAAATTCCTCAGCGCAACTCGCAAGCGAGCCAGGTCAGTAGTACACCAGGGTTTTCGTGTCATCGCCGATTTGCCGCCCGGCGGGCCGCGTTGTGGCAGCTTTGAAACCGCACCGCCTAATAAGGGAGTACGCAATGAAGCGTTTGCCTATGTATCTCAGCATCGCCGCTGCGGTCATCCTGGCCGGCTGCAGCTCGTCTAAAACGGGCACAACTCCCAGCACCGCGACGACCGGTACGCCGGCGGCGACTGCCTCGCAGTGTCTTACCACCGCGCTAGCGGCCAGCCTTGGCCAAGAGAACGGAACGGCCGGTACCGTCTACTATCCGCTCAACCTCCGCAATACTGGCAGCTCACCATGCACTATCCAGGGCTACGCCGGCGTGTCGTTCGTTGCGGGCGCCGACAATCACCGGGTCGGCAAAGCCGCCGAGCAGGACCCCGGCTCAACTGCCACCGTCACGCTATCGCCCGGCCAGATGGCCACAGCGACACTCGGAATCGTCAACGCCGGAAACTTCGGGTGCGAGACGACCCCGGTCAGCGGCCTGCAAGTCTCCCCGCCCGGCCAAACCGCTTCCCTCGTGATCGCGCACGCTGATACGGCGTGCACAGATCCGAGTTTCTCCACCTTGCACGTCGGCCCGTTTGCGAGCGCCTAGCCCGGCGCCGATTGCGCGCCCTTGACGCGCTCGACGCCGTGCTGCTAAACATGGCGTGCGCCCTAGAATTGGGCGATCGCCCAAAATCGCATCCGCAGGGGAATCGAGGTTGGCATGGCGGGCCGGATGGACGGCAAGGTCGCATTCGTGACCGGTGCCGCACGCGGGCAGGGCAGAAGTCATGCCGTCCGGCTCGCGCGGGAGGGTGCCGACATCATCGCCGTCGACATCTGCCGCGACTTTGAGAATTCTCCTGTGGATGGTGCGACGCCGGAAGACCTCGACGAGACGGCCGGCATGGTCAAGAACGCCGGGGGTCGGATCGTGACCGCCGAGGTCGACGTTCGCGATTACGACGAGCTGAAAGCCGCCGTTGACGGCGGTGTCGAACAGCTGGGACTGCTAGACGTCATCGTCGCCAACGCCGGCATCGGTACGACGGCCGGAAAGCTGTACAAGGCCAAAGAGGCGCTGTGGCAGGAGATGATCGACGTCAACCTCAGCGGAGTGTGGAAGACGGTGAAGGCCGGCGTTCCGCACATCCTGGCAGGTGATCGCGGCGGCTCGATCATCCTGACGTCCTCGGTTGCCGGTAACAAGGCCTATCCGCACGTCGGCCACTACGTCGCTGCCAAGCACGGCGTGATCGGCCTGATGCGTTCGTTCGCGGTCGAATTGGGGCAGCACATGATCCGGGTCAACGCTGTCCTGCCGACGCATGTGAATTCGCCGTTGTTGTTGAACGAGGCCACCTATCGCGCTTTCCGCCCGGAATTGGACAACCCCGGGCCGGATGATCTTGCGCCGGTGTGCCAGAGCTTCCACGTCTTGCCCATCCCCTGGGTGACCCCAGAGGACATCAGCAACGCGGTGTTGTTCTTGGCCTCCGACGAAGCGCGCTACATCACCGGGGTCCCGCTCACGGTGGATGCCGGCAGCTGCCTGAAGTAAGGGAATTATTGATGACTGTCACCAGCGACACGGACGTTTATTACGACCCCTACGACGTCGGCATCAACGCCGACCCGTACCCGACTTACGCCCGGCTGCGCGACCAGGCGCCGATCTACTACAACGAGCAATACGACTTCTGGGCGATCTCAAGGCATTCCGACGTCGAGCAAGCATTGGCGAACTGGGAAGTCTTCTCCAGTCGTCGCAGTGACATCCTTGAGTTGGTCAAGTCGAAATTCGACATGCCCGGTGGCGTGATGATGTTTCAGGATCCCCCTGAGCATTCCAGGCTGCGGGGGCTGATGTCGCGGGTGTTCACGCCGCGCCGGATGGCCGCGATCGAAGACCAGATCCGGCAGTACTGCATCGGCTGCCTGGATCCGCTGGTCGGCTCCGATGGCTTCGACATCATCGCCGAGCTGGCGTCGATGATGCCGATGCGGGTGATCGGCATGCTGCTGGGAATTCCTGAGTCCGAGCAGGTCTCGGTTCGCGACGCCAACGACGCCAACTTGCGCACCAAGCCCGGCGCGCCGCTCAAGGTCGCCGACGCCGACTCCATCGCCGACGGCCGGATCTACGCCGACTACGTCGAATGGCGATCGAAGAACCCGTCCGACGACCTGATGACGACACTGCTCAACGTCGAATTCGACGACGAGCAGGGCGTGCACCGAAAGCTGAGCCGCAAAGAGGTGCTGCATTACACCCAGGTGGTGGCCGGTGCCGGAAACGAGACGACGGGCCGGCTGATCGGCTGGCTGGCCAAGGTGCTCGCCGAGCATCCCGATCAGCGCCGGGAAATCCACCAGGATCGTTCGCTGCTGAATCGCACCGTCGACGAGACGCTACGGTTCGAGCCTACCGGTCCGCACGTAGCCCGCTGGATGACAACGGATTTCGAGTGCTACGGCACCACCGTTCCGGCGGGCAGCGCCATGCTATTGCTGTTCGGCGCCGCTAATCGCGACCCCCGCCGGTACGCCGATCCGGACACCTTCAACATCCACCGCGACAACATTTCGCACATCACCTTTGGAAAAGGCGTGCACTACTGCCTGGGTGCAAACCTCGCGCGCCTGGAGGGTCGTGTCGCACTGGACGAGATCCTCAACCGTTGGCCCGAATGGGGCATCGATTACGACACAGCACAACTCGCGTCGACGTCCACCGTTCGCGGCTGGGAGCGGCTGCGGGTGGTGCTGCCTTAGCCGGACTGATTGCTCCGGCCCTGGCGGGCTTTCGGCCGCGGCATCTCGAATCGGTCGAGCATTCGATGCACCAGAGCGACAGCCTCGTCGTGGCCGCCGGCGGCGCCAAGTCCCTGTTCGAGTATCAGCGTGCGGCCGATCGCGGCGATGACGACCGCCAGGGCGGCGGGCGGGAAATCTTCGGTGTCGATGTCGTGCTCGCGGACGATGAAATTCAGCGCGGTGATCTGCTGTTCGCGCCAGCGCTCGGACCAGGCCGCGATCTCCGCCCTGATCTCCTTGCGGTGATTGGCCAGCCCCATGAACTCCAACAACAGTCGGGTGTCTTTGGGTTCGATGAGGGTATCCCAGAAGGCGTGGAGGGGGCGATCGGAAGCCAACGCTTTCTGCTGTCTGTCAAGGTAAATGGTGGCGCCACGGCGGAAAACCGCCAGATACAAATCGTCCATCGTGGGGAAGTAGTAGTGCACGAGGGCCGGTTTCACGCCGGCCTGGGTCGCGACCCGGCGTGACGTGGCCGCGGCATAACCTTCCTCGACCATGATCTGACTCGTCGCGGCGATCAGCATGTCGCGAGTGGTGGAGTCGCGTGTCTTCGGTCGTGCGGATGCGGTCACGTCGTGTCACACCGCCGGCTCGGCGACCATGTCGAAGAAGGCGGCACCGGAGTCCGGGATGCGGTTCTGCTTGAACACGTTGACGGCGTAGGAGACCAAGATCATCGAGTAGAGCAGATGCAGCAGCCGTTCGGCGTCTTCAGGCAATTCGTTGATGTCGAGCTCATCGAGGTAGGCGATCGCCTGTTCGGCCCGAGGCGCGATCGCGTCGTAGAACCTGACGAGTTCGTCGTACGGTTTCTGCACACGCGCCTCGTAGCGTTGCGCCCGCGTCGTTAATGCCCAGTCGGCCACGAATGGTTCCAGGTCGGAGAATCCTTGCGGGAGGGCCAAATTGGTCATGACGACTCCCCAGAACGGTAAGCGGCTACGGTGTCGCGGATGACCGTGTGGAACTGGCGGATGAGCAGTTCCTGGTCGCTGAGGTGGAAGGTGCTTTGCGCCCGTGTCTTCAGCGCCGAGTGGGTGGCCTCGATGGTGTTCACGTCCTGCATCGCGAACTCAATCGTGCTGTCGACCACCAACTCCTGCGCCAAGCGCTCATGCGCGTTGGCCGGCGGGACGAAATACATGTCGATCTCGTAGATGTGCGAGTCCACGGTCTCCGGCCAGTAGGTGTAGGTGATGTAGTAGCCGCGGGCCCAGATCTGGATGGAGATGTTCGGGAAGACCCAGAATTGGTCGTTGCCCCACGATGCGATGTTGCCGCGGTTCAGGAAATCGGGCTGCGGACCGATATCCGGAACATCGTCGGGTCCGAACAGACCGGCGCGGAACAGCTTGTAAACCCAACGCTGGTCCTGGCGGGCTGGTCCGGCGGTGCCCGGTTCGCGGGGCGGCAGCGGCGGCGGTCCGGGGACCGAGGTCAGCATGTGCGGCCGGAACAGTTCGTAGTGGTAGGAGTCGACGGGCGGCACCATCTTCTCGGCCTTGGAGACGTCGGGGTCGATGAAGCGACCGTGCACATACGGCGGGTGATACCACTCGCATACCGAGTCGACAGCCAGCTTCCAGTTCCCGTTGATCCGGGTGGAGAACCCGTAGCGCTGCGTCATCTTCTCGAACGGATAGCTCTCGATGGCTAATAGTCCGTCGCCGAGGAAATCCCGAAGCGGCACCGGATCGTCGGCGAGATTGATGAAGATGAAGCCCGCCCACACCTCGCAGTGCACCGGCGGCATCCGCAGTGTGCTCTTGTCGAGATCGAAAAACTCGTCTTCGTTGGTGACGTGGTTGAGCTTGCCGTCCAGGCCGTATCGCCACCCGTGGTATTTGCAGGCAAACGCGCGACACGTTCCCGAGGACTCTCGTCCGGGGTGCTCTTGCCAGACGACCTTGTTGCCGCGGTGAGCGCACACATTGTGGAACGCGTGCACGCTGTCATCCAGATCGCGGGCGATCACGATCGATGCGAGGCCACCGGGCAGGTCGCGGGTGAAGTACGAGCCCTTGCGCGGTAGCCGCTCGATTCGCCCGACGCACAACCAGTTTCGTTCGAACACGGCTTTACGCTCGGCGGCGAAGAATTCCTCGGAGATGGAGTCTTCGTAGCTGACCGGGCCGGTGCCGAGTTCGGGATAGTCGGTGGTGAACTTGCCGCGGCCGGTGGACAGTCGCTGCTGGATACTCGTCACGACCGGACTCCTTCGTTGCGCTGATCGTCTTGGGCGGGCGCGCCGTTCGACCAAGGCTCCTGATCCCAGGCCCTATCGAGCGGGGCCATCTCACCGCCGAACGGGAAGAAGGCCCGCTGCGCGTAGGTTTCCCGGGCCAGGCCGTGGCCGAGTTCGTCGATGAAGGCCCGTTTGAGCGGGTTGGTAAACAGCTGGCGTGAGTAACGCAGCGTCAGCGGTGGACGCTTGACCAGTTCGCGAGCCAATTCCCATGCCCGGTCGAGCAACTGGTCTCCTGCCAGCACCTCGTTGACCACACCCCACTCCTTGGCTTCGGCCGCGCCGAGTTTCATCCCGGTCAGCAGGAAATAGCGAGCGCGGGTGTGGCCGGCCAAAAAGCTCCAGATGACGTGCTGACCGTCGCCGGGCACCTGGCCGCGAGGAAAATGTGATGCGTCCTGGAAGTAGGCGTCCTCGGAGGCCAGCACAATATCGCCCAGCAGCGGCACCTCGGAGTGCATATTGCACGGGCCGTTCACAGCACTGATCATCGGAACGTCGACGTCGAGCACGTTGGTGATCAAATGCCGTGCATACCAAGCTTTTTCGTCGAGCTTGTGCAAGCCGCGGGTGCCGGGCATGAGCTGGTAATCGGGCTTTTCGACCGGGTCGCCGTTGGGCATGCGCCCCCAATTGGCGTTGTAGTTCTCGCCGGTGCCGGTGTGGATCAGTACCTTGATCTCGCGATCCCCGGCGATGTCGGCGAACGCGTCGGACATCTGGTCGTGTGCCCGCCAGTCCCACACCAGGCTGCCGCCGTTGGTGTGGCACTGCATGAACAGGATTCCGTCGTCGGTGAGGTCGAGCCGATAGTTCGGGTACCGGTCGTGGTACTCGCTGTATCTGGTCCGCTTTGCCATAGAGCCGTCCCGTTCCCTTGAGCGATCGCCCAAATAGTCCCACCTATGCGGTTGAGGGTCAAGGTTCAGCGCCCGTGCAGCCGGGCTACCACCGGTGCGAAGGATTCGATCTCGGACTGCTGGACCGTGACGTAGTTGATGCCCAGCTTTTCCCGACGCGAACACAGCGTCTCAACAACGCTTTCCACCGAGCCGACCAGGACGTTGGGATGGTCACGCAGCAATTCGGCTGCTATCCCGGTTGTCGTCGCGAGTTCGGCCAGGGCCGCCTCGGGATGGGCGGTGATCTGCGTGAAGTACGGCGAGCTCTCGACCTCCAAACCGCCGAACCGCTCGCCGGCAGCCTCGCGCACGAAACCGATTCGACGTTGGGCGACTGCCTGCGGATCGAGGCCGTCGGCGTCGCGCGCCACAAACGGCACGCTGGAAATGCTGACGATGTCGCCCGCCCGGGCGGCCAGCGAAAGGACGCGGCGGCCGCCCCCGCCGATCATGATCGGGGGATGTGGACGTTGCACCGGACGGGGCCGCCCGGCATATCCCTGCACCCGAACGAAGTCGCCTGACCAGTCCAGCTCGTCGCCTTGCCAATGCGCCTTGACGAACGAGACGACCTCGGCAAGCTTGGCGATTCGCCGGCCCGGAGGCTCGAAGTCGATACCCATTGCGGTGTACTCGACGTCGCTCCACCCGGCTCCGATACCCATCTCCAACCGACCGTCGGACAGCAGGTCAAGCGTCGCCGCCTCCTTGGCCAATACCGCCGGCGCATGATAGTCGATGCAGAACACCCGGCACCCGATGCGCAATGTCTGGCTCACCGCGGCTGCCGCCGCCATCGCCGCGATAGGAGCCAGGTCTTGGCGAGGGGTGCGCGCCGCGCGCTGCGCGGCGCCCGGTCCCAGGTAGTGATCAGCCAGGAAAAGCGTTGAGTAGCCGAGGTCTTCGACTCTCCGAACGGTGTCGTGCCACTCGCGGCCCCCGGTGGCGTTGGTCGCCTGCACGGCGAAACGAAATGGCGGCCTGTCCATCAACGGACCCTAACGCTTCACTTGACCGGCGTCGACGGGGAGTGATAGGCATGTTTGGGCGGTCGCTCAGGAAGGTGGGTTGCAGGCTTGAAGACGGCGGTCGTGACCGGCGGTGCGTCAGGGATTGGCCGCGCGGTCGCCCAACGGTTGCGCAAAGACGGCCTTCGGGTCGCCGTCATCGACCTGTCACCCACCGACGACGAGTACGGCCACGTCGCCGACGTCCGCGACCGCGCCCAGGTCGACGCCGCCGTCGCGGCGATCCGCGAAGCGTTCGGCCCAATCCTGGTGCTAGTCAACGCCGCCGGGGTGGAAGGCTTCAAGAAGTTTCTGCACATGTCGTTTCAGGAATGGTCCAAGGTGATCGATGTCAACCTGAACGGCGTATTCCACACCATCCAGGCCGTGCTGCCCGACATGGTCGAGGAAGGTTGGGGACGTATCGTCAACATCTCGTCGTCCAGCACGCACTCCGGGCAACCGTTCATGGCCCATTACGTCGCGGCAAAATCCGCGGTGAATGGGCTGACCAAATCGCTTGCCCTCGAATACGGCCCGAGCGGGATCACCGTCAACGCCGTACCGCCGGGATTCGTAGACACACCGATGCTGCGCAGCGCCGAGAGTCGGCATCTCCTGGGTGGCTCGGTGGAGGACCACATCAACCGCACACCGGTGCGCCGGGTCGGAAAGCCCGAAGATATTGCCGCCGCGTGTTCGTTTTTCGTGTCCGAGGAGGCCAGCTACATCACCGGCCAGATCCTCGGTGTCAATGGCGGCCGCAACACCTGAGAGGCATTGATGTACGAGAGAGACCAACTGTTCATCGACGGCAAGTGGACTTCTCCTGTTTCTAAACCCCCTTCCGGCTCGGAGTCCGACGCCGTCATCACGGTGGTATCGCCGCACAGCGAGGCGGTCATCGGTCACGCGGCCTGCGCGGGCCCTGCCGATGTGGACCGGGCGGTCGACGCCGCGCGGGCGGCGTTCGACACCGGACCGTGGCCGCGCATGCAGCCCGCCGAACGGATCGAGGCGCTCACCCGGCTGGCCGGCATCTACAAAGAGCGGCGAACCGACATGGCGGCGCTGATTTCGGCCGAGATCGGCGCTCCCATCAGCTTCGCGAAAAGGGCACAGGTGGCGCTGCCGCTCACGATGATCTCGGCGTTCTGCGGCATGGCGCAGAACTACGAATGGCAGCAGGCGCGTCCGGGGTTGTACGGCAAGGATATTCGGATTCTGAAGCAACCGGTCGGAGTTGTCGCCGCGGTGGCGCCCTGGAACATGCCGCAGTTTCTCACCGTCACCAAGGTGGTGCCGGCGTTGCTGGCGGGATGTTCGGTGGTGCTCAAACCGGCACCCGAGTCGGTGCTCGACGCGCAGTTGCTCGCCGAGTTGGTCGCTGAGGCCGATCTTCCGCCCGGTGTGCTGAACGTGGTGCCCGGCGGTCGCGAGGTCGGCGAGTTGTTGGTGGGTCACCCGGGCGTCGACAAGGTCTCGTTCACCGGGTCAACCGCGGCCGGCCGCCAGGTAGCCCTCGCCTGCGCCGCGGGACTCAAGCAGGTCAGCCTGGAACTGGGCGGCAAGTCGGCGGCCATCGTGCTCGACGATGCCGACCCATCGTCGACCGCCACCGCGATTCAGATGGCCAGCCTGGCCAACAGCGGGCAGGTGTGCAACGCGCTGAGCCGGATCCTGGTACCGGAAGCACGCAAGGACCAGTTCGTCGACGCATTGGCGGCCGGGATGTCGTCGATGACGGTGGGCGACCCCGCCGATCCCAACACCCAGATCGGCCCGCTGGTGGCCAAACGTCAGCAGGAACGGGTTCGCGGCTACATCGAAGCGGGCCGCAGCGAAGGCGCTCGCCTGGTGATCGGCGGCGCGGATATGCCCGACGGTCTGGACACCGGCTGGTATGTGCGGCCGACGCTGTTCAGCGACGCGAGCAATGACATGCGGATTGCCCGCGAAGAGATTTTCGGCCCAGTGCTGACTGTCATTCCCTACCGCGACGAAGACGAGGCGATCCGGATCGCCAACGACTCCGAGTATGGGCTGGCCGGCTCGGTGTTCACCGCCGACGTCGACCGAGGGTACGGCGTGGCGGCCCGGGTACGGTCGGGCACTTTCGGCGTCAACGAGGGCTACATCATGGATCCGGTTGCCCCGTTCGGCGGTGTCAAGAACAGCGGCTACGGCCGCGAACTGGGCACCGAAGGGATCGACAGTTACACCGTGAGCCAATCGATTTCGGCTGCGGCGCCGGCGAACTAGTTCGGCGACGACGCAGAGCGCGCAGCGCGATGAGGAGGAGCCGAACAATCGAATTAGTGCCGGGTGCCGCCCACTTCGGCGGGCAGCGGTGGCGGCAACGGCGTCGTCGGTGTTGCTTTTGCCGACGGCGGTGGCGCGGCCGGCGCTGAGCTACCCGGCGCCGCTGCAGTCGCTTTCGCACCGTGGAAATACACCATCGGTTCCTTGCGGATCTCCTGGTTGCCCTCGCTGACGACCAGCGACGTGGCTGTCACCGTGTAGGTGATTCCGTCGCTCTGGGCGATGTATCCGCCGTCGTTCGACGCCGACGCCGGCACGACCAGCTTGGCGCCGTCGCTGATCCGCACCCCGCGGTACTCGAATTTACCGGTGGAGGTCTCGCAGACCGCCACCCGCGAGGTCGCCGTGCTGCCGAAGACCACCGCGGTGTCCGGCGCCGCGCACCGCGCGGTCGAGTCGACGAAACCCAGGGCGTCGGTCGACGGGTCGGCGGGGGCGGATGGCATGCCGAGGGCAAACAGCGCCGACCCCGCCAGCGTGGCGAGCGCGGCGCGGGCCGCAAAAAGCCCAAATGACGACATCAGGCCTACACCAGAACACGGCCGACGAGGTGGGCGCGCGTCCCCACGCCGCCCGACCACCAAATCGTTAGCTTCTCGAGATCCCCCGAGTAACTAGCGTTAGATTCGAGGCCGGACCCGCATCCGCCGAAAGGCGGCGGGGGAAAGGCCTAGCCATGGGACTCCTGTTTGATCCGAACACCTACGAACCGTCGCACTTCGACCCGGAGACGCGGCGTCAACTGCGCGCGGTGATCGACTGGTTCGAACAACGCGGCAAAACCAAGCTGCTGCGCGACGACCTCGAAGCGGCCTGGGTGTCGGACTTCCTCGACTTCATCAAGCAGGAACGGATCTTCGCGACCTTCCTCACCCCGTCGGAATACGGCGGGGGCGATCCGAACAAGCGGTGGGACACCTCGCGCAACGCCGCGCTCAGCGAGATCTTCGGGTTCTACGGGTTGTCCTACTGGTATGCCGAGCAGGTCACGATCCTGGGCCTCGGGCCGATCTGGCAGAGCGACAACATCAAGGCCAAAGAACGCGCGGCCAGTCAACTCGAAGCCGGCGGGGTGATGGCGTTCGGGCTGTCCGAGCGCGAGCACGGAGCCGACATCTACAACACCGACTTGCTGCTGACGCCGGCGCAGGACGACGACGAGGGTGTCATCTTCCGCGCGTCGGGGGAGAAGTACTACATCGGCAACGGCAACGTGGCGGGCATGGTGTCGGTGTTCTCGCGGCGCACCGACGTCGACGGCGCCGACGGTTACGTGTGGTTCGTCGCCGACAGCGGCCACCAGAACTACGAGCTGATCGGCAACGTCGTGCACGGCCAGATGTATGTCAGCAACTTCCGGCTCAACGACTACCCGGTGCACGAGGAGGACATCCTGTGCGCCGGCCCGGAGGCGTTCTCGGCCGCGCTCAACACCGTCAACGTGGGCAAGTTCAATCTGTGCAGCGGCTCGATTGGGATGTGCGAGCACGCCTTCTACGAGGCGATCACGCATGCCAACAACCGCATCCTGTACGGCAACCCGGTCACCGACTTCCCACACGTGCGGGCCAGCTTCGTCGAGGCGTACGCCAGATTGATCGCGATGAAACTGTTCAGCGACCGCGCGATCGACTACTTCCGCAGTGCCAGCCTCGATGACCGTCGATACCTGTTGTTCAACCCGGTGACCAAGTCCAAGGTCACCTCCGAGGGCGAGGCTGTCGTCACTTTGCTGTGGGATGTGTTGGCCGCCAAAGGCTTCGAGAAGAACACCTACTTCTGCGAAGTAGCACGGCTGATCGGCGCCTTGCCGCGCCTGGAAGGAACCGTGCACGTCAACGTCGCGCAGATCCTGAAGTTCATGCCCAACTACATGTTCAACCCGGCGGCTTACCCCGAGATCGGAACGCGCAACGACCCGGCCGATGACGTGTTTTTCTGGGCGCAGGGTCCGGCCCGGGGCGCATCCAAGGTCCAATTCGCGGACTGGACAGCGGTTTACGAAAAGCACCTGGACATACCGAATGTGGCGCTTTTCTACGAGCAGGCCAGTGCGCTCAAGGAGCTGTTGGCCACCGCCGCGCCGGACGCCGACCAGATGCGCGACCTCGACTTCCTGCTCGTCGTCGGCCACCTGTTCACGCTGGTCGTCTACGGTCAGCTGATTCTCGAGCAAGCCGGCCTGACCGGACTCGATGCCGATCTGCTGGACCAGATCTTCAATGTCCAGATCCGCGATTTCTCCCAGTACGCCGTCGCCTTGCATGGCAAGCCGAATTCCACAGCGGCGCAACAAGCCTGGGCTATCTCGGCGGTGCGCAAGCCTGTGATTGATGCGCACCGCTTCGACCGAGTGTGGGAGCAGGTCAAGGCCTACGACGGCGCCTACCAGATGCGGCCCTAACCGGCAGTCGGGACAAACGGCACGTCGTCGGTTGCCGCGTGTCGCGCCGCCAACAGCGTGCGGGCGGCGTCGCCGATCGGAATCCGCAGTGGTAACTCCGGCTTTTCCGCGGCGTCGGCGATCTCGGTCGCGACCTGTTCGGGCGTGATCATCCCGGCGCGCGGGCCGCCGCCGTTGAGGAATTCGGCGTAGGGATCGTCGGGCAGCGTGTAGGTGGTTACGTCGTCGAGAGCGCCGGAGCTCACGGTGCCAGGCTCGAGCAGCGCCGCCTGGACGCCGTGGGGCGCAGTCTCGATGGCCAGCGCCTCGACCAGCGCCTCCAGGGCCCACTTGGTGGCCGCATACGCCGCCCCGGGCGGCAACACAATTCGCCCCACGACGCTGGACATGAACAGCAGCTTGCCGTCGCCGCGGGCGCGCATCTGCGGCAGCGCGGCTTGGGCGACCCGGATCGCGCCGACGGTGTTCAGGTTGAACAGCCGTTGCAATTCAGGCAGAGGTATAGCTTCCACGGCGGCATAGAAGATCTCGGCGGGGTTGACGACGACGATGTCGACATCACCCGCGGCCGCGAATGCTGCGGTCACACTCGCGTCGTCGGTGACGTCGAGGGCCAGTCGTTGACTGACGTCGAGATCGGTCAGCGTGCGCGGATCACGCGCGGTGGCTACCACGCGGTGTCCCCGGCGGGCGAACTCCTCGGTGATGGCGCGGCCGATTCCGCGACTGGCTCCGGTGACGAGGACAGATGACATAGCGTTTGCTCCTAAGGAGTTAGTTTTCATCGAATGCCATTAACAAACCGATCGGTGTACCTCGTTGTTCCATCTCACCGTTGTTCCATCTCACCCGAGGTTTCTTCGGGTGCGAACAGATCGGTGCCTGACGCCGGGCCTACGATCAGCGCATGCGTGGTTCGAAGATCCTGATCACCGGCCCGACCGGACAGGTTGCCAGTCCCATTGCCCAGGCCCTGGCGGTCGATAACGAAGTCTGGGGTATCGCACGGTTCACCAACGCTGCGGCGCGTGAGGCCCTGGAGAAGTCGGGGGTGCGGTGCGAGACCGTCAACCTGGCCGCGGGGGACTTCACCGGCATTCCGTCCGATTTTGATTACGTGCTCAACTTGGCGGTGGCCAAGAGTGGGAACTGGGAGAAAGATCTCGCGGCCAACGCAGAGTCGGTCGGACTGTTGATGGCCCACTGCCGCAACGCAAAAGCGTTCCTGCATTGCTCCTCAGGTGCCGTCTACGACCCGCCCGACGACGAGCCGCGAACCGAGCACGCCGCGTTGGGTGACAACCACAAGCCTTTGTTCCCAACCTATTCCATCTCCAAGATCGCCGGCGAGGTGGTCGCCAGGACGATGGCTCGCGCGCTGGGCGTGCCGACCACCATCGCCCGGCTCAACGTCCCGTACGGCGACAACGGCGGGTGGCCGTTCTATCACATGGAGATGATGCTCGGCGGCATCCCGATCCCGGTCCCCGCCGGCGGACCGGCCCGCTACAACCCGATCC
>Ga0209656_10000458_pt1 | contig 26984 bp, 29 predicted proteins | sample BogFormECP12_OM2_FD_188239 | JGI IMG/M metagenome (GOLD analysis project Ga0209656, IMG submission 188239) | Bog forest soil microbial communities from Calvert Island, British Columbia, Canada - ECP12_OM2 (SPAdes) (version 2) | ecosystem: Environmental > Aquatic > Freshwater > Wetlands > Bog ...
CCGCGCCTTCCACATCCTCAACCGCATCAATGGCGACGCCTGTCCGGGCCCCGGCCTGCAGGATTTCTTCCGGCGATGCCGCGCGCGGGTTTGCAGGCCTGGTCGCAATCACTCGATCCGCCAGCGGAAACAAAATCTCCGCCATCTCGGAGATTGCCTTATCCCGCATCGCTCCAAAAACAAAAATCACCGAACGGTCCGCATACCGCTCCGAAAGGGCTGAACGCAGAGCCCATGCGCCCGCCGGATTGTGCGCCACATCGATAACGATCTCAGGCCATCCCGTTCGGGCCGCGATCACCTGAAACCGTCCCGGCCACTGCGTCTCATGGATGCCCCTTTCAATGCACTTGGCTTTGATGCTGTTGAATCCCTGGCGGTTCAACTCTTCCGCGGCGGCGATGGCCAGCGCAATGTTGCGTAACTGGTGCCGCCCCACCAGCGGCGTCTCCACCAGAATCTGCTCCCCCATCACCTGAAGCGGATAGCGGTAAATGTGCCTGGGATTGGCCGGCTCGGAACTCGGTACAAGGTACTCGCCACTCCCGGGAGAAACTGGTGGCACAAACGGCACCGCGTTCACCGCTCGCGCCCCCATTTCCAGGATGGCGTTCCCAATCACATCGTTCGCTTCCGGCTGTTGCGGCAACGTCACTACCGGGCCGTCACGACGAATAATTCCCGCTTTCTCGCGTGCAATCTCGTTTACTGTGTTCCCCAGAAATTTTTGATGATCGAGCGAGATGTCGGTAATGACGCTTACTCGCGGCTCTACCACATTCGTGGCATCGAGCCGCCCGCCCATACCCACTTCCAGCACTGCGAGATCCACCTGCTCGCGGGAAAAATGTTCGAAGGCAATCGCTGTCATCATCTCGAAGAAACTGGGATGCCACGGCAGTTTCTTCTTTTCCACAAGCATTTCCGCAACGCGATCAATTTTGCCGTGCAGCTCCGCGAAATCGTCGTCACTGATCTCTTTGCAGTTGATGCGAATGCGCTCGTTGATCCGTACCAGATGCGGTGAAGTGTACAGACCCGTTTTCAATCCTGATGCGCGCAGGATCGAAGCCAGGGTCGCCGCCGTCGAGCCCTTGCCATTCGTTCCGGCGATCAGCACGCTGGGAAACCGCCGCTCCGGATGATTCAGGGCCTGCAGCAGCACGCGCATGTGCGCCAGATCGAATTTGTGCGATGGCGTCTGCGCTAGCTCATGCCCAAGCGCAAACATACGCGACACCGCGGTTTCGTAAGACATAGAGAAGCTCTCAGCCATCAGCCGTCAGCTTTCAGCATATGTTTCAAATTATCAGGCTGGGACAAAATTCGACCAAGCTAAGGGATGGCGGCCATCGGCAGGTTGGTTTGACTGATAGCTAACGGCTAAGAGCTGACAGCCCTCAGGCCGCCATGAAATCCAGCGCCCTTGCGATATAGGGCTTCAGTTCTTTGCGAGGTACCACCGCATCCAGCATCCCGTGCTCCAGCAGAAACTCGCTTCGTTGGAATCCCGCCGGCAGCTTCTGCCGAATTGTCTGCTCAATCACCCGAGGACCGGCAAACCCAATCAGCGCGCCCGGTTCGGCGATATTCAAATCACCCAGCATGGCGAATGATGCCGTCACGCCACCCGTCGTAGGGTCGGTCAGAACCGAAATATAAGGAACCTTCGCTTTATCCAGCCGAGCCAGCGCCGCCGAAATCTTGGCCAACTGCATCAGGCTGACCACGCCCTCCATCATCCGCGCCCCGCCAGAGGCCGACACAATGATCAGAGGCGCCTTCGAGTCCAGCGCGCGCTCCACTGCCCGGGTGATCATCTCGCCCACCACCGCGCCCATGCTGCCGCCAATAAAGGCATACTCCATTACACTGGCTACCACGGGCCGGCCCAGCAGTTTGCCTTGCGCGTTGATTACCGCATCCTTTAGCCCGGTATCGTGTTGCGCCTGCCGCAGGCGCGTCGAGTACGGTTTCAAATCCACAAACTTCAACGGATCGGTTGACGAGAGATTGCCGTCCAGGCTCTCATACTGATTTTCGTCCAACAGCAACGCCAATCTGGTCCGTGCATCGATGCGGAAATGTTTGCCGCACTTTGGACACACGTTCAGATTCTCTTCCAGATCTTTTTTCCAGATAATCTGCCGGCAGTTTTCACACTTCACCCACAACCCTTCGGTGCGAACCGTCTTCTTGCCCGAATTGTCGAGATCGCCGGATTCCCGTTTAAACCAAGCCATAAGAGCAGTTCTCAGTTCTCGGTTGTCAGTTCTCAGTAAAACCGTGTCTCCACCCGGTCACACTTCACGGAGAACTGGGAACTGAGAAACTAGTACTCAATCCCTCTCTGCGCCATGACGCCCTTTTCGTAAGCGTGTTTCACCTGCCGCATCTCTGTGACCGTGTCGGCGACCTCAACGATTGTGGGGTGTGCGTTCCTTCCCGTCAAGATGACATGCACCATTTCGGGTTTCTTCTTGAGGCTCTCGACCACCTTCGCTGCGTCCAGCATGCCGTAACTGATGGCATAGTTGATCTCGTCCAGCACCACCAGATCCCAATCCCCCGACTGAATCGCCCTTTCCGCTTCGACCCAAGCCTCCTCCACCATCTTAACGTCTTCCGGATCAGGCTTCTCCGCGCCCACCTTCACAAATCCGCGCCCCATTTGTTTCATCACAAACTTGTCGCCAAAGGCCTGCACCGCATCCAGTTCCCCATAGTGCCAGGAACCTTTCAGGAACTGCAGCATCAGGACTCGCATCCCCTGGCCAACGGCGCGCAAAGCCGTGCCCATTGCCGCGGTCGTCTTCCCCTTGCCAGCGCCGGTGTTTACCATGATGAGACCGCGGCGTACGTCAGTCATAGTTGGACATTTGATTCTACTAGAAGGCATCTTCCAGCGCGGAATTAGGCCCTGCTAAAGAGCAAGTATCGGCCATCTTTACTCTTCAGTTTCAACTTGTGGTGTACTTTTGACGGTAGATGAATTTTCCACGGAACTCCTGCATCCAATCTGGCGTATTCGTGTGCGGGCAGATCTCTCCCCTGGCAGACTGCGGAGGTCTCGTCGTGATCAACAATTGTTGGATGTTATTGTTTTGCTTCTTTGTGGCTTTGCCTGCATTTTCCGCTCAACACGTTGCAGTTCATCCCAGACCTGGTTTCAATGCAGCCGAGCAGGAGATTATTCGCCAGATTGTCGATATGGAACGCCAGTCGAAAGAGGCCAGCCTCCGTCGTGATTCAGACTTTTCCCTGCACACGCTTGCCGACGACTATGTCGCCATAACCCCACTCGGACAGGTCACCACGAAACAGGAGACAATCTCCGCTCGCCGGAGCGGACAACTCCGCTATGAAGCCATGAATATTACGGACATGGTAGTGCGGGTGTATGGCGATATGGCCGTGGTCACGGCTCGCGCCGACGTGAAGGGCCACCAGCTTGGCGAGGATTTCAGCGGACCCTACCGCTACACTCGGGTCTGGGTTCGCCGCAACGGCCAGTGGCAAATCGTGAGCTATCAGGCGACCGTCACCCAGTAAAATGTGGCGGGTTGAGCCGGCATCTCGAAGACTGCTGTCACGGAGGGTACAGCCTCAACTCAGATTCCCGGTTCCTTTGCTCCCTGTACCTGGCACAAGACTAGTGGGCCTATTCGCGGGATGGTTCGGATCCTCATCGCTCAACAACGGCAACGCGACCCGCAAGGCTTCCACTTGCCGCCTCACTTTCAATAATTCCTGTTCCTTGGCCCGCAGCAGTTCCATCACATCTTTCATGAATGCTCTCCGAAAATCTACTCCGTCTTCTCTATCATTGCGTCACTGGAGGTTAGGTTATCGTACTTCGAAACTGTAGGTGGCGGCGCGCTCAAGAACAACTCACGAAGGTGCACGCTTTGTTCGCAGCGACTCAGTGTCCCGAATGGTACGGATGACCTTTCAGAATCGTGAACGCCCGGTACACCTGCTCCAGCAAAACCACGCGAGCCAACTCGTGTGCCAGCGTCATCCTGCCGAATGAGATTGTGTGTTGCGCCGTAGAGCGTGTCGGATCAGAAAATCCGTCGGCTGGCCCCACCGCGAAGACCAGCGGTAGCGGATTGCGATCCTGATACCCGCCCAGGAACTGCGCGAACTCCTCGGAAGACAACTGCTTTCCGCGAGAGTCCATCAGAACAAGCGTCGACTTGCCACCGGTTAGCCTGCCAGCTTTAGGCGACGAAGCGCGTCCGCACAGCTGCAAGAGTGCAGCTTCGTCGCGCACCGCAACTCCTTCCACAGGCGCGAAACGCGCAATCCGCTTCAGGTATTCGTTCGTCAGCGTCCGGATCGCCGCCTCTTTCGTCTTCCCGACCCAAGCAATCTTGATCTTCACAGCGACATTTACCTACTTGATTCCACACGCCAGCACGACCCGCGCTCCGAACTCAATGTTTTCTCCACTCACATATTGCCCGATGGCCGCGTGCACTTTCTCATGAATCCGCGGCCACATGTCCCCGGGTACACGATCCAGCATGGGCCGAAAGGGCACAGCCACCCCTTGCGCCTGCTCCCACACTTCCTCCGGCGTCCCCGGCCAAGTCCAGGGCAATGTCTTGGTCTCTTCTTCCACTTCCCGAAAACCAGCGCGGCGCAGAACCGCCGAAAGACTACCCGGCTCTGCAAAGCGAAATGGATTCGGACCGCCCGCTGGCAGCAGTGCTCCCCCCACGTGACGGTGAACCACGCCCATCGTGCTCTGCCAGTAGGGCTGCTCAAACGGTCCCCATGCAAAAAAACAGGCGCGAGAATTCTTACGGAGAACTCGATGCAGCTCTCGCAAGGCAAGCACGGCGTCGGGAAAGAACATGACTCCAAAGCGACAAGTGGCGAGATCGAAACTCTCGTCTCCAAAGGGTAGAGCCTGGGCATCCGCCTGCCGGGTGGAAAAATTGTCCAGACCGCGCTCCTGCGCCCGTCTGCTGGCGATCTCAAGAAGGTCGGCGCTCAAATCCAGAGCCGTGACCCGCCCCTGCGCTCCAACCCTCATCGCAATGCTGATGGCGGGCTCGCCCGTGCCACTGGCCAAATCCAGAACGCGCATTCCCGGCTTCGGCTGCGCATATTCCACCAGCGCCTCCGTCACCGCCTTGCCCATCACCGCCGACTTCGCCTTCCACTTGTCGGACGCGATGAGCCGGTAGGAATTTCCCCAACGCTGCCCTGTTTCGTATTCCGGCTTGGAAGAAATCGTCATAAGACACAGAACGCCAGCAAGCATCGCTCATCTGAGGAGGAAGAGCTACGCTTTGTTTCGGCGAGGAGCGACCGCATGTTTCTTCGGAGACTTGGGCCTCTTTGTCTTCGTCTTTGTCGCGGAGGCAGCCTTCCGCTTCGGCTCGGGTTTCAATTCCGAAGGTTCGAGGCGCTTGGCCGTTTTCCAGAGGCGCTCCAGATCGTAGAACTTGCGCGCCTTCTCGGAAAAAACATGGACCACGAAATCCACATAGTCGACCAGAATCCACTCGCCCTGCTTATATCCCTCGACGTGTGTCGGCCGCAAATCTGCCGCTTTCAGGCGCAGTTCCACCTCGTCCGCAATGGCCTGCACCTGTCGCGGATTCGTGCCGCTGCACAAAACGAAGTAGTCGGTAAATGCCCCCGAGCCCTTCTCCATTTCCAGGATTGAAAGTTCTTCTGCTTTTTTGTCAAGGCAGGCCTGAATGGCTGCCGCTACCTGTAGTTTCAGCTCATTTTTTTTCATGCAGAGAGTGTCGGTCGTTGGTCGTTCGTCATGGGTGATGGTTGGTTCAACTCGGATCGATTTTCCATTGTAAATGACGGACGGTCTCCGCGACCTCCTCCGTCGCGATCGCCATCCCTAGGCAATACAGTCGGTGACGACCAAGGGTCCGCGACTACCGACTTTTGTACAGCCCCATTTTCTTGATGTAGTCGGCAACCGCCGGTTCCAGGAAGCGGCCAAGCGGCTTACCGGCAGCGACGGCCTCGCGGATTGCCGTAGAGGAAATCGGTTGGTAGACATCATCCAGCAGATGGACGTTAACCCCAGTAAGCACCAAGTCGCCCTTGGCAGCCTGCTTGTGAAACGGCCGCGTCGCCTCTTCGCGAGGTCGCAGCTTCGCCGGCAGCGCGTTGGCTACGTCGGCCAGGGAGTACCCCGGCCTGCTGGCAACCACGAACTCGCACTCTCGAAACAGATCCTCGGAGCGGTGCCACTTGGCAATGTCCGCGAATGCATCGACACCGATGAGCAGGAAGAACCGGTCCGCTTTCTTGAACGACTGCTTGACGCGCTCGACGGTATCGATGGTGTAGTTGGGTTTTGCCTCACGTTCTTTTTCTTTCTTCCGGCCCGGGTTATCTGTCTCAAGCTCCTCCGGCGCTTCCAGCAGGGAAGGTTGGAAATCTTTGTCTTGTGAAGTGGCCAGAGCAATCATGGCATAGCGGTGAGGAAAGCCCGATAAAGGTTGGCGCTGCTTATGTGGAGGAATATTTGCCGGAACAAACAGAATCCGGTTCAGCTTGTAGCGTTCCCGCGCCGCGCGTGCCATGGCGAGATGTCCGCGATGGATCGGATCGAACGTTCCGCCAAATAATCCTACATTCATGAGCCGCTAGTGTCTTCGTTTCCAGCCTCAGTTGGCAAGTTCAACCTTTCCGGCAGAATCTGGCCACTGCCTTTGGCTGAAAGTCGGCCGATGGGGGCATGTCCGATTGGCCCGGAGTCATCTGCCAAGGAAACATCGCCTCCCGAGAATTTGGGATGAACTCCTGTAATCTCGTGCATCTAAAAATGTGCAGTTAATATCCGTTACATGCGAGTAACCCTCCCCCTACTGCGCATCCAACCGGCCCGTGCGCCGATTCTACGCTACGGCGTAGCCGTCCTCAGCACCACGCTGGCTCTTATCCCAGCGGTGCTGCTTCCCAACATCACGGAGAGCCGGCTGGCGGTCTTCGCCGTCGCCGTGATGGTGAGTGCGTGGTATGGCGGCTGGAAGCCAGGTCTGGTCGCCACCTCGTTCGCTCTGACCGTCAGCGCGTATTTCTCATTCTCCGGTGAACGCACTCCAGCTCAATTTCGTTCAACCATGATGCGCCTGGCCCTGTTCGTGGTACTGGCGGCTCTCATCTGCTGGTTCAACGCGGCATTGCGAGCCACTCAGGAAGGATTGCGCCGCTCCGAGATGAATTTTCGTTCTTTGGTGACCAACGCTCCCTATGGCATCTGCCGCTGCGATTCCGCTGGCCAATTATTGGATGTGAATCCTGCCTTGCTGACCATGCTGGGATATTCCTCTGCACGAGACCTTGTAGGACAGCATCTCGGAGCCCTCTACTTGGACACGCATCAGTGGTTCGAGTTGGCCGATTACCTGCGCTCGGCTGCGGCCTTCAACGGGCTGATCGCCGAGTGGAAGAGAAAAGATGGAATTGGCACCGTGGTTCGGGTTTCCGGCCGAGCCGTCTCGGATGGCGACACCGGCACTGCCTTCGAGCTGTTTGCCGAGGACGTGACCGAGCGCCGCGCTTTAGAGCAGCAACTCCGGCAATCGCAAAAAATGGAGGCTGTAGGGAGACTTGCAGGCGGAATTGCCCACGATTTCAATAACCTGCTGATGGTAATTTCAGGCTACTCCGAGTTTCTGCTGGATCGCCTGGGCCCAGACCCCGCTCTTCGTGGTCCGGCGCAGGAAATCGCCGGGGCCGCACAGCGCGCCTCTTCACTCACCCGCCAACTGCTTGCCTTCAGTCGCAAGCAGATGATGGCGCCGAAAATTCTTGATCTCAACGAAGTCATCACAGAGAACCTGAAGATGCTGACGCGCGTGATCGGCGAGGATATCGATCTCGTGATGGTTCCTGCAGCCACGCTCGGCGCCGTCCGTGCCGACGCTGGGCAGATTGATCAAGTCATCATGAATCTTGCCGTGAACGCTCGGGACGCGATGCCCTCCGGGGGCAAGCTCACTATAGAGACCTCTAACGTTTCACTTGACGAAGAGTATTCCCGCTTCCACGCCCCCCTGCGTCCGGGAGACTACGTGATGCTCACCATCAGCGACACCGGCATGGGCATGGATTCCGAGACTCAGTCCCATATCTTCGAGCCTTTCTTCACCACCAAGGGAACGAAAGGAACCGGCCTGGGGCTATCCACGGTTTACGGCATCATCAAGCAGAGCGGCGGCTACATATGGGTTTATAGCGAGTCCGGCAAGGGAACGACGTTCAAGATCTACTTGCCCCGCGTCCCGGAAAGAGCGGAGAGTCCGGCGGTGGTTTCAACAGCGGAGTCTGTCGCGACCGAGCCGGGAACCGAGACCATCCTGCTGGTGGAGGACGAAGCCAACCTGCGCTATCTGGCTCGCCAGTTCCTGGAGAAGCAGGGCTATCGTGTCATCGAAGCTGCCGACGGAGCCGTGGCCATGCAGATCGCGGTCGCCCATGAGGGCACGATTCACCTTCTGCTAACCGATGTCATCATGCCCGGTATGAACGGGCGCGAACTCGCGCAGCGGATTTCGGAAATTCGTCCCAACACAAAAGTGCTTTACATGTCCGGCTACACGGAGAATGTGATCGGTCACAATGGCACGCTGGACGCCGGTGTACGTCTGCTGCAGAAGCCCTTCACCCTGCGTGAGCTGAAAAGCAAAGTTCGCGAAGTACTGGATTCCACTCCGATCGGTAGTGAGGTCGATATGTCGGTTCGAACTGCTCAAGCTTCGCCGGCGAAGGGGCCGGAACAGCCCCTATCGCGTGCACCCCGTTTTCAATTGCACTTACCTTTGAAATATCGTCGTCTGGATGAAGAGAAGTGGCACGACGGCGAAACCAGAAACATCAGCCGCTCCGGATTGTTGTTCCAGGCGGAAGATTCTCTGCAGCCCAATGTGCAACTGGAAATCAATCTGGTATTGCCGGCCGAGATCGCAGGCCTTTCGCCAACAGAAGTAGTTTGCCGGGGACAGATCGTGCGCACGGTGAAGTCTGCTGGAGAAGAAATGCATCCCGCCCTGGCGGCCAAGATTCTTCAGTATCACTTTCAGCACGGGTCGCAGATTCCGCGGGCGTGAAGCCGGATCCGTGGAATTCGATTACCCGGCTCGGCCTTCTACGCTTTCGGCCTTCTGCAATGCTTGCTCGCGTAGCTCATCCACTTCCTTGGCCATCGCGTACTTTAACTCGTCGATTCCTTTGCCGGTCACCGCTGATATTTCGTAGAGCTTCAACTTGTGCTTCTTGCAATATTTTTTCAGGGCGGCCAGTTTGTCTTTATTGGCCACATCGATCTTCGACGCGACCATAATCATGGGTTTCTCTTCCAGATGGGCACCGAAGCTGGCTAGTTCGCCCAGAATCACTTCTACGTCCTTCACAACGTCAGGTCGCCCGCTTGCGTCCGACACATCCACCAGGTGAACCAGCAAGCGCGTGCGCTCGATGTGTCGAAGGAACTGTGTTCCCAACCCGGAGCCCGCGTGTGCGCCCTCGATTAAGCCAGGAATGTCCGCCACCACAAAACTGATTTCGTTCCTAGGGTCGCCGACTGCGACCACGCCGAGATTTGGCTCCAGGGTAGTGAATGGATAATCCGCAATCTTAGGCCGCGCCGCCGAAATACGGGAAATCAACGTGGACTTGCCCACATTCGGATATCCGACCAGCCCCACATCGGCAAGCAGCTTCAACTCCAGCCGGTAGTTATGTTCTTCACCCGGCCGACCCGGCTCGTGTTCCCGCGGAGCCTGATGGACTGAGGTAGCAAAGCGCGCATTGCCGCGTCCACCCCGGCCACCGCAGGCAATCACCATGCGTTGATCCGGCCCCGAGAAATCAAATACCTTCTCGCCGGTCTCTTCGTCATACACAATCGTTCCTACGGGAACTTTCAGAACCACATCTTCGCCTTCGCGCCCAGTTTTGTTTGAGCCTTCGCCGTGGCGTCCGCGCTCGGCTTTGTATTCGGGATTGAAGCGGAAATGCACCAGCGTATTGTGCCGCTCGCTGGACTCCATGATCACATCGCCGCCCTTGCCGCCGTCGCCGCCCGAGGGGCCGCCGCGCGGAACAAATTTCTCGCGGCGAAAGGCCATGCAGCCATTGCCACCGTCCCCCGCCTTCACCCGAATTTTTGCCTCATCGATAAACATTGGTGAGATCAACGAATACAAGTAGAGATGTTCACGAGCGATTGTCCGATAAAACAAAAAGCCTCGTCCCGAAGGCGAGGCCAGGCCGCTTCGCACAGCTTCCCGCGGCCGCCGAAGCGCAATGCCGATCCAGCAGACGGACGAAAACTACTCCGCCACTTCCATCGGCTCGACCATCACGAATTTGCCCATCGAGCCCTTGTTCAGGAACTTGATCCGTCCCGTGATCTTGGCGAAAAGCGTATCGTCTTTGCCACGGCCAACGTTGAGCCCCGGCTTCACCCGTGTTCCGCGCTGCCGCACGATGATCGTTCCGCCGGGGACGATCTGCCCGCCGAAGGCTTTGAATCCAAGCCGCTGCGCGTTCGAGTCGCGGCCGTTTCGTGAAGTTCCTTGTCCCTTTTTATGTGCCATGAATAAACTCTCTCAACTCTCAGTCGATTTTCAACTTCGTTTTACTTCTTTTTCTTGGGCGCGGATTTCTTCGCCGCCTTCTTCGGAACGGCCTTCTTGGCTGCGTGCCCCTTCGCCTGCCCTTTGGCGGTCTTCACCTCAGCGTGAGACTCGTGCTCTTCCGCAGGCGCAGCCTTCTTTACTTTCGGTTCCTTCTTCGCCGCCAACGCTGGAGCCTTGAAGCTCTGCCCGTCAAAAGCAATCTCTGTGATGCGCACGGCGGTGTACGACTGCCGGTGCCCACGCAGCTTTTTATACTGCTTCTTCCGCTTGTAATGAAAAACCAGGATTTTCGGGCTGCGGCCTTCTTCCACCACTTCGCCGACCACGCGCGCTTCCGCTTCCGGTTTGCCGATCTTTCCTTCGCCGCCCGACACCGCCAACACATCAGAGAAGTCCACGTGGCCGTCGGTGCCCGTAGCCAGCTTCTCCACTCGAATTACATCTCCGGGCGCCACCCGGTACTGCTTTCCACCGGCGCGGATGACCGCGTACATACGTCTGCCTCCGTCAAAATGTCGTGAAATCAGTTCATCAAGCGCGTTTCCCGCGCACACAGATGCAACGCTGGCACCCGCTGAACTTTCTCTGCTTGCTGTGTTTTCCGCCACGGCGCTTCAGCAGCCAAGGCAGGCGTCCCCAGAACGGGTCGGCGAGTACAGGCAAACTCAACTATTTTAGCGTGTGCTGTGGAAATCGGTCAATCTACGCTTTTCAGATCACCTGCCATGTGCGAGAATTCGGCCGGTCTTGGGTCGCTTCGGGATCGCTCCCGCTATGAGTCAGAGAGGAATTCCAACATGAACCGCATTCTCGCCACTTCCCTGTGCGTGCTCGCCCTCACCCTGTCCAGCATTGCGGAACCGCAGAAGTCAACGGCCAAGAAATCCTCCGCCGGTCCCGCCCCCGACAGCGCTTACATGCAGAAAATCTGGGACGGCTGGGCCACACTGGATACTGCGAACGTGGCCAAATTCTATGCCAGCGGTCCACACACTTTTTTTGATATCGCCCCTTTGAAATACGACAGCTGGGACGCCTACGAAAAAGGAGTCCAGGACGTCCTCTCCGGCTACAAAAGCGCGAAATTTACGGTAAACGACGATGCCGCGATTCATGCCCACGGCGACTTGGTCTGGGGCACCGCGACGGTGAAAGAAGAGATGACGACGAAAGCCGGCAAGGTGGAGATGGGCAATTTTCGTTGGACAGTGGTTTGGGAGAATCAGGGCGGCAAGTGGCTGATCGTCCACGAACACGTCTCTGCCCCGTTGCAATAGGATGGTTGCTTGTCCAGAAACTTGCTCGTTGCGCTCGCCGCATTCGCAGCGCTAACCCTCTCCGCTGCCGCCACCGCAGCGGCGTTCACGGCGCGATCCGCTCGGACCTGGTATCCCACACTTCGCAAGCCGCGGGGCAATCCACCAGCCTCCTATTTCGGTCCCGTATGGACTGTTCTTTATTTTCTGATGACGATTGCCGCCTGGAATGTATGGCGGGTGGGCGACGGTTGGACGGGCGCGTCGCCGGCCATTACAGTCTTCCTCATCCAGTTGGCTCTGAATGCCGCCTGGTCGGCCATCTTCTTCGGATTGCGCTCCCCCGCGTGGGCCTTGCTGGAAATCATCCTGCTGTGGGCTGCAATTCTTGCAAGCATCATTTTGTTCTGGCGAATCTCAACGTTCTCCGGTGCTCTCCTTCTTCCGTATCTCGCGTGGGTTACTTATGCAGCATATTTGAATGCCGGAATCTGGCGCTTGAATCGAGCGGCCTCGGAGTAAGCGATAATTACCTCTGTAATCCCAGGTAACCACGAAAATCTTGCAGAAACAATCAAGCTGCGACAGGGTTAATACATACTGAAAATGTGGGGAGATTTACCATGCGAGACCGAATCCTCTTTGTGATTTCGATTTTCTTGCTGGCCAGCGTGGCCTGGGGCCAGCAGCAACCAGTCGGCAGTAACACCCAGCCCAGCGCGCAGCAGAGCATGCCGGGCATGGATATGTCTGGCCACGACATGTCGAATATGAAAGGCATGTCCATGAGCGCGGAAAAGGACGACAAGGATTCCGACGCCGGCATGCACGCCATGCATTCCATGGAGGGCCACATGGACATGGGCCCGCACATGAAGATGACCGCGCTTCGCCCGGTGAAGCCGGGCGATGCCGAGCGAGCGCAACAGGTGGTAGAAGCCGCGCGCAGAGTATCCGCCAAATACATGGACTATCACGTTGCCTTGGCCGACGGCTTCAAGATCTTCCTTCCGAACGTTCCGCAGAAGATGTACCACTTTACTAACTACCAGTATGGATTCGAAGCGGCTTTCAGTTTCAATCCCGAACACCCGACGTCCCTGCTCTACGAAAAGCATGGCGACGACTACAAACTCATCGGTGTTATGTATACGGCTCCCAAGCGCTTCGGCGAAGATGAACTCGACCAGCGGATTCCGCTTAGCATCGCGCAATGGCACGAGCACGTGAATTTCTGTACCGCACCGGCCGGGCGAAAGAGCGAATATCTGATCCCACATCCACAGTTTGGCTTGAGAGGATCGATCACCACGCAGGAAGCTTGCGATGCCGCCGGCGGAACATTCCATCCGGTCATCTTCAACTGGATGGTGCACCTCTACCCGTTCGAAAAAGATCAGGCGAGCATCTGGTCCGTGGACCGTCAGCACGGCGACGCAGACTAACTCCGTGTAGGGGCGACCGCCATTCGGCCGCCCCGCGCTACCCACCACGATTTCTGCGCGTCTTCAACTGTTTCCGACTAAAGCCAGACAGAACACCTCTCCTCTGTACCCGCTTTCCTGAACCAACTTCATCGCGGTCTTCTGCTACCGGAAATCTGCGCTCTTCGTCCAAAGATGCATGATGCGAAGCTGCCCCAAACGTGGATTCAGAACCATGGAACTTTCGGCGAGGCACATTCGTAGTAGTAGGCGTGGGTAGCAGTAGCGCAGAGGTTAGGTTGCGCGGGGATCTTTCGAAGCAGGCATATCTAGAGGGGTTTAGGGGATTCTCTCACTGTCGGTTTGGCGGCCCAGGTGAGAAAATCCCCGTGCACAGCAAGACAAGACTCGCGCCTTGTCGGCTGAACCCCAGCGGTTGCATTGTAGGCGATTCGCGGCAAAACACCAATGTTTTCTCGCGTACGTCGTGAGCCGGGCCGCCCTAACCGTTTCCCGACGCAATTTCGGGAAAGAAAAAGGAGCAGTCATGACGTTCGCAAAAGTTTCCAAGAGTGTGGTACTGGGTTTGGCATTACTGATGGCATCCAGCGCTTTCGCCTCCAGCAAAGCCAATTTGGAACTGATCAATGCTGTGACGGTCAACGGAACAACCTTGAAACCAGGCGACTACAAGGTCCAGTGGGAAGGCAGCGGCCCGAACGTGGAACTGAGTATCCTGAAAGGCAAGGACGTAGTCGCGAAAGTCCCAGCGCACGTGGTTGAACTGCAGACGCCTTCCTCGAACGATGCGGCCGTAACCCGTCAGAATGCCAGCGGACCAAACTCGCTCGCCGGCATCCGCTTCCAGGGAAAGAAATTCTCTCTGGAACTGGGAGACAGCAGCGACAACATGCAGGCCAGCGGTTCCAGCAAGTAACCAGTCGAAGACAAACCGGGAACAACACTGGGGGGAGCACTCTTGCTCCCCTTTAATGTTCCGCCGGTGAATACCATTTTTATTGTGGTGAAGTTTTTTCTAGTGCCGCGTTGAGGTGTACGTTGCTCCCGCCGGTAACTTTCAGCTTCCGCTCCCAATCCTTGAATCCCGTTTTCTTCACCGTAACGGTATGATCGCCCTCGGTGACCTGCACATCGGAAGGCGTGTTGCCGACGAAACTTCCGTCGACCTCGATGTCTGCGCCGGTCGGATCGGATCCCATCTGCAGTTTGGCTGAGCCAGAGTCCACATTCTCGCCGCGCGCATTTGTGGCCGTATCTTGCGCCACAGCATCCGCCGGTTCGGCTGGCTGAAATTTCGCGATGTCGAGCTTCATGTCGCCGTTCACATACGCCGTAATCTCAGTTCCCTTGGGGATGCTTATGTCCTTGCCGTGCATTAACAGGAAGAGAGGCGCCGCAGGAAAGAACACAATGCTTGTCGCCACCATACCGCCAACCATGCCACCAGTGTGCCCGCCACCCTTGAGATCCTTGACCGCTCGCAGCGCCGCCTTCTCGCCGCTAACCAGTTTGACGTAGTCGATGTTCATGTCCAGCTTCCCGCCACGAGCCATGCGTCTCTTCGCTTGAGCCTCGGTAATTGTTGCGAACGCTAGGCCTCCCTTCGCAATAACGAGCGTGCCATTTAGGGTGATATCATCCAGAACCTCAAAGTCCATCGTGTCGCCCACATGTGCATCGGCTGATGAGACAGTCCGATTGATCCGCAACCTTACGGGCGTTTCCTCCTCGAGCACAAATCCTTTGGCGGAGGTAAAGTTCGTCTGCGGTGCCTGCCCTTGTGTGGGTTGTTGCGCCGCCGGAGAAGCAGAAGGCAGTGGTGCTGTGGTCTGTGCTAGAGAAGCGCAGGATATGGATAACCACACCAGTCCTAACGGCAGAAAAATCTTCAAGGGACCTCCGGTCGCGACGATGCTTTGGAGAACAGGGCCTGGAACAGGCCATTATCCTCCCGGAGGAAGCGAAGTCAATTCAAATACATGCGGAAGGATCAGAAAGACACAAGGGAGCGCCCAAAGCGCTCCCTTTTTGGAACTGTTAACTAATCAATACCCTCAGTACTTCGGCACCTTCGGATCCACTCTCTCCGACCATGCGGTGATCCCGCCCACCAGGTTGTGCACCTTTCTAAAACCCGCCTGCTGCAGGAACGCGACCGCCTTCGCGCTGCGTCCGCCCATCTTGCAGTGGACGACGATTTCACGGCTCGAATCCAATTCATTTACGCGCTTCGGCAAATCGTTCAGCGGAATCAGATGTCCGCCGATGTTGCAGATCTGATACTCGTGCGGCTCGCGCACGTCGAGGACAAACAGATCCTCTTTCGCATCCAGACGCCGCTTCAATTCTTCGACTTGAATTTCCGGAACTCCATTTGCCACCGGTTTTTCCTCCCCGCGAATTCCGCAAAACTCGTTGTAGTCTATCAGCTTCGTCACCGTAGGATGTGTCCCGCAGACCGGGCAATCAGGATTCTTCCGCAGCTTCAGCTCGCGGAACTTCATGCCCAGTGCGTCAATCAGCAGCAACCGCCCAATCAGAGGGTCGCCGATTCCCAGGATTAATTTGATCACTTCGGTGGCCTGCATCACGCCCACCAACCCGGGCAGAATGCCCAGCACTCCGCCCTCCGCGCAGGAAGGCACCAGCCCTGGCGGCGGCGGCTCCGGATACAGGCAGCGGTAGCACGGTCCATCCTCCGTGGCAAAAACACTTGCCTGCCCTTCGAAGCGAAAGATCGATCCGTAAACATTCGGCTTGCCGGTGAGTACGCACGCATCATTCACCAGGTAGCGCGTGGGAAAATTATCTGTGCCGTCGGCAATGATGTCGAAATCTCGAAACAATTCCAGAGCATTCTCGCTGCTCAGCCGCGTATCGAACTTCCGCAGATTCAGGAATGGATTGATCCCCGTCAATTTATCCGCCGCAGAATCCAGTTTCTTCCGCCCCACATCGGCAGTCGAGTGGATGATCTGCCGCTGCAGATTGGTGTAATCGACCACATCGAAATCCACCAGGCCCAGCGTGCCCACGCCCGCCGCCGCCAGGTACAGCGCCAATGGCGATCCCAGTCCTCCCGTGCCAATGCACAGCACCCGCGCGGCCTTCAGCTTTTGCTGCCCCTCCATGCCGACCTCCGGCATGATTAAATGCCGCGAGTAGCGCAGGATTTCGTCCTTGTTCAGGGTCACTGGAATTTCGGTTGTGGTTGTCGCCATAAAGTCCTCGATTGAAATGTGGATATTCGGAAGCGTCAAAAGCTAAACCGCTAGCAGCACGAAGGGCAACAACAACAGCGGCAGCTTGTGAAGGAAGGTTTCAATTCTCTATTCCTGAGTTCGCCGGATCCTTGGTCACCGAGCGCCTCCAGCGATGGAAGGCACAATGGAAATGTTATCACCTTCCTTCACCGCGGTCGCTTCTTTCTGCAAGTAGCGAACGTCTTCGTCGTTCACGTACAAGTTGACGAACGCGCGCAGCCTCCCGTCCTCCGCATAAAGATGCCGGCGCAGATCGGGATGTTGCGCCAGCAGGTCGCTCATGGCTTCGCCCACAGTCGCGCCCTTTACTTCCACGGTTGATTGTTTTCCAACATATTGCCTTAAAGGAGTAGGGATGTGAATCTTGCTCATAGTCTAAGCATAAAAGATGCGGCGCGATTACGGGAAGATTCATGCCTGTATAAGTTCGGCCCCACGGCAGTCACTTACACGCCCTGTGGCAAGCCCATAGAATCAAACAGAGGAGAACTATGATGACGATCTTTGATCCGGCGCATGGCAAAATCGTTGACGGCGGCGGAGGGAGCTTCGGACTTCTGCGTCTGATCGGAATCGGGATCGCCGCATTTTTGCTGGTCATCCTTCTATTCAGTGCCGTCACGCGCGTCGGTACTGGTCATGTCGGTGTTCTCACCCTCTTCGGAAAGGTCACGGGCGAGACCCTCGGCGAAGGCATCCATCTCATCAATCCGCTGAAGACCAACAACGAACTTTCCATCCAGACGCAGACGTTAAAAGAATCGGCCAACGTTCCTTCCAGCGAAGGCCTGATGATGAGCCTGGACACATCGCTGATCTACCACCTCAATCCCGACCGGGCCTCCGAGGTTTTCCAGAAGATTGGCGCCGACTATGAAAATGTCGTCGTCGAGCCGACTCTCCGCTCCGCCATCCGCGAGGCCACGGCATCGCATACCGCCAATGCTCTTTATACCGGCGAACGCGAAATGGTTGGCAAGCAGATCTACGACCAGGTCAGCGCGCAACTCAGTCAACGCGGCTTAACGGTGGAGAACGTTCTGCTGCGAGATATCCAACTCCCCGCCACGCTGAAAGCCGCCATCGAAGCCAAACAACAAGCTGAACAGGAATCGTTGGCGATGAACTTCCGCCTGCAAAAAGAAACGCAGGAAGCTCAGCGTAAGCGCATCGAAGCGGCTGGCGTCCGTGACTTCCAGCAGATCGTGGCCCAAGGCATCACTCCGTCGTTGCTCGAATGGAAAGGGATAGAAGCTACCGAGAATCTGGCCAAGAGCGCCAACACAAAAGTCGTCGTAATCGGCAATAACAAGAATGGCCTTCCCTTGATTCTCGGCCAATAACCTGCGGCTGCTAACATGACATCGTGCTCCCGCTTCTGGACATCCGTCACCTGAACGTAGAGTTCTCGGCTGGACAGCCGAGGGGCGTTGCTCCCGCACGAACTTTGCCCGCCGTCCGTGATCTCAACTTCTCCATCGCTCCCGGTGAAGTTCTGGGCCTGGTCGGCGAATCCGGCTCCGGCAAATCGATCACATCCCTCGCCATCATGCGCTTGCTCCCGGCTCAGGCACACGTCTCGGGCGAAATCCACTTCGCCGAGAATGGCGCGTCTAGCAGTCTCGCCAATCTTCCTGACGACGCCATGCGCCAACTCCGCGGCTCGCGCATCGCCATGATTTTCCAGGAGCCCATGACCGCGCTCAATCCGGTCATGCGGGTCGGCGACCAGATCGCGGAAGCCGTGTTGGCGCACAACCAAGTGACGAAGAGCCAGGCGTGGCAACGCGCGGTCGATGCCATGAACGATGTCGCCATCCCCGATCCCTCCCGACGGGCCCGCGACTATCCTCATCAACTCTCCGGCGGCATGCGCCAGCGCATCATGATCGCCATGGCGATCGTGAACCATCCGCAGCTGCTCATCGCCGACGAGCCCACCACTGCCCTCGACGTCACGATCCAGGCGCAGATCCTCACCTTGCTCGCCGAGCTCCGCTCCAAGTTTGGCCTCGCTATGCTTTTCATCTCGCACGATCTTGCCGTGGTTTCGCAAGTCGCTGACCGCGTCGCCGTAATGTATGCCGGAAGCGTCGTCGAACTCGGCTCCAAACATGAGATCTTCCACACCCCCTCCCATCCTTATACTCGCGGACTTTTGCACTCCGTGCCCGACCTGAAAACGAATCGCAGTCGCCCGCTTGGCACCATCGAAGGCACTGTCCCGCCGCTGCATGCCTTGCCCCCCGGCTGCGCCTTCGAGCCGCGATGCGGACTTCGCCTTGCCCAATGCGCCAGAGTATTTCCTCCGCTGGAAGAAGTAGCCCCAGGGCACTGGGCCCGCTGCCCGATCGTCAACCCAAAATAGCGATGGCGGAATAAAACCTGCCCGTGTATCCTCTTTCGTCACGCTCGGTCTATAATCGCCATCCGTCTGGTGTTCATTGCGAATACTGCTGCTTAGCGACATTCACGCCAACCTTGAAGCCCTGGAGGCCTGCCTCGCCGCAGCTCCACCATTCGATTTTGTCGCGAACCTTGGCGATGTAGTCGGCTACGGAGCCTCTCCCAACGAAGTGATCGACCGCTCTCGCGACCTAGGAAAAGTCTTCGTCCGCGGTAATCACGACAAAGCCGCCACCGGCCTGCTGGAACTCGACGACTTCAATCCCATGGCCGCGGCCGCTGCCGTTTGGACCCGCGATCAACTTACGCCCGAACATCTTGAATGGCTGCGCTCCTTGCCGCAAGGCCCGCGCCCTTTGGACGACTTTCCCCACGTGCAAATCGTGCACGGCTCGCCCGAGGATGAAGACGCCTACGTGGTTTCGATCGGCGACGCGCTGGTCCCGCTCATCACCATCGCAACGCCCGTCACCTTCTTCGGCCACACCCACCTGCAGGGCGGATTCTTCGCCAACGGTTCGAGCGCCGACGGCTTCCGTCCCGAATATCGCACCGTAGGCAAAGCCGAGTCCGTTTCCTTGCAAATGAAATCCGCCACGCGCTACATGATCAATCCGGGCTCCGTCGGACAGCCCCGCGACGGGGACTGGCGAGCTGCCTTCGCACTCTTCGACACGGACGCCCAGATCGTTCACTTTCACCGCACGCCGTACAATCTGAAGGCCGCGCAAGACCGTATCTTCGCGGCGAATCTCCCCTCGAGGCTGGCAACGCGCCTTGCCGCCGGCCGCTGACACCATCGCTCCTCGTCCCGTCCGGGCGTTGTAAACTCGTTGGCATGCCCTACCCACGCGGCAACTCAACCAAATCGCTTTTCCCACAACGCGATAGTTCCTCCCGCGAGAATCCTCCCGAGCATTATTTGATCGCGCACAGCGACGGCGGAGCCCGTGGTAATCCCGGTCCCGCCGGCTACGGCGTTGTCATCCAGGATCAGTCTGGCCGCAAAGTCGCCCATCTTAGCGAGTATCTCGGCCACCAGACCAACAATTTTGCCGAGTACCAAGGCCTGATCGCGGCTCTCGAATACGCTCTCCAGCACGGCCCCAAGGCCCTCAAGATCATCAGCGATTCCGAGTTGCTGGTCCGGCAGATTAAAGGCATCTATAAAGTCAAGAACGCAACCCTTCAGGATCTTCACGGACGCGCCAAAGAATTGATCGCCCAACTCGACTGGTTCTCCATCGGCCACGCCCTTCGCGAACAGAACACCGAAGCAGACCGCCTGGCGAATGAAGCCATGGATAAAGGTATGGGCCGAAGTGTGGCGCGAGTACCCGCACCGGCGAGCACCGGAGGCAGCCCGGCGCAGGAACTGGAAGGCATCATCCGCAACGGAGTGGTGGAGTTCACAAACGGCAAACTCCCAGAAGGTACCCGAGTCCAGGTCCGAGCGAAGAAGTGAGGTAAGGAGAGCGGAGAGCGGAAGCCCAGAAACAGCTATTCCGCTGCCGAAGTGTGGTCGTGCACAATCTTCCAGCCTCGGGAAACTTGCGGAACGCCAGCGTGAATAGTCCGTGCGGAGTCTTCCCGTCCGACATCGTCAACTGCCACGAACCGCGCGCGAAGGCTGCATCCGCGCCAAGCATCTCAATACGCAAGCCGGAAAATTCCAGCTTCCCCATCTCATGCCCCGGACTGACATACGCTGCGCGGTAGCGCTCGATCATAGCCTGCCATCCGTGTTTCTCTTTCGCGCCAGAGAAGAATGTCAGCTCTGGAGAATTCCAGTAGCCCGCCATGAAGCCTTCCAGATCGTGCCGGTTCCACGCGTCTTGCTGCACGCGTAACACATGCCCGACGTCGGATTTGCCGTCCACGTTAGCGTCTGTCGTGGCCTGTGCACGAGCACGGCCAGGGGCCGCGGACAGCATCATCGAACAAAGAAAGAAGGATTGGGCGAACAGAATGACGCGCATGCAAGCCTCCAAGTGTGGCGAACCAGAGCGCACCAGTTTCGCACGAGGCAAGAGTTTGAAGGGAGGATTTCGGACGCGAACCGACGAGAATTTACGCGCGGCCCTTCTTGGCGGCAACGGCCTTAACCGCTTTCCCGGCAACTTCCCAGGGACGCTTCGGCCGATCCACGGGTGCCTTATCGTCGTCCTTAAGACGATCGTAGTGGTAGGAGTCGCTCACTTGTCCCCAGCGACTCGTTGTAGAGACTCGGCAGTCCAAGTCCAACTTTGAGTTCTTCGGCAAACATCTGCAAGGCTTTGAGATGGTCGGCCGTCGCCGGTACTTCCGTCTTAGAGTTCTTCAGAAACTGCTGGTAGCCGCGGTTGACCAGCTTCGAGATCTCGCTGCCGATGAGGTAACCGGGATACGCAAAAATTTTCACACCATCTTCGTCGGTCTTCTGGATGGCGGCCGACACATTATATTTTCTGAGGAACACCCGCCCGTTTGTTCCTGGCGCTTCCGTCACATCGAAACCGTGGTCGCGCAACCATGCCAGTGCTTCCTCGTAGGTTCGTGCTTCGATCGCTTTCGACATTATCCCCGCTTCCACTCTTCCGTTTAGATGCAGCTCCGTGCAAATTGCTGCGTAGCTATTTACGGCTGCATCGACTTGCAATTCGAATCATCTAAGGACACCATACTACATAGCGTGTTTCGGTCGTTCTTGCATATTACGATAGTCACGGGGAAATGGTTCAGTTATGGGTCAGGGTTCTACTGAGTGGGCGGCGACTTTTCCGGCGTATCAGGCTCCGGAACGCGAGATCGCGCGCCCAGGGCAGAGTTTGCTGCAGCGCATCGGCAACACTCCGCTGTTGCGCTTCGACCGGCTCACCTCGAATCTGCCTGGCGTGACACTTTTGGGCAAGGCCGAATGGCATAATCCCGGCGGCTCCGTGAAAGATCGCGCCGCTTCCAACATCGTTGCCGAAGGCCGGCGCAGCGGCCAGTTCACTCCTGGCAAGATTTTGCTCGATGCCACCAGCGGCAACACCGGCATCGCCTATTCCATGCTAGGCGCAGCCGAGGGATTTCCCGTCACGCTGTGCATGCCGAGCAATGTCTCCGCCGAGCGCAAAAAGATTCTGAGCGCCTACGGCGCGAACATTCTCTACACCGATCCCGGCGATGGATCCGACGGCGCGATTCGTATGGCGCGCTCACTGGCTGCAAAGCATCCCGATTTGTACTTCTACGCTGATCAGTACTCCAATGACGCCAACTGGCTGGCGCATTACCATGGCACGGCAAACGAAATCTGGCAGCAGACCGAAGGGCGCATCACTCACTTTGTCGCCATGCTCGGCACCAGCGGCACTTTCATGGGCACCACCCGCCGGCTGAAAGAGCTCAATCCCGCGATCCGCTGCATCTCGTTGCAACCTGATTCGTCTTTTCACGGCATCGAAGGTGCCAAGCACATGGCCACCGCCATCGTGCCCAAGATTTACGATCCAAAGCTGGCGGATGACAACGTCGAGATCGCAACCGAAGACGCTTACGCCATGGCGCGTCGCATGGCTCGTGAAAATGGGCTGCTCCTGGGGATCTCTGCCGCAGCGGGCATCGCCGGTAGTCTCACAATTTTACAACAGCTCCAACTGCGAAAAGAGCAGCAAGCTGTGATCGTCACAATCCTCTGCGACTCGGGCGACAAATACTTGAGCGAGAGATTCTGGACGGAGGGATAAGTTTTTCACCACAGAGTCACAGAGACACGGAGAAAACTCTAGTTGAATATCGCGGCGAACCGGGTTGATTCGCCCTCAAGGGTTTATCTTCTTTAAATGTATTTCTCCGTCTCTGTGACTCTGTGGTGAAGCCTTTTTTCATGTTGAAACTCAACCCACAAGACTACGAAGCCCTCCGCCGACACGGCGAAGAAACCTATCCGCACGAGTGCTGTGGCGTGCTGCTCGGCCGCATGGACGACAACGGCACCCGCGTCGTAACTTCCACCGCGCGCTGCGGCAACACTCGCACCGACTCGCCGCAGAACCGCTACAACATCGATCCACGCGAACTGGTGCGCATCCAGCGTGAAGGCCGCGAGCGCGGTGAAGACATTGTCGGCTTCTACCACTCCCATCCCGACCATCCCGCACGCTGGTCACAAACGGATCTCGCTGAAGCCCACTGGTTTGGCTGCTCCTACGTCATCACCAGCGTAGAAAAGTGGAAGGCGGCGATCACCAACTCGTTTGAACTCACTGGCTCCGGCGAGGCTGATAAGCAACTTGTCGACGAAACTGTCGAAATCAGCTAGCTGACCCGCGCTCTGAAAATCCGGAATCCATTGTCCAGCTTAGGTTGTGCGTGATTTTCACAACCGCGAAGCCGTCAGCAATAACTCCGGAAGTTTCATCTTACTGAGGCTGCGGCCGCGAGAAGCCCTGTCTGGCTTGAATTCTGCGGAAAGGATTGGGGGCCGATGCACCAATTCCGGTCACACGCCTGTGGACGGCCTGCACTCGGCTGAAAACAGGCGAGTTAGAAAGGTAAACTTTTCATTGACTCCATCAATAGAAGGAGTAGAAACGTAATCGTTCTTTGACAGCTTCTAGAGTTTTTCCGGTTGGTGCGGCGTCCGGGACTCAAGCGGAGTCACCCTCTTCATGCAAATGAAGCAGGGAGGGCAAGCAAGGGTCTATAGCAAAGCGCTGGTCGAGGAGAACAAGAAGAAATGTCGAAGGCAGGATAGAGTTCCGAGGCGTTGGGTAGGTTTTTCCGGTTGGCGGTAAGCCCGGAGCCTGAGCGAAGATCGCACACGGCGTCCCGCAAGGGAAGCCACGTCGCAGGTCGAGCAAGGGTCTAAAAGCGAGCTACTGGCCGAGACGAATGGACCCAGCATCACCTCGGAACTCTTATTTTTGCAACCGAAATTGTGCCTTTTGATTCGCCGCAAGCACCGCTCTTGGTCCTCTCAAGTTGCCTCAATCTTCTACCCTCTCTAGAATAAAGATTCATCCTCATCGCTTGGGAGAATTTCCGAGAACCTTATGATTCATTTTCCAGTGCCCGAAGCTCTCACCTTCGACGACGTTCTTCTTTTACCCGCGCACTCCGATGTGATTCCTGCCACGGCCAATACCCAGACCCAGCTTACCCGCAATATCCGTCTGAATATTCCCATCGTCAGCGCCGCCATGGACACCGTCACCGAATCGCACATGGCCATCGCGCTCGCACAGCAGGGCGGCTTGGGCATCGTTCATCGCAACCTGAGCATCGACCAGCAGGCCAACGAAGTTGACAAAGTGAAGCGTTCGGAAAGCGGGATGATCGTCGATCCGGTCACCATGTCGCCGACCGATAAAGTCAGCGACGCACTCGAGATCATGCGCAAGTACAAAATCTCAGGCGTGCCCATCACTGAGCATGGTCGGCTAGTCGGCATTCTCACCAATCGCGACCTCCGCTTCGAGACCCGCTTCGACATCCCGATCGATCGCGTCATGACCAAGAAGAATCTCATCACCGTCCCGGTTGGTACAACGCTGGAGGACGCCGAGGAGATCCTCCATGAGCATCGCGTCGAAAAACTTCTGGTCGTCGACGACAAATACAACCTCAAGGGACTGATTACAGTAAAAGACATTCAGAAGAAGCTGAAGTATCCCAACGCCGCCAAAGATTCCCAGGGACGCCTCCGGGTTGGTGCGGCCATCGGGGCAACTGGCGATTTTCTGGAGCGGGCCCAGGAATTGGCCGAAGCCAAAGTCGACGTGCTCGCCATCGATAGCGCGCACGGTCACTCCACACGAGTGCTTGACGCTGTAAAGCTGGTGAAATCGAAGCTGCCAGAGATGGAATTGTTGGCCGGAAACGTCGCCACTTTCGATGGTGCCTGCGAACTGGCTCGCGCTGGAGCAGACGGCATCAAGGTTGGCATCGGCCCTGGTTCTATCTGCACCACTCGCGTGGTGACCGGTGCCGGAGTCCCGCAAATTACCGCCATCGCCGAAGCCTACCGCGCCACCAAAGATGCTTGCGTTCCCATCATTGCGGACGGCGGCATCAAGTACTCCGGCGACGTCACCAAGGCGCTGGCCGCGGGCGCGAGCGCAGTAATGATCGGCTCGCTTTTTGCCGGCACTGATGAAAGTCCCGGCGAACTGATCCTCTATCAAGGCCGCTCCTTCAAATCGTATCGCGGGATGGGCTCGATCGGTGCCATGGCACAAGGCTCCAGCGAACGCTATTTCCAAAGCACGGAAGGGGATTCATCCGCTGCGGTCTCCGCGAATGATGGCGATTCCAACCGCCTTGGCAAACTGGTTCCCGAAGGTATTGAGGGGCGCGTGCCCTATCGCGGTTCGGTCGCAATGATTGTTCACCAGATGGTCGGCGGACTGAAATCAGGCATGGGCTATTGCGGCTGCGCCACCATCGGCGAACTGCTGCAGAAGACGCGCTTTGTGCGCATCAGCGGCGCTGGACTCCGCGAGAGCCACGTCCACGATGTCATGATTACCCGCGAGGCGCCCAACTATGCCATCGAGTAACGCGCACGTTTGAACTCTCACCGGCACAATCTTCTAAAGGCGTGGATCGCCGCGATTCTCTGGCTCATCGTCATTGCCATTGAATCCACCGCCATGCTCTCTTCCCACAACACCAGCCGGATTCTCTATCCGTTGCTGCATTTCCTCTTCGGCCTGGACTGGGATCACTTTGAGTTCTGGCACTTCTTCATCCGCAAAGGCGGACACGTTGTCGGCTATGCCATCTTGAGCATCTTGGCGTTTCGCGCCTGGCGCGAAACCTTCCCGGCGGTGGCAAACGTTTTGTGGAGCTTACGATGGGCCAGCATCGCCGTATTAATGACGGTTTTCGTCGCGAGCCTCGACGAGTGGCACCAGAGCTTTATCCCATCGCGCACTGGCCGCTGGCAGGATGTTGTTCTCGATTCGTGCGCCGGCATCGCAGCTCAGTTGCTTCTCTTCTTCTGGCTGAAGAGTTTCGGAAGGATCGCAGTTCCCAGTTCCTGAGCGGAGTCTCGCCGTCGCGGAGGAGCGCCGCCTATAGCTCCCTAATCAATCGCAGCTTTAGCCCCCGCCGACCTCGCGCCCTGCAAGAGCAACGCTGCTAGCACCGCCATCGCCGCCGAGAAATAAAACGGAATCCCAGCCCCGTAATGCTTCCACAGTTCCCCTGTGATCAAACTCGCCGCCAAAGTCGCGACGCTGGTCACGAAGAAATAAATGCCCAGAGCGCGGCCGCGCACCCGCTGGCCAACCGTCTCCACCACAAGAGCCTTCAGCACCGGCTGCGTGAGAGCGTAGTAGAAGCCATAGACTGCCATGGCAATCCAGATTGCCAGCGTCGACGGCGCTCGCCCGAAAACAAAATAGACTGCAGCGAAAATCACGTAGCCCGCTGATCCCACCAGACGGCGAGATACATGATCACTGAACCATCCTGCCGGCCAGGATGCCAACGTGTAGGTAATGTTGAAAATCAATCCAAGCAAGGGCGCGAGCGCCACACGGATCCCGACATTCTGTGCACGTAGAACAAGAAACATGTCGCTGGAATTGCCTAGCGAGAAAAGCGTGACCGCCACGAGAACAAAATAGAAACTGGTGGGGAGCTTTATGCTGCCTTCGGCTCCGTCGTTCGCGGCCGGCAGAGCGGATATCTGGTTCTTGTGTGCGTCAGGCTCTTCGACAGCCCCCGGCAAGTCTTTCCCACGCATGCGCGTAGTCTCGCGGATTCCGACAAGCGCGACCAGCACGCACAACGCTCCGGGGACTGCAGCTGCCCAGAACACGCTGCGAATTCCGAAGCGCGAAAGCAGGACCAGCGCAGCCAAAGGCCCAGCGATCGCCCCGGCAGAGTCCATCGACTGGATCAGTCCGTAAGCCGAGCCCAGCCGATTCTTGGGCACCGACTCGGCGACCATGACATCGCGCGGCGCTCCCCGCACGCCCTTGGCGAGACGATCCGTAAATCGAATCA